>Ga0307372_10003677_pt1 | contig 24276 bp, 17 predicted proteins | sample OX1MG_FD_202533 | JGI IMG/M metagenome (GOLD analysis project Ga0307372, IMG submission 202533) | Soil microbial communities from Risofladan, Vaasa, Finland - OX-1 | ecosystem: Environmental > Terrestrial > Soil > Coastal area > Acid sulfate soil | place: Finland: Risofladan, Vaasa | collected...
CAGCAGAGATCCGACTCCGCCATCTCGACCAGCCGCACCCCGGGGATCGATCGCAGGAGCTGGCGCGGCGTCTCGCGCACGCCGAGCCCATGCGCCAGATGACACGAGTCGTGATAGGTGACGACGCAGCGCAGCTCGCGCCCCACCGGCAGACCGGCCGCCACCAGCAGCGTGCTCAAATCCCTGACCCGCGCGGAGACCGCGCGCGCATCTTCGGCGTAGGTGGGCTCGTTCTTCAACAGCTCGCCGTACTCGGCCATCGTGGCGGCACATCCCGAGGCGGCCGACAGGATGACCTCGGCGCCGCTGCGCTTGAGCGCCCGCACGTTGCGCCGCGCGAACTCCAGCGCCCGCTCGCGATTACCGGCGTGCAAATCCAGCGCTCCGCAGCATTCGGTCTCGCCGAGCTCGACCAGGCGAAAGCCGGCGGCGCGCAGCGCATGCTCGCTGTTGCGGTTTTCCGAATCGGCCAGCACCTGCGCGACGCAGCCGCGATGCACCAGCGCGAGTGGTCCGTCGACGCTCGCCTTCCATTGGTTCCACGAGTCCGAGGCGACGCTCTGGTCGCGCCGTGGTATCAAATCGAGCCACGCGCCGGCCTCGCCCGGCATCAAGCTGCGCAGCAGGCCGCGCAGATGCAGCCGGTCGGCGAAGCGCAGCGGCGCCACCAGCCATCGCAGCCGCCGCGGATAGGGAAAGATCGCGCCTATCAGGCGGCGCTTGAGGCGTTCGCGAAAGCTGCGGCGATAGTTGCGCTCGACGTAGTCCGTGGCCCGCTCGATCAGCCGCCCGTAATGGACCCCCGAGGGGCAGGCGGTCTCGCATCCGCGGCATCCCAGGCATAAATCCAGATGGCGCACGGCGCTGTCATCGAGTTCGAGGCGTTGCTCCGCCAGCGCTTTCATCAGGTAGATTCGCCCGCGCGGCGAATCCATCTCGCGTCGCGTCAGCACGTAGGTTGGGCACGATTCCAGGCACAGCCCGCAATGCACGCAATCGAACAGCAGTTCGTAATCGACCACGTCGCGCCGCGGCCCGGCAGCGCTCTGCTCGGGCGCGGTCGGCCGATGGTTCGGGTCGGAGATGGAGGCGGGCGCAGCCATCGAATCAGATTCCCCCGATAAAGCATCCGGGATTGAAGACCCCGCCCGGATCGAACGCCGCCTTCAGCCGTCGGCTCAATTTCAGCACGCCCGCGCTCGGCACGCCGAAGAAATCGAGCCCGCCGCGAATCGACGCCGGCGCCGAGAGCAGGCGCAGATGGCCGCGCGCGGCGGCTGCGATCTCACGCCATCGCGCGACCAGACTCGCCGCCTCCTCGGCGGGCGGTTCCCCGGGCATGAAAAGCTCGGCCACGCCGCATCCCGCATGCGCGCTGAACTCGACGCCGCAGTCCTGCAGGCAGCGCGCGAGCGCCGCCGGCGGAGTCGCAACCTGGGCGATAATGCCGGGCCCCGGCAGCGTGAAATCGCGCAGCCGCTGATAGAGGCGTAGCGCGCTGGCGAGCTGGACGACCTCGAGCGCGGCGCCCTCAGCCAACGAACGGATCTTTTCAGTTTGATAATCGATCTCGGCGCGGTTGCCGCACAGGCCGGCGATCGCTGCGAATTGCTGCGGCGCGATACTGAAATTCTGCGCGACGCCCGGGCTCAGGACCTCGAGATGGACCAGCGGCAGTGCGTCGTGAATCCGCGCTGCGGCTTCGAAGGCCGCGGCCGGGTTGCTGAACGAGAGCGTCGCCAGCGTGTAGCGCTCGGGCATCGGGCGCACTTTGAAGGTCGCCTCGATCACGATCCCGAGCGTGCCGTGCGACCCGGTCATCACCTTCATCAAATCGTAGCCCGCCACGTTCTTCACCACCCGTCCGCCGCCGTGCACGATACGCCCGCCATGGCCGACGAAGCGCACGCCGATTAGCAGGTCGCGCACCGTGCCCTCGGAAAGCCGCAACGGGCCGGCCTTGGCCGCGCCGATCAGCGCACCGAGCGTGACATTCCCGGGATTGGGCGGATCGAGCGGCAGATGCTGCCGGCGCGGCGCCATCAACTGGTTCAACGTGCCGAGCGTCACCCCGGCTTCGGCCGTGACGGTCATATCGTCGGGCTCGTAGGCGACCACCCGCGCCATCCGGGCGAGCGATACGCCGAGGGTCACGTGACCGCGGCGCAACTCGGCGAGCGTGCGGGCGGCGCCGAGCGGCGCGAGCGAAATTCCGTCGACCTCGCATTTGAAGACGATCTTGCACAGCTCGTCGGCGCTGCGCGGCTCGACGATCACGTCCGCCGCCAGCGCCTCGGGTCCCTCGGGCGTGCGCAGCCGGTCGGCGCCGACCAGCGTGCCGAGCTCGGTGGCGACCCGCAGGGCGGGGTTGCGCGCCTCGGTCTCCTGCGCCAGACCCATCGCTAAAGCGCCGCTTGCCGATGCGGCGTGGTGACTTCCACGCAGGCGCCCGGCGTCGGGATAATTTTATTGGGATTCGAGCGCTGCTCGGGGTCGAACACGCGGCGCAACTCGGCCATCACGATCAGATCGTCGGGCGAGAACAAGAGCGGCATCTCGTGGATCTTCTCGGCGCCGATCCCATGCTCGCCGCTCAAGCTGCCGCCCAGTTGTACGCAGGCCTGCAGAATTTCGCGTCCGGCCTCGATCGCGCGCCGCACCTCGTCAGGGTCGCGCTCGTCGTACAGCACGATGGGGTGGATATTGCCGTCGCCGGCGTGAAAGACGTTGCCGATCCGCAGGTGCTGGCGCTGCGCGATAGCGGCGATCTGGCGCAGGATTTCGGGCAGCCGCGTGCGCGGCACGACCCCGTCCTGGGTGGCGTAGTTCGACGCCAGCCGTCCGACCGCGCCGAAAGCGCGCTTGCGTCCCTTCCAGATATTGGCGCGTTCCGCCTCGTCCCGCGCGATTCTTATTTCGCTCGCCCCGCATCCGCGCACCAGCTCGCGCACCCGCTCGAGCCGCTCGCTCATGCCGGCCTCAAGCCCGTCGAGCTCGATGATCAGCACCGCCTCGGCGTCGTCGGGCAGGCCGAGATGGAAGGCGGCCTCGACCGCGCGGATTATCAGCCGGTCCATCATCTCGATCGCACCCGGGATCGTTCCGGCGGCGATCGTCGCCGAGACCGCACGGGTCGCGCTGTCGACGTCGGGGAAAATCCCGAGCAGCGTCTGGCGCGATTGCGGCTCGCGCATCAGCTTGAGGGTCGCGCGCGTCACGATCCCGGCGGTGCCCTCGGCGCCAATCACCGCGCCCAGCAGGTCGTAGCCCAATCGATCCTCGGTCGCACCGCCGAGCTCGACGATCTCACCATCGGGCAGCACCAGCTCGACGCCCAGCACGTGATTGGTGGTCACCCCGTATTTGAGGGTGTGCGGTCCGCCGGAATTCTCAGCGATATTGCCGCCGATCGTGCAGGCCATCTGCGAGGACGGGTCGGGCGCATAGAAATAGCCGTCGGCTTTGACGGCGTTGGACACGTGCAGATTGACCACCCCGCTTTCGACCTCGGCGCGGCGGTTGGACAAATCGATCGACAGGATGCGGTTCATGCGCGAGGTGCAGATCATCACCGGCGCTTGGAGCGGCAGCGCGCCGCCCGAAAGTCCGGTGCCGGCGCCGCGCGGCACGAAAGCGACCTTGCGCTTATGGAGCGCTTTCAGGACCGCGCTGACCTCGGCGGTGGTACGCGGCATCACCAGCAGATCGGGCCGGCTCTTCTCGATCGTCCAGCCGTCGCACTCGTAGACCTTGAGCTCGCTCGGCCGCCATACCAGCGCGGCGTCGCCGACGATCTCGCGCAACTCCGCGCTGAGCTTCGAATCGAGTGAGCTGGCGGCGGCGCCGTTGGTCTCCATCGCGTTCGCCACTTTAGCATGAACATCATTGGCGCGCCGTAAAGCCGGACGTGCTTTTGCGGCGCGCGACGGATACGGTCATAATAGCGCGAATAATTTCTGACGGCGTCGCAGGAGTACCTGATTTCCAACCTAAGCGACGCCGGCGATCGATCCCGGCCCGGAGGAAAAACGACTTGGCAAACGCCCCGGAACTAAATCCCACCCAGCGCACGCTGCTGGGACCCGGACCCTCCAACGTCCATCCGCGGGTGATGCGCGCGATGATGGCGCCGGTGGTCGGCCATCTCGATCCCGATTTTGCCGCCGTCATGGACGAGCTGCGCAAGCTCCTGCGCGGCCTGTTCCAGACCGGCAACGAGCTGACCTTTCCGGTCTCCGGCACCGGCTCGGCCGGGATGGAAACCGCGATCGTCAACCTGGTCGAGGACGGCGACGAGGTCGTGGTCGGCGTCAATGGCGTGTTCGGCGGGCGCGCGGCGGATTGCGCGGAGCGGATGGGCGCGCGGGTCCATCGGGTGGAATCGCCGTGGGGCCGTATTATCGAGCCGGCCGACGTCGCGGCGGCGCTCAAGAAGATCAAGCGACCCAGGCTGGTGCTGATGGTGCACGCCGAGACCTCGACCGGGGTATGGCAGCCGGTCGAGGAGATTTCGCGTCTGGCGCACGAGCACGGCGCGATGCTGGTGCTCGATACGGTGACCTCGCTCGGATGTATCCCGGTGGAGATCGACAAATGGCGCGTCGACGTCGCCTATAGCTGCACGCAGAAGGGCATCAGCGCGCCGCCCGGCCTCGCGCCGATCACGTTCAGCCAGGCCGCGCGCGACGCGATCCGGGCGCGCAAGCAGAAGTGCCGCTCATGGTACTTCGACATCTCGATGATCGAGCAGTACTGGAGCAAGGATCGCGTCTACCATCACACCGCGCCGATCACGATGACTTACGCGCTCTACGAGGGGCTGCGCCTGGCGCACGAAGAAGGACTGGAGGCGCGCTTTCGGCGCCATCGCGAAAACGGCGCGGCGCTGAGCGCCGGGCTGGGCGCGCTGGGACTGGAGCCGGCCGCGCAGGAAGGTCATCGACTACCGCAGCTTGCGGTGGTCAGTGCGCCGGCCGGAATCGACGAGGCGGCGGTGCGCCGCGAACTGCTGCAGAAGTACAACATCGAGATCGCCGGCGGCCTCGGGCCGTTTCGCGGCAAAGTCTGGCGGATCGGAACGCTCGGTGAATCGTCGCGTCGCCAGCATGTCGCGGCGCTGCTTGGCGCGCTCGAATCGATCATCGCGGGGATGGGTCACGAAGTGCGCCGCGGTGCCGCGCTGGCCGCGGCCGACAAGGTGTACGGACAGTAAACGCCTCTCCGTCGTCCTGCTTCTAACTCCCTCTCCTTGTCCAAGGAGAGGGTTAGGGAGAGGTCATACGCGCATCCGCGCGAAGCCCGTCGCACAAGCGAATTCGGAGCAACCTCTCCCGCCGCTCGTGATGCTCGCGGCGACCTCTCCTCGGGCAAGGAGAGGTGAAAACCCTCACTTGCCCGGGGTCTCCGAATCGTCGGGCTCGGCGCCGTTGCCGTTGGCGCCGTTCTCTTCCTCGGGCTCGGCGAGTCTCGCCACCGCGCGGACTTTCTCGCCCTCATCGAGCCGCACCAGCTTGACGCCTTGCGCGTTGCGGCCGGTGATTCTGACCGTCTTGACGTCGAGCCGGATGACCTTGCCGCCGTCGGTTATCAGCATCACCTGATCGTCGGAGCCGACCTGGCGCACGTTGATCACCTTGCCGGTCCGCTCCGTCACGTTCATCGTGATGACGCCCTTGCCGCCGCGATGGGTCAGGCGATATTCGCTGGCCGGCGTGCGCTTGCCGAAGCCCAGCTCCGAGACCGTCAGCAGCGTCTCGTCGTCGCGCGAGGTCGCCATCGCGACCACCTCGTCCTGGACCAGCGTGACGGTCTTGCCATCCTTGACGCTGTACGACTCGAGATCCATCCCGATCACGCCCTGCGTATCGCGGCCCATCGGACGCGCCTCGTCTTCGGCGAAGCGGATGGCCTGGCCCGCGCGCGTCGAGAGCACGATCTGCTGATGGCCATCGGTGATGCGCACGCCGATCAGTTCGTCGCCCCCGTCGAGGCTGATCGCGATAATCCCGGTCGAACGGACATTGGTGAACTGTTCGAGCTCGGTTTTCTTGACGCGACCGCGCCGCGTGGCGAAGAACACGTGCTTGCCGGCGGTCTCCTTGGGGATCGGCATGAAGGCCGAGAGCGACTCGCCGTCGGCGAGACTCAGCAGGTTGGCGATCGAGCGGCCGCGCGCGGCGCGTCCCGCCTCGGGCAGGTCGTAGGCCTTGAGCTGATAGACCTTGCCGGCGCTGGTGAAGAACAGCAGCCGGTCGTGGGTCGAGACCGCCACCAGTTGTTCGACGAAATCCTCTTCGCCGGTGCTGGCGCCGATCTTGCCGCGTCCGCCGCGCCGCTGTGTGCGATAGAGCGACAGCGGCGTGCGCTTGATATAGCCGCCGTGGCTGACGGTGACCAGCACGTCCTCTTCGACGATCAGATCCTCGACCGAGAAGTCGCCCTCGGCCTCGATAATCTGCGTGCGGCGCGGGTCGGCGAACTCCTTGCGGATGTTGGTCAGCTCGCCGGCGATAATCGCCATCAGCTCGGCGCGGTCGGCGAGGATCTTTTTGAGCCGCGCGATAATCGCCTCGGTCTCCTGGTACTCGGCGGTGATCTTGTCGCGCTCGAGCGAGGTCAGGCGGCGCAGCGTGAGGTCGAGGATCGCCTGGGCCTGCACCTGGGTCAGCTTGAACTGGGTCATCAGGCCGCTGCGCGCCGCCTCGGCGTCCTTGGAGGCACGAATCAGCTTGATCACCGCGTCGAGGTTCTTGAGCGCGATCAGCAGTCCTTCCAAAACGTGCAGGCGCGCTTCGGCCTGGCGCAGCTCGAACAGCGAGCGGCGGGTGATCACGCGTTCGCGATGGTCCAAAAACGCGAGCAGCATCTCGCGGATATTGAGCTCGCGCGGGCGCCCCTCGTGGATCGCCAGCATGATGAGCCCGTAGCTCTCCTGCATCTGGGTCAGCTTGTAGAGCTGGTTGAGCACGATCCGCGGCTCGGCGTCGCGCTTGAGCTCGATCACGATTCGCATCCCGTCGCGATCCGACTCGTCGCGCAGATCGCTGATACCCTCGATACGCCGCTCGTTGACGAGGTCGGCGATGCGCTCGATCAATCGCGTTTTGTTAACCTGGTAAGGAATTTCGCGCACGATTATCGAGGCGCGGTTGCTGCGCTTGTCGGTCTCGATCACCGCCAGCGCGCGCATGGTCAGAATCCCGCGCCCGGTCAGATAGGCCTGGCGAACCACGTTGCGGCCCAACAGCTGGCCGCCGGTCGGAAAGTCGGGGCCCGGCACGATATCGAGAATCTTGGCCAGCGGCAGATCGGGATTCTTGATCAGCGCCAGCAGCGCGTCGCAGACCTCGCCCAGGTTATGCGGCGGGATATTGGTCGCCATCCCGACCGCGATTCCGTCCGAGCCGTTGATCAGCAGGTTCGGAATCTGCGCCGGCAGCACTTCGGGCTCCTGTTGCGAGCCGTCGAAGTTGGGAGCGAAGTCGACCGTCTCCTTGTCGATATCGGCCAGCAGCAGCTCGGCCAGCCGCGTCAGGCGGCATTCGGTGTAGCGATAGGCGGCGGGCGGGTCGCCGTCGATCGAGCCGAAGTTGCCCTGCCCGTCGATCAGCGGATAGCGCACCGAGAACGGCTGGGCGAGGCGCACCAGCGCGTCGTAGACCGCGGAGTCGCCGTGCGGATGGTAGCGCTTGAGGACCTCGCCGACCACGCCGGCGCATTTCGAGTAGCGGCGATTGGCGAGCAAGCCCTCGCGGAACATCGCGTAGAGAATGCGCCGATGGACCGGCTTGAGGCCGTCGCGCAGATCGGGCAGCGCGCGCCCGATATTCACCGACATCGCGTAGTCGAGGTACGACTGCCGCATGTCGTCTTCGATATTTAAGAGCGACGGCTCGTTGCGGATTGGTTCGTTGCCGTTGGTGGTCGCCATCTAAGGTGTTGCCTGTCCGTCTGGTTGTGTTTAGGTGCCTTATTTCCTTTCGCTCTCGACCCCTGTCCGAGGAGAGGCCCGCACAGATCCCCTCTCCTTGTCCAAGGAGAGGGTTAGGGAGAGGTCACGTTGTCATTCCGCTCGTTCCGTGCGGCGGCATCTACTATCGCCTGCAGGACGGCGTCGATGTTCATTAACACCTGGTTGTTCCAGAATCTAAGTACTCGATAACCGCGCTGGTTGATTTGTCGGCTGCGGAAGTTATCTCGAGCCGCGACCGCCGGCTCGGCATGCTGTCCGCCGTCGAGCTCCACGACCAGATGATGTTCCCTGCAGCAGAAGTCCGTGACGAAGGCGCCGAGTGGGAACTGGCGGCGAAATCGCAGGCCGTTCAGACGTCGTGCGCGAAGACAATTCCACAGCGCTCGCTCCGCATCGGTCGGCTCGCGTCGCAGTTGCCGCGCGCGGGCGAATCTTGGTGTGACGCTACGAGGATTGGTCAACGAGACCTCTCCCTCACCCTCTCCTTGGACAAGGAGAGGAGACAGCAATGTTGCGGATTGGTTCGTTGCCGTTAGTGGTCGCCATCTAAGGTCCGTTTGTTCCTTTTTCCCCTATTTTTCCGATCCCCTCCCCCGGTTTCGGGGGAGGGTTAGGGAGAGGGTCCATTTAGACGCGCAAATTTCCTCGCGCGGCGTAAATGGGTCCACAGTCTTCGTTCACTGTTAGTCTGGTTGCGTCGGAGTTCCCGCGCGCTATCGCGAGTTTGCTGCATCGCTGATACCGCTCGCCACCTTTCGATTCTCTCGCCCGAATTGGAGAAGAGTCATGGAGAGGGTCCAGATTTTGCGGCGCCGATGTATGAAGCGACGCGATTCTATTTTCGACTGTTCATCCGGCCGTACGCGCCGCGCCTAAGGAATCTGTGCGACCATTAAGGACCCGCTCTCCAACTCTCTCCCAATCCGGGGGAGAGCGTGAGAAGGCCGCTCAAATATCCAGATTCTTGACGTTGAGCGCGTTCTCCTCGATAAACCGGCGGCGCGGCTCGACCTGATCGCCCATCAGCTTCGAGAACATCTCCTCCGCCTCATCCTGTGACCCGACCTGGATCTTGAGCAACGAGCGCACCTCGGGGTTCATGGTGGTCGCCCACAACTGTTCCGGATTCATCTCGCCCAGACCCTTGTAGCGCTGCACCTCGACACCCTTCTGGCCCGCCGCCAGCACTGCCTCGGCGACCGCCTTGAGGGTCTCGACGGCGCGCTCCTCGCCGCCGCCAGCGAGCACGAAGGGTGGCTTGATTTCCTCCAACTCGCCGGAGAGCCGGCGAATCTCGCGCAGTTCGCCGCTATGGTAGAGCGTCAGATCGACGATCGTCGGCGGCGTGGCGCCGTTGCGCTGATGGGCGAAGATGGCGCGGAACGAGCCGTCCTCGGGCTCGATGCGGCAGCCGAGATTCAGATCTTTGGTCTCCGGGTCGCGGGTAATCGCGTCGGCCGCCTTCTTGAGCGCCTGGTCGTCGCGGAAGGTCTCGACGTTGACCTCGCGCGCCGACACCATCCGCGCCAGCACGCTCACGATCGGACGCTCCTTGCTGCGCCGCTCCAGCGCCTCGTACATCCGATCGCGATAGAGCGCGCGGCGCGCGACCGCCTTCAGGCGCGCGCCCTTGATCTCGTCGGCGCCCTTGCCCGGTCCGGTTCGTAAGGTGAGCGCCTCGGCGCCGAGATCGGTCAGGTACTCTTCGAGCGCGGTTTCGTCCTTGAGATAGCGCTCGCTCTTGCCCTTCTTGGCGCGGAACAGCGGCGGCTGCGCGACGTGCAGATAGCCGCCCTCGATAATCTCGGGAAACTGGCGGAAGAAAAAGGTCAGCAGCAGGGTGCGGATATGCGAGCCGTCGACGTCCGCGTCGGTCATGATCACGATCGTATGGTAGCGCAGCTTGGCGACGTCCTTGTCGGTGCTGACCCCCATCCCGAGCGCCGTAATCAGCGTGCGCAGCTCGGCCGAGGACAGCACCTTGTCGATTCGCGCCCGCTCGACGTTCAGAATCTTGCCGCGCAGCGGCAGGATCGCCTGGATGCGGCGGTCGCGTCCCTGCTTGGCCGAGCCGCCGGCCGAATCGCCCTCGACGATAAACAGTTCGGCGCGGGCGGGATCGCGCTCCTGGCAATCGGCCAGCTTGCCTGGCAGCGAGCCCGAATCAAGCGCGCCCTTGCGTCGCACCAGCTCCTTGGCCTTGCGCGCCGCCTCGCGGGCGGTAGCAGCCTCGATAACGCGGGCCACGACCCGCTTGGCGTCGCCGGGATTCTCCTCGAAATACTCGCCGAGCTTTTCGTTGACCATTCCGGCGACCAGCCCCTCAATCTCAGAGTTGCCGAGCTTGGTCTTGGTCTGGCCTTCGAACTGCGGCTCGCCGAGCTTGACCGTGACGATCGCGAACAGCCCCTCGCGCGTATCCTCGCCCTCCAGGTGCATGTCCTTGTTTTTGAAGAGATTGTTGCGCGTCGCGTAGTTGTTGAGCGTGCGGGTCAGCGCCGAGCGCAGGCCCGACAGATGGGTGCCGCCCTCGATGGTGTGGATATTGTTGGCGTAGGTGAGAACCGTCTCGTGGACGGCGTCGGTCCATTGCAGGGCGCATTCGATATCGACGCCCTCGCGCGCGCCGTGGAAGTAGATCGGATCGTGGAGGGTGTCGCTGCTGTGCGTCAGCGAGAGCACGAACTCCTTGATGCCGCCCTTGTAATGGAACTCGTCCTGCTTGCCGGTGCGCTCGTCGCGCAGCACGATTTTGAGGCCGGCGTTGAGGTACGCCATCTCACGCAAATAGCGCGCGATCAGCTCGTACTTGAAGCGGACTTCGGGAAAGATCTTCGAGTCGGGGGAAAAGGTGGTCTTGGTGCCGGTCTTTTTGGTCGTCCCGCGTTCCTCGACCTTGGTCTTGGGAACGCCGCGTTCGTAGTGCTGATACCAGAGCTTGCCCTCGCGATGGACCTCGACCTCGAACTCCTCGCTGAGCGCGTTGACCACCGAAGCGCCGACGCCGTGCAAGCCGCCCGAGACCTTGTAGGCGCTGCGCTCGAACTTGCCGCCGGCATGGAGCACGGTATGCACGACCTCGAGCGCCGAGCGTTTTTCGGTCGGATGCATATCGACCGGGATGCCGCGGCCGTTGTCCTCGATCGAAATCGCGTCGTCACCGAGAATCATAACGCTGATCTCGCTGCAGAAGCCGGCCAGCGCCTCGTCGACCGAGTTGTCGACGATCTCCGTGACCAAATGATGGAGCCCGCGCTCGGCGGTGTCTCCGATGTACATCCCGGGACGTTTGCGAACCGCTTCGAGTCCCTCGAGAACCTTGATTGAAGCGGCGCCGTAACTCTCAGACCCTTGCTTATTTGCCATATAAAGCGGGCGGAATAATGCCTCTCCCCAACCTCAACCGCTGGGACTTATGGTATCGATTTCAGGCGGTTAAGTAAAGTCAGAGCGGAGTTCTAGTGAAAATAATCAAACATTGTTCGACGAGGATCGGGAAACCGGGTAAAAAGGTATGGTTCATCAAGAAATCTGATGCTGTCGAGTCCCCACCGATCAGCGTCGATTTATGAGAATCACCATCTCAATTTCCAAACGATGATTTAGACAAACAAACATGAACCGAGGGTGGGGACCGATCAATCCACCGTGCCGAGATCCTTGATAAATTGCTGCGGCCCGACATAGCCCACTTCGCGCTTGCGAATCTGCCCGGCGGAGTCGATGAACAGGGTCGTCGGCACGCCTTGCACGCCAAAATGGTGGACCAGTCGCTCGTTCGCTGCGTTCTGGTCGGTCAGATCAGCGCGCAGCCGAACGAAGTGCGATGCGGCTCGTATCACCGCCGGATTGACGAAGGTCGTCTGCTCCATCTCGCGGCACGGGATGCACCAGTCGGCGCTGAAATCGACCACCACCGGCTTGCCGTCGGCCCGAGCGCTGGCCAATGCCCCCTCGTTGAAGGGCGCGAAATGCACCATGGATCGCGGAGTCCGCGGCACGGCGGCATAGACCAGCCCGGCGATCGCGACCATTCCGACCCCGATCCTGAAGACCAGGAACGGCCGCCAATTGCGCCCGGCAGAGCTGACAAAGCCCAGATAAATCCCGGCCCCGGCCGCATAGAACGGCAGCACGCGGTTGATGATATGACCCGGCACGACTGGCTCCAGGAAGTACAGCGCCAGGCCGATCAGGACGAAGCCGAACAACTGCTCGGTCCATCGCAACCATTCGCCCGATCGCGGCAGCCGCCGGATGCTTCCGGCCGCCATCGCGAGGCCGATGTATGGCAGCCCCAAGCCGACCGCGAGCGTGAAGAACAGCGCGAATCCGAATAGCGGACTGCCGCTGCGCTCGACCATCAGCAGTAGCCCCAGCACGATCGGTCCGATACAGGGCGCCGCCACCACCCCCATCCCGAAGCCCATCAGCAACGCACCCAGGAAGCCCGGCCGCGACACCCCCGCCCAGCGCATCATCCATTGCGGCGCCTGCAGCACGAACACGCCGAAGCTCGACAGCGCCAGCAGCACCATCACGGCGGCGATCGCGGTCAGCACATAGACATTCTGCAATGCGGCGCCGAACAGACCGCCGGACAGCGCCACTGCGACCCCGACCGACGAGAACATCAGCGCGATGCCCAGCACGTAGACCGCCGCCAGCATCGCGACCTTGCGATGGGTCCCCGATTGGTTGCCGAAATAGGCGACCGTCACGCCGATCAACGGATACACGCAGGGCGTCAGATTGAGCGCCAGGCCGCCCAGCAAGACCAGCAGGAAGCCGAGAAAATAGCCGTGGCTGCCGAACACCTTCGCGAGCGTGGATGCGCCCGGTGCCGATTCGGCCGCCTGATCATTAACGATCCCGGCGCTTTTGCGGTCCGCTGCGGCCGCCGTCAGGCCGGCAAAATCGAACGCCTTGCTGATCGACGTCGGCCGCAGGCACTCGTTGTTGTTACAGGCCTGGTAATCGACCGTCAGCGTGCCGGGCTCCGAAGCCTGGGGCTTGAAGTCGGACGAGGGCGTGAGCGGCACCCGGATGCGGGCGCTGTCGGTGAAGACCGAAAAGCGTTCGCCGGTGGTAAATCCGAGGTTCACGATTTGCGGCGTCGGGTAACTGGCCGCGCCGGCTGTGACTCCGGCCGGAACGGTTATTGCGACGCGCGTCGGGATGGAATCCTCGGTTAGCGGATGATCCGAATTGATATGCCAGCCGTGCAGAATCCCGAGCGTCACTTCGAGCGTACTGGTCCGCCCGACTGCCAGCGGGCGATCGAGGCTGAAACTTTCGATGTGGACGACCTGCGGATGACCGGCGGCTGCGGCCTGCGCGTAACGCAGGCTGAGTACCATCGCGAGCATCGCCAGCACCGCGATTGCCGCTGCGGTCCGCGCGCTGCGAACGCGATCGACCGGCGCGTGATGCTTCGAAAGCTGATCGACCGGGAAGCGCCTCTGCAACATCTGCTTATCGATAATCGGACCGGGGCGAACCCCGCTCCGGAGCTGAAGGCTGGCTATTTATCTACCATTCGCGGCGGCGGACTGCTCGACCAGGAGCGGGATATGATCGACGATCTCGAGGCCATAGCCGGTCAGATTCGCCAGCCGCGGCGTGGTGTCCGACATCAGAATCATCTTGCGCACGCCCACGTCGCGCAGGATCTGGGCGCCGATTCCGTACTCGCGAAAATCGACCGCCGGCTGGTTCAGATGGGTGCTGACGGCGTGGCGCCGCTGCCCGAGGCCGTTGAGCTCGACGGCGATCGTGTTGGCCTCGCGCTTGAGGTAGAGGATGACGCCCTCGCCGGCCGCGGCGATGCGCTCCATCGCGACCTTGAGCAGGCTGCGCGTATCGCGCGGCAGATAGCCGAAAACGTCGCCCGGCAGATACTCGCGATGGGCTCGCACCAGGGTCGGACGGGACGCATCGATGGTGCCCATCACCAGTACCAGGTGCTCGGTCAGATCGACCCGGTTGCGGTAGACCAGGGCGCGGAACTCGCCGTGGGCGGTCGGCAGGCGCGCCTCCGCGATTCGCACCACCATAGTTTCGTGGCGCAGCCGATGCTCGATGATATCGGCCACGGTCACGATCTTGAGCTTATGGATGCGGGCGAACTCCACCAGGTCGTCGCGCCGCGCCATGGTGCCGTCTTCCTTCAGAATTTCGCAGATTACGCCGGCCGGCTTGAGCCCCGCCAGCCGCGCCAGGTCGACCGCCCCTTCGGTCTGCCCGGTCCGCACCAGCACGCCGCCGTCGCGCGCGCGCAGCGGATAGACGTGGCCGGGGCGAGTGAAATCGGTGGCATGCGTTTCATCGCGCACCGCCTGCACGATCGTGACCGCGCGGGAATGGGCCGACACGCCTGAGCCGGCAGCGCTCTTGGCCGTGATCGAGATCGTAAAGGCGGTGCCGAGCGGGGCCTGGTTGTTGGCGACCATCGGACTCAACCCGAGCTGGTCGGCCCGTTCCGAAGACATCGGCAGGCAGATCAGCCCGCGTCCGTACTTGGCCATGAAGTTGACGGCCTCAGCAGTGACCTTTTCGGCCGCCATGCACAGATCGCCTTCGTTTTCGCGCTCCTCGTCATCCATCAGGATGAGCATCCGGCCGCGCCGGATCTCTTCGAGCGCTTCTTCGATTGAAATGAACGGGGCTTTGGTTTTCGCGCGGGGCTTTATTTCGCCAAACATCTGAATCAAGCCATCGGGTAGTGTCCGGGTTGTGTCGCGGGCTGGACGCTACACCAGCGAGCATTCTGATTCTATACCGTCCCAAAAATTTCGCAAAAGCCCCGCCGGCAGGCACAGCCCGGCTCGATCGCCCGGCCATCGGGCCCTTGCTTAGCGCGGATCGAGCCCGTAATTGTGAGGTCTTCGGCCGCCGCCCAAGGACTCCGGCGAGCTGCATAACATGAGCCGATTCGAAGCGCTTGATCTGGACCATATCGTCGCCGAGGTGCTCGACGGCGTCGAGCTGCCGCGTGCGGCGGCCCGCGCCATCCTGGATTATCCCGACCATCGCCTGACCGATCTGCTCGCCGCCACCCTGAAAGTGCGCGCGGCGGCGTTCGGGCGGCGGGTGAAGATTTGCGTGCTGCGCAACGCCCAGAGCGGCATCTGCCCCGAGGATTGCCACTATTGCTCGCAATCGCGCCGCTCGAAGGCCGACATCCCGGTCTACAAGCTGCAAAGCGTGGCCGAACTGGTCGCGGGCGCGCGCGAGGCGGCCGTAACCGGCGCCCAGCGCTATTGCATGGTATGCAGCATGCGCGGCCCCGCGGCGCGCGATATCGAGCATCTGGGCGAGGCCTGCGAGCGCATCCGCGCCGAGCTGCCAGGACTCGAGCTGTGCCTCTCGCTGGGCCTGATGGATCGCCCGCAGGCCGAGACCCTGAAGGAGGCCGGCGCCGGCTGGATCAATCACAATCTCAACACCAGCCGCCGTTTCTACCCGCGCATCTGCACCACCCATAGCTGGGACGACCGCGTCGCGACCATCGAGCACGTCCGCGCGGCGGGGCTCAGCACCTGCTCGGGCGGGATCATCGGGATGGGCGAGGACGACGACGATCTGATCGATCTCGCCTACGCCACCCGCCGCCTGGCGATCGATTCGGTGCCGATAAATTTCCTGCATCCGATCGCGGGCACGCCGCTGGAAGCCGCCCGGCGGCTGTCGCCGGAGCGCTGTCTCAAGGCGGCCTGCCTGTTTCGGCTGCTCAACCCGAAGAGCGAGGTCCGCGCCGCCGGCGGCCGCGAGCTGAATCTCGGCGCGCGCCAGCCGGAGCTGTTCAACGCCGTCAACTCGATTTTCGTCAATGGCTACCTGACCACGCCCGGATGGGGTTACGCGGCGACCCGTGAGATGATCGAGCGCGCCGGCTTCGAGGTCGTCGCAGGCTAAGGCGATTGCCGTGCGCGGGCGTGCCTCGCCTAGCGCTACCCGCTCTGCCACAATAGCCCCCACCTCCGCCGGCGAGCGTCAATCATCGAACGCGCAGTCGAAACCGAAGCCGCCGCCGCCGAAACGGCGGGCGGTCAAAGCCTCGCGCGAGGCGGCGCCTTCCGCGCCCTCCAGCATCGCAACTTTCGCCTGTTTTTCGGCGGCCAGCTGATCTCGCTGATCGGCACCTGGATGCAGATCGTGGCCCAGGGATGGCTGGTGCTGAAGCTGACCAACTCGCCCTGGATGCTGGGCGTAGTCTCCTTCGCCGGCTATATGCCGATCCCGCTGGTGGGATTGTTTGCCGGCGTGATCGTCGATCACGTCGATCGCCGCCGCCTGATTATCGGCACGCAGACGTTGATGATGCTGACGGCGTTCGCGCTGGCGGCGCTGACCTATACCCAGCTGGTGCGGGTCGAGTATGTAATCGTGCTGGCCGCGCTCAACGGTTTCGTCAGCTCCTTCGACATGCCGGGACGCCAGGCGTTCATCGTCGAGATGGTCGGGGGGCGCGAGGATCTGCCCAACGCGATCGCGCTCAACTCGATGACCTTCAACGGCGCGCGCGCGATCGGGCCGGCGGTCGCGGGGCTGCTGATCGTGGTGAGTGGCATCACCGGCTGCTTCTTTCTGAACGGCCTCAGCTATCTGGCCGTGATCGCCAGCCTGCTCGCGATGGACGTGCCGCGGCGCGAGCGCACGCGCTTTGGCAATGTGATGCTGGTCAGGATGCGCGAGGGGCTCAGCTACGCGTGGCATCACAAGCCGACCTTCTACCTGTTCGTGGTGCTGGCGATCTCGGCCGGGCTGTCGATGCAATACTCGGTGCTGATTCCGTACTTTGCGGCTCACGTCCTTCACCGCGGCGCCCAGGGCTACGGCTTCCTGCTCGCGGCGCAAGGCGCCGGCGCGGTGCTGGGGGCGGTGGCCGTGGCCTCGAAATCGCACGACCCGCGCCATCTGCGGCTGCACCTGATCGTCGGCCTGTTCGCGATGTCGGCCTCGATTGCGGTGTTCGGCATCTCGCGATCGTTCGCGCTCTCGATGATCGCGCAGATGGTCAACGGGGCGGGGCAGTTGAGCTACCAGGCCTCGACCAACACCATGTTGCAGTTGTTCGTCGCCGACGAGTTGCGCGGCCGCGTGATGAGCATCTACACGGTCTCGTTCATCGGGCTCGCCCCGTTCGGCAGCCTTGAGGTCGGCTACACCGGGGCGCATTTCGGCGCCGCGGTCGCGACCCTGATCTGCGCCGTTATCGGGCTCGGTGGCGCCTTCCTGCTGCTCAGCAAGCACCGGCTGCTGAGGCTCGATCAGAGCGGCGCGTCGGCCTGAGCCGCGCGCTTGCGCTGGCGCGGTCCGCTTTCCGATAATCAGCTTGCGTGGCGACCCGGGCAAAACGGCGCGAGAACGCAGCGGGCGAGAGCGTGCGCGACGGCGCGTTGATGCGCTTGCTGCCGCCGATCGACGCCTGTATCGACGCTGCCGAGCGCGAGCTCGACCAACATCAACTGAGCCGCGGCTACCTGAAGCTGCTGGCGCGGCGCGCGCAGGACGCTATCCGCCGGGCCATCGCAGCCGGCGCTTCCGATCTGCCCGCCAGCCGTGACGGTATGCTGGCGCGGGTGAGCGCGGAAGTCCGCGTCGCCCTGGCCGCGGACGAAGCGGCGCTGATGCCGGTGGTCAACGCGACCGGCGTGGTGCTGCATACCAATCTCGGCCGTGCGCTGCTGGCCGAGGAGGCGATCGCCGCGGTGGTGCAGGCGGCGCGCTCGCCGGTCAATCTCGAATACGATCTCTTAAGCGGCGGACGCGGCGATCGCGACGCGCTGGTCGAGCGCGAGCTGTGCGCGCTGACCGGCGCGGAGGCCGCGACCGTGGTCAACAACAACGCGGCCGCGGTGCTGCTGGCGTTGAGCGCGCTGGCGGCGGGCCGCGAGGTAGTGGTCTCGCGCGGCGAGCTGATCGAAATCGGCGGCGCCTTCCGGATTCCGGAGGTGATGGCGCAAAGCGGCGCGCGGCTGCGCGAGGTCGGCACCACCAATCGCACTCATCCGCGCGACTTCGCCGCCGCGATCGGTCCCGAGACGGCGCTGCTGATGAAGGTGCATCCGTCGAACTATCGCGTAGTCGGCTTCACCAGCGAGGTGACGCTCGCCGAGCTGGCCGCGATCGGCCGCGAACACGGCGTCGAGGTGATCGAGGACCTGGGCTCGGGCGCGCTGATCGATCTGGCGGCGTTCGGCTTGCCGCGCGAGCCGCTGGTCGCGGAGAGCGTCGCGGCGGGCGCCGGACTGGTGACGTTTTCGGGCGACAAGCTGCTCGGCGGTCCGCAGGCGGGAATTATCGTCGGCCGGCGCGCGCTGATCGAACGCCTGAAATCCCATCCGCTCAAGCGCGCGCTGCGCTGCGACAAGCTGACGCTGGCGGCGCTCGCCGCGACGCTCGGTATCTACCTGCGATCGAGCGCGCTGGCCGACGCGATTCCGACCCTGCGGATGCTGACCCGCACAGTCGACGAACTCGACCAGCTCGCGCTCCAGGCCCGCGCCATAATCGCGACCCGGCTCGGACCCGGCTTCGTGATCGAGCTGGTGCCATCGACCTCCGAGATCGGCTCTGGCTCGCTCCCCACCCATCAACTGCCCAGCCGGGCGCTGGCGATTACCCATCCGAGGCTCTCGCCCGACGCCATCGCGACGCACTTTCGCCGCGCGCGCCCGCCGGTGATCGGGCGCATCAGCGATGGTGTTTTCCAGCTCGATATGCGAACCGTCAGCGAGCCCGCGATGCTGGCGGTCAGGTTTCCGGATCGCGACGAAGTCGTGGATTGAAGTCGGTAAAACGGAACTTTTTGAAGGAGAAGAATGATGCCGAACAACAGCTACAAGATTGTCGAGGTGGTCGGAGTATCGGACGAAAGTATCCAGCAGGCGGTCCGCAACGCCATCAGCAAGGCGCGCCAGACCATCAGAAATATCGAATGGTTCGAGGTCAAGGAGATTCGCGGCTCGGTACATTCCAGCGGCGAGCCGCAGTTCCAGGTCGAGGTCCGGATTGGATTCCGGCTCGAGGGCGGCACGGCCGTCTGACCGGGGCAGGAGCAGCGGATGAAGTTTGCGACCTTTCTCTACCAGATCGCCGGACCCGAGATGGTTGCGACGGCCCGGCGCGCCGAGGAGTTGGGCTTCGAGTCGCTCTGGATTCCCGACCATATCGTGGTGCCGGTCGACTATCGCTCGCCCTACCCCTACTCGACCTCGGGCCGGATGCCGGCGCCGCCGGAGACTCCGTTTCACGATCCGCTGATGGCGCTGGCATTCGTCGCCGGCGTGACCAGCCGGATCCGGCTGGCGACCGGCGTGCTGGTGCTGCCGATGCGCAATCCGTTCGCGGTTGCCAAGGCGGCGGCGAGCCTCGACGTGGTCTCGGGCGGACGCCTGATCCTGGGGGTCGGCATCGGCTGGCTGCGCGAGGAATTCGAAGCGATCGGCATGGATTACGAGGGGCGCGCCCGGCGTACCCGCGAGTTCATCGCACTGATCAAGGAACTGTGGACCGCCCCGGCCCCGAGCTATCACGGCCGCATGGTCAGCGCCGACAACATCCGCTTTGCACCCAAGCCGCTGCAGCAACCGCATCCGCCGATCGTGCTGGGCGGCGACACCGAGCCGTCGCTGCGGCGCGCGGCGCAGGTCGGCGACGGCTGGTACGGCATCATGACGAGCCTCGATCAGACTGCGGATACGATCGCCCGGCTGCGCGGCCATGAGCGCGCGGCGCGGCGCGCGCGCCCGCTCGAGGTCACGGTCAACCCCCGGTTTGCCGAGCCGCTCGATGCCGCGCAAGCACGCAAGCTGGCGGCGATGGGCGTCGATCGCGTAATCGTGAACGTCAGCCGCAAGCCGGCCGACGCGCTCGGCGAGCTGCAGCATTGGCACGACGACGTGATCGCGAAGGTCTGATCGATCGAGCGCGCGGCGCGGCCGGGGCTTGACCAGCCCGGCCTTGCCAGGTGCTCGGCAACAGTGGCCTAAACGGCGTCTGAAACGCTATCATTCAACCGACAAATCCTGAGTGACAAGGCCTGACGATGAAGCGTTGCCCGCAATGCAACAAGACCTTCGCCGATGCGGAGAAATTTTGCGACGATGACGGAACCGCGCTGATTTCCGCCGGCGGTGCGGCGACCACGCGGGTCGATGAAGGCGCGGGCCGTGCGGAACCCGAGCAGCGCGTCGAGTGTCCGGTATGTGGCGGCAAGGCCGAGCCCGGCGAGATCATCTGTAACTTCTGCGGCGCGCGTCTCGACGTTGCCGCCGCGCCTGCGCCCGAGCCCGGCCCGGCGGCGCCATCTCAGCCGCTACGGTCGCCGACCCCGCCGCCCACGGGTACCGCCCGCGTCCAGCATACCTTTCCCGACGAGCGGCCCGACGCCGAGGACGGGGAAGCGACAGGATCGCGCCGCTGGATCGGAATCATCGGCTATACGCTGGCGGCGCTGGTCGCGCTGGTCGGCGGCGCCTGGCTGGCGCTGCATTTGACGGAGTCTTCAAAAACTCCGGTCGCCCAGATCTCGTCCTCCGCCGCGCCGACGCCGGCGGCGATATCGGCCGTGCCGGAGGTCACGCTGGCGAGCACAATCCCGACCCAGGTGAGCGGGCCGGCGGCGGCCGATCCGCAACGCAATCGCGACGCGATCGAGAAGGTGTTCAATAGCAACCGCGCCGCGCTGCTCGATATCTACACGCACACGCTCGATACCGACAGCACGGCGCACGACGGAATGATGGTGCATCTCGCGATTGATTCGGGCGGCAAGATCACGGCGTCGGCGATCAAGACCTCGACCGCTCCCGATCCGAGCCTCGATGCCGCGGTGCTGAACTCGATCTCGAACTGGGACTTCGGGCCGAGTAATTCGGGCGCGGCCGAAGCCGAGTTGCCGATCATCTTTTCACACGGTGGGGAGGAGGCCAGCGCCACCGAGTCGGCACTGAGCACCAAGCTCGCGGCGCTCAGTCCAAGCGAACTGCCGGAATACACGCTGGCGCCCGCCGCGCCGACCGCCATGCCGACGCCGGGCGTGGCGGCACTCCCGCCGCCGCTGCCACCGCCGCCGGTGGCGCCCGCCGCCCCTCGTCGTCATAAGAAGCACGTGGCCTCGGCGCGTCCGCCGAAACCGACGCTGCTCGAGAAGGTGCAGGATCGATTACGGGTCGATCCCAGGACGCGGCGGGTTAAGGCCTATACCAACGCCGGCGGCGTGGTAACGCTTTACGGCAAAGTGTTCGACGACAAGGCGCGGCGCGCGGCGGTCGCTAATGCGCGCAGCGTGAGCGGCGTCCATGACGTGATCGACAACCTCAAGACCGACACCGGCCAATGGCAGCAGGAGCAGGGCACGATCACGCGCCAGTTGCAGAGCGCGGGGCTGACCAAGGTGACCGTCAAGGTGATCGGCAAGGACGCGTTCCTCGATGGCGAGGTGAAAAACGCGCTGGATCGCGAACGCGCGGTCACGATCACCGAGGGGGCGGCGCCTGTCAAGGTGCGCACCAATCTGATCAGGGTCGCGCCCGGCAGCGTGTTCGGATTCTGAGCCGCCTGCGCCCGATTGAAAGCCGCACCGCGGCGCGCTCTTGCGAACCGCTATTGACAAGCTTTTATCCCCGCGTTTATATGGTTCAGCATATCCGGTTCGTCCTCTCGGGAGGCTCCAACTTAAATGGCAGATGCGCCGACCTCATGTAAGCAGGCATTCGACATGATGCCGGGCCGCTTCAACAAGGAAGCCGCGAAGGGACTGAACGCGGTCTATCAGTTCGATCTGGCGGGTGATGGCGGTGGTAAGTGGCACGTGGTTATCGGCAATGAGCAATGCCAGGTTAAAGAGGGCGCTCACGCCTCGCCGAACATCACCATCTCGATGTCGGCGCAAGACTACCTCGACCTGGTTAATGGCAAGCTCAACGGCCAGGTCGCGTTTATGACCGGCAAGCTGCGCATCGCGGGCGACATGGGTCTGGCGCTCAGGATGCAGAGCCTGTTTTCCGTATAGCAGGTGCTCTGATCCTCCAAACTCCAATCCGAGCCAGGCGCAAAGCCGGCATCCGCAAGTAACAAAAATCGGCGGCAAGCATCGGATCGATCGAAAACCAACCGAATTTTTGACCCCGCGTGACGCCCCGAGGCGACAGCATCGACACGCAGAACCGACGACTTCAACATTTCAAGCACAGCGTTTATTGATACGGCGCGATCCGTCGTCAACCCCTATCGGCTTAATTCGATGATTTTCAACTCACATACAGGAGGACAAGGTTACGTTTAACGGAGGAAGAACGAGATGAGTTCGCAGGAGCCACCACAAGATACCGACCGCGAGGAGAGTGCAGCCGAATCCGAAGACCGGGATCATTCGGTCGCTTCCAAGCTTTCCGAAGAACTGAGCAATTGGCGGCGGCGGCGTCATACTGGCGGCGGCCGGCAGCGGTCTGCCGAAGACGGCGGGAGCGGGGGAAGCTTCCAGTCCGACTCAGCCCGCACCATCAAGGTACGCGGCCATGAGACGCTGGTGATCCGCAAACCCAAGTCGGCCTCGCCGCGTCGCGCCAGTCCCGAGCCCAGCGATCGCTAAGCGCCGCGCGGTTCCCGATAAGGCTTGAGACCCGCGCACCATGCGGACGCGCCGGCGTGAGGTTTATCTGAGCACCTCGGCAGGAGTTTCGCGCGACGCCTGGCGCGCCGGATAGACCGTCGCCAGCAGGCACAGCGCCATCGACGCCAGCGCGACCAGGGCGAAGTTCAGCGGCGCGGCGGCCACCGGCACGGTCGAGATTCCGTAGACCGCCTTGGGGATGTGGATGAAGTGGTAGCGGGCAAGTGCGAAGCATCCCAACGCACTTAAGCCGAGGCCGGCGGCGGTGCCCACCGCGCCGACGATCAATCCCTTCAGCACGAACACCAGCCTTATCGCCGATCGGCTCGCGCCCATCGTCATCAGCACCGCGATGTCCTTGCGCTTCTCCATCACCACCATGATCAGCGTGGCGATCAGGTTGAACGCGGCGACCCCGATCAGCAGCAGCAGCACCGCCGAATAGACCCATTTGAGCAGCGCGAAGCCGGCCGCGGCGGCGCGGTTGAAATCGATCCAGTTGCGCACCGCGTAGTGCTGTCCGAGTTGCGCGCGCAGCACCGCGGTGATCCGCTCGGTGGCGTTGAGGCTGGCGAGATGAAGTTCGATTCCGTCAGCCTGGCCCGGGCGTCCAAAGAAAGCCTGGGTCGGCGCCAGGCCCATGAACACCAGGTCGCGATCGACGAAATCAATGCCCGATTCGAAAATCGCGCCGACCCGGAATTGGGCGGTCTTGGTCGTCAGTTGCGCGCCTGAGACGATCGGCGCGACCACCCGAACCGTGTCGCCGACCTTGACCTTAAGCCGCTCGGCCAGCGTCGTGCCGATCGCGATCGCGCTCGCCGGCGGTGCGGCCCCGGCGGCCGGGGCCTGATTGTGCGTGAGGCTCGCAAGGCTGCCGGCCCTGATATAGCGGCCGATCTTCGCGACCATCCCCGGACTGCTCGCGTCGATTCCGCGCACCACCACGCCGCTGACGCCGCCCGGCGCGCTCACCATCGCCTGTGCAATCATGAACGGGTCGGCCGCGGTCACGCCGGCGACGCTCTTGGCGCGGTGGGCCAGCGCCGTGTAATCGGTAATCGCGCCGCTGTAACTCTGGATCTCGATTTGCGGCGTCACTGCCAGCACCCGTTGGCGCAGGCTCGCTTCCAGCCCCCCCATCACCGACAGCGTGATGGTCAGTGCCGCCACCCCGAGCATCACCCCGAGCGCCGTGAAGACCGTGGTGATCGAGATGAACGCGTCTTTGCGGCGCGCTTTCAGATAGCGCAGCGCGATGATGAGTTCGTAACGCAAAGCTGATTCGCCGACCGGATGGACTCGGATTACGGCCTCAGTATACCACCTGTTCGCGTTTGAGTTCCGCGATCTGGTCGCTGCTGAGTCCCAGCATCCCGCCGAGTATCTCTTCGTTATGTTGTCCCAGGGTCGGCGCCGGACTTCTCAATTCACCCGGCGTGACGCTCATCCGATGTTGCAGCCCCTCGTACGGCGCCGGCCCCATCTCCTGGTGCTCAAGCCAATGCCAGAAATCGAAGGCGCGCAGGTTTTCGTCGCGATGCAGGTCGAGGCAGCTCTGCACCGGGTAGGCCGCCACCCCCGCGGCCTGGAGCGCGATGGTGAGGTCGTCGGCCACGCGATCGCGGACCAATCCGCCGATGAATCGATCGAGCTCGTCGCGCCGCTCGAAGCGCTGCGCCAT
>Ga0307372_10003679_pt1 | contig 24271 bp, 17 predicted proteins | sample OX1MG_FD_202533 | JGI IMG/M metagenome (GOLD analysis project Ga0307372, IMG submission 202533) | Soil microbial communities from Risofladan, Vaasa, Finland - OX-1 | ecosystem: Environmental > Terrestrial > Soil > Coastal area > Acid sulfate soil | place: Finland: Risofladan, Vaasa | collected...
CCGGGGTGATCATGAGCAGCGAGCCGCTGGTCGACCACGTGCCGGTCTGGCGCCGCCCGTCGGACGGGGCGATCATCACCCAGTTCGACTACCCGAGCTGCGAAGATCTGGGCCTGCTCAAGATGGACTTCCTGGGCCTGAGGAACCTCACGATCCTGGACGACGCGCTCGCCGGGATCGAGGCGAACAAGGGAGTCCGGATCGAGCTTGAGACGCTGGCACTGGACGACAAGCCGACCTACGACCTGCTGGCGCGCGGTGACACCCTGGGGGTCTTCCAGCTTGAAGGCGGCCCGATGCGGGCACTGCTGCGGTCGATGCGCGCCGACCGGTTCGACGACATCTCCGCCGTGAACGCGCTGTACCGGCCTGGTCCGATGGGCGCGAACGCGCACAACGACTACGCCGACCGCAAGACCGGCCGCAAGCCGGTGGTCCCGATCCATCCCGAGCTGGCCGAGCCGCTAGCCGGCGTGCTCGGGGACACGTACGGCCTGATTGTCTACCAGGAGCAGGTGCTCGCATGCGCCCAGGTCCTGGCCGGCTACACGCCAGGCAAAGCCGACCTGCTCCGCAAGGCGATGGGCAAGAAGAAGAAGGAGATCCTGGACAAGGAGTTCGAGCCGTTCGAAGCCGGGATGAAGGCCAAAGGCTACTCCGACGGCGCGATCAAGACCATCTGGGACGTGCTCGTTCCTTTCTCCGACTACGCGTTCAACCGGGCGCACGCTAGCTGCTACGGCATGGTCGGCTACTGGACCGCCTACCTGAAGGCGAACTACCCGACCGAGTACATGGCCGCGCTGCTCACCTCGGTCGCCGGTGACAAGGACAAGTCCGCCCTGTACCTGAGCGAGTGCCGCCGGATGGGGATCAAGGTCCTGCCACCGGACGTGAACTCCTCGACGGCGATGTTCACCCCGGTGGGCACCGACATCAGGTTCGGCATGGCCGCGGTGCGCAACGTCGGAACCGGCGTGGTCGAGTCGATCGTGGCCACGAGGACAGCCAAGGGCAGCTTCACGAGCTTCTCCGATTTCCTGCGCAAGGTTCCGGTCAACGTCTGCAACAAGCGGGTCATCGAGTCGCTGGTCAAGGCGGGGGCGTTCGACTCGCTGGGGAACCCGCGGCGCGGGCTGGTGATGATCCACGAACAGGCGATCGACACGGTGATCGACGTCAAGCGCAACGAGGCGATGGGCCAGGACTCGCTGTTCGGCGACGACGCGGAGAACGCCGCGACCTTCGACGTCCCGGTGCCGGACGGCGAGTGGGACAAGCCCACGCTGCTCGGATTCGAGCGGGAGATGCTCGGCCTTTACGTCTCCGACCATCCGCTCCTCGGCCTGGAGCACGTGCTGGCGGCGGAGACTGACTGCTCGGTCGCCCAGTTGCTCGGAGCCGCCGACGAGCCGGAACGGAACTCCCGTGGTGATCGCGACAGCCAGGTAGTCACGCTCGGCGGCATCCTGTCCGGCGTGCAGCGGAAGGTCACCAGGCAGGGCAACCCGTGGGCCGCCGCCACGCTGGAAGACCTCGAAGGGGCCATCGAGGTGCTGTTCTTTCCCGCCACGTACCAGGCGTGCATGCAGATGGTGGTCGATGACGCGATGGTGGTGGTCAAAGGCAGGCTCGACCGGCGCGAAGACGTCCCTAAGCTGGTGGCGATGGAGGTGCGGACCCCTGAGTTGCCGACGGGGGAGAGCGGCCCTTTCGTCGTGTCCATCCTGGAATCGCGGTGCGTCGCCCCGGTGGTCGACCGGTTGCGCGAGGTGCTGCGCACCCATCCCGGGCCGATGGAAGTGCACTTGCGGCTGCTGAGCGGGAGCCGGGCGAAGGTGCTACGGCTCGATGACAAGCTCCGGGTGCGGCCGTCGCCGTCGCTCGTCGCCGACCTGAAGCAACTGCTCGGCCCGGCCTGCGTCGGCTGACGGCAGGGTCACGTACGCTGTTCGGCAATATGTCAACGATGAGTGATTTCCCATACCCGCCCCAGCCGGGTCAGGTGCTGCCTGGCCGCGATCCGCGGGCCCCGCTTCGCGGCGGTCTCGCCAGCTCGCTCGGCCTGCTGCTTGGCAGCGCGCTGGTCGGCCTGGCCGGCGGGTTCGCGTGGGGCCAGTTCGCCCCGCGGGTGAGCTACGTACTGGTCAGCCGGGGCTCCGCGGACGTGGTGAATCCGGAGACCACGGCGTTCATCGTCGGCGACGCCTGGTACTGCCTGGTCGCCGTGATCGGCGGCGCCGTCATCGGCCTGGCCGGCTACCTGCTGGCGGTCCGCAGGTACGGGCCGGCCCCGATGGCCGCCGTCCTGATCGGCAGCGTCGTGGCGGGCTTCATCGCCCGGGCCGTCGGGCAGGGCATGGGCTTGTCGCAGTTCAACAGCGCGTTGCTGACCAGCCGTCCGGGTGCGGTGCTGCATGCGCCTCCGGTGCTCGGCGCGGATCCTTCGACGATCTTGTGGTCCGCGATCGCGTTCTGGCCGCTGGCGGCGTGCCTGGTCGCTGGCGGCCTGCTGGTGCTCGCCGCGATGCGGTCGTCCCGGTGACCCAGCTTCCCGTCTCGCCCTGCTACCCCGGCGAGCGATGACCAGGATCACCGTGGCGTGCCTGGACCTGGTCGGCACGCTGGTCGTCGAGGAGGACAGTGTCCTTGAGGCTTTTAGCATCGCTTCGGCATCGCAGGACGGCGGCGTGGTCGGGCCTTACTACGCCGCCGCGGTCCATGCGGGCGCCGTCGCCCCGGTCGCGGGCGCGACGGAGACACTGGCCGTGCTGCGGGCCGCGGGCATCAGGATCTGCCTGACGACCGGGTTTCCTCCGCCGGCCAGAGATGCCGTGATCGACGCGCTGGGCTGGCATCCGCTCATCGACCTTGCGCTGTCCGCCTCCGACGTGGGCCGCGGCGTGCCATGGCCGGACCTGCCGCTGACCGCCCTGCTGCGGCTGGGCGGCGGAGCGGTCGGTGAGCTGGCGGTGGCCGGCGACACGGCTGGCGATGTGGAGTCCGGGCTGCGGGCCGGCGCCGGCGTGGTGGCCGGCGTGCTGACCGGCGCTGGCAGCGCGGCCGAGCTTGAGCAGGCGGGTGCGCCGCACGTCCTGGAGTCCATTACGGCGCTGATCCCGCTGCTGCGGCCGGCTCGCTGAACGGACGTCCGGGTGCCAGCGGTCGCGGGGCGGCCGGCCGGCCGCTAGAGCGGCTGGTGACCGGCGGCGGCCGCGGCATCGGCAGCCATCGCCGCGCCGACGATTCCGGCGTCGTTCTGTAGTACGGCGGGGACTACCGTGGCCCGCAGCGACAGCCGGGGCAGGAACTTGCCCGACTTGCGGCTGATGCCGCCGCCGATGATGATCCGGCTGGGCGAGAGCAGCTCCTCGATCTTGTCCAGGTAGGCGTCCACCCGGTCCGCCCATTTAGCCCAGCTCAGGTCGCCGGTCTCGCGTGCTCGTTCGGAAGCCCGGTGCTCGGCGTCCTTGCCGTGGATCTCGATGTGGCCGAACTCGGTGTTCGGGATAAGCACGCCGTCATAGAACAGCGCGCTGCCGATGCCGGTACCGAAGGTCAGCAGCAGCACCGTGCCGTCTTGCCCCCGGCCGGCGCCGTAGCGCATCTCGGCCAGGCCTGCGGCGTCCGCGTCGTTCAGCACGGTGATCCGCAGCCCGGTCGCCTGGCCGAGGAACTCGGCGGCGTTGACGCCGATCCAGTCGCGGTCCATGTTCGGCGCGGTCTTCACCGTTCCGTCAGTGACCACGCCAGGAAAAGTGACCCCGGCTGGTCCGGTCCACGCGAAGTGGGTGACGAGATCGCTGACCACCGCAGCGACCGCCGCCGGCGTCGGCGGGTGCGGTGTCGCCAGCTTCAGCCGCTCGGTCAGCAGCCGCCCGGCAGACAGGTCCACCGGGGCGGCCTTGATGCCGGTGCCGCCGATGTCGATCCCGAGAACGCCAGTCACTACGTCTCCGTCCTCTTGGTCTAGATGCCCCAGCGTGCCTGCTTGAGCGCCGCTACATCGGCTTCGGCGCCTTCCAGCCGGACCCGGGCCGCACCCGTGCGGCCGAATGTCCACATCAGCAGTTCGGCCGGGGCGCCGGTGACGGTGACGACGGGGGTGCGCGGACGCACCGTCATCCGGACCGCGCGGTGCTGACCGGACCGCTCCGGCAGGTCGTCCCTGGCGAACTCGATACCGACCGGTACTTTGCGCAGCATCAGCCTGGCCCGCGAGAGCTGGCTCCAGATCGCGTCGGATAGCTGCTCGCCGAGTTCGCGTGGCCGCCAGTCAGGTTGCGCCCGCCGCACGTCCTCGTGGTGTACCAAGAACTCAGTGAAGTTGGCCCGCTCGTCGACGCCGGGAATGCCGAACAGGGAAAAGCGCGGTGGTCCGTTTCGCACGGTCTCGACGAGCAGCGGATAGGGCATCCGGGCCGTCATGCCCCGCTGGACGCGGGTCGTGTACCCGGCCAGCGGGCCGCCGAGTATCCCCAGTGCCGCATCAGGCCGGCGTTCGCGCATCACGAGATGCGCCGCAAGGTCAGCCGTGGACCAGCCCTCGCAGAGCGTCGGAGCGTCCGGGCCGACCTGGTCGAGCAGGGAACACAAGTTCAGGCGCTCATCTCGGGCATAAGTCATCGCTTGATACTAGGCCACCTGATGGCTCCCGCGCTGGCCAGCCGTGACGCGGCCGCGGACGATTCAGGCGCGGCGGCAGGTACCGTTCGGTGCAGGACGGGGAGAGTCCGGACCACGGGAGAGTGCCCATGACCGCCAGGATCGGCACGAGCGCGCCGACGCGGCAGGCCAGATCGCGCCGGGAGCTCGCGGCGCTGACAGTGGCCGGCGCGGCCGCGGCCGGGCTTGTGCTGCTCGCGAGCCGCCAGGATCTTGCCCGGGTTATCGTGCGGGCACCGCGGCCGCTGCCGACCACCACGACGATGCTGACCGCCGCGGACCTGCGGCCGGCGATAGCGGCGCTGGCCGTCGCGGCCCTGGCCAGCCTGACCGCGGTGCTGGCGACTCGCGGGATCGCGCGCAGGTTCACCGGCCTGGTCGCCGCCGCGCTCGGCGCCGGCATCGTCGCCCTGGCTGCCGGTCAGGTGACGGTGGCCCAGGCGCTCGCCGCCGCGGGACATGCGAGCGCGGCGCCGGCGACCGGCGGGGGTGCCGGGATAGCACCCGGTTCGGTGACGGCGGGAGGTGCCGCTGGTCAGGGCGGCGCGGCGGTGAGCGGGTTTCCGGCCCAGGTGCTGATCGAGGGTGCTTACTGGCGCTGGCTGATGACAGCGGGCGCCCTGGTGCTGGTCGCCATCGGCCTCCTCGTCGTCGTCAGGGCGAGCCGGCTCCCGGCGATGTCCGCACGCTACAGCCGATCCGGGCCGGCTAGTTCCGGGCTGGCCAGTTCCGCGCCGGCCAGCGCGGCGAAGGCCGGTTCCGTGCGGGACGCGAGCCTGTGGGATTCGCTGAGCGCTGGCATCGATCCGACCGACTGGCCAGCCGGGGACGACAACGGCTGACTCCGGTACGGAAGCCCTGAGCTAACCATGTACCCGACATGCCGGGCAGTGCACGCTGCGGCATCAGCCGGCGGCGCAGCGCAACCGCCACCGCGGGGGCGGCGGCTGCCGGCGAAACCCGCCTCGGTACGATCGGGGGCGCCAGGCATCCCACCCCGAGGGGGCAGCGAAACCACGTGAGCGTGCTTGACGACATTCTCGTGGACGTGCGTGCTGACGTCGCGGCACGGCAGCAGACCGCGCCACTTGAGAAGCTGAAAGAAGCAGCGACCCGTGCGTCGTCGCCGCGGGACGTACTCGCGGCCCTGCGCGGTGAAGGCGTGGCGGTCATCGCCGAAGTCAAGCGGGCCAGCCCGTCGAAAGGCGCGCTGGCTGCCATCGCCGATCCTGCCGCGCTGGCGACCGACTACGAGGCCGGCGGCGCGGGCGTGATCAGCGTGCTCACCGAGGGACGCAGGTTCGGCGGGAGCCTGGAGGATCTTGCGGCGGTCAGGGACGTCGTCAACGTGCCGTTGCTGCGCAAGGACTTCGTGGTCAGTGCCTACCAGCTCTGGGAAGCCCGGGCCTACGGAGCCGACATGGTGCTGCTGATCGTCGCCGCGCTTGAGCAGAACGCCCTGGTCTCCCTGGTGGAGCGCGCCGTGTCCATCGGCCTGGTGCCGCTCGTCGAGGTACACGAGGAGTCCGAGGTCGACCGGGCGCTGCAGGCCGGTGCCGAGGTGATCGGCGTGAACGCGCGGAACCTGGCGACCCTGAAGGTCGACAGGTCGATCTTCGCGCGGCTAGCACCGCGGATACCCGACGAGGTCATAAAGATCGCCGAATCCGGCGTGCGGGGACCGCATGACCTGCTCTCCTATGCGGCGTCAGGCGCCGATGCGGTGCTCGTCGGCGAGAGCCTGGTGGTCGGGAAGGACCCCAGGTCGGCGGTGGCCGATCTGGTGGCCGCGGGATCGCATCCCGCGCTGCGGACCGACCGGGGAGGCAGTTCGTGACGGCCGCGCCCACCTTCACCGTCCCGGACGAGACCGGTTACTTCGGTCAGTTCGGCGGCCGCCTGGCGCCCGAGGCGCTGATGGCGGCGCTCGACGAGCTGACGGCCGCCTACGAGTCGGCAAGAAGCGACCCCGCTTTCGCGGCCGAGCTCGCCGACCTGCTTCGTGACTACTCAGGTCGGCCCACGCCGCTGACGGAGATCCCCAGGTTCGCGAGCCAGGCCGGCGGCTGCCGGATCTTCCTCAAGCGCGAGGACCTGAACCACACCGGCTCGCACAAGATCAACAATGTCCTCGGCCAGGCCCTGCTCACCAGGCGGATGGGCAAGACCAGGATCATCGCCGAGACCGGGGCGGGCCAGCATGGCGTCGCCACGGCGACCGCGGCTGCGCTGTTCGGCCTGGACTGCGTGGTCTACATGGGCGAGGAAGACACCCGGCGGCAGGCGCTCAACGTCGCGCGGATGCGGATGCTCGGCGCCAGGGTCGTCCCCGTCACGATCGGCAGCCGCACCCTGAAGGACGCCATCAACGAGACGTTCCGCGACTGGGTGGCCAGCGTCGATCATACGCACTACTGCATCGGGTCGGTGATGGGCCCGCACCCGTTCCCCATGATGGTGCGCGACTTCCAGCGCGTGATCGGCGCGGAGGCCAAGGAGCAGATCCTGGCGAAGACAGGCCGGCTGCCCGACGCGGTCATCGCCTGTGTAGGCGGTGGGTCGAACGCCATCGGCGTGTTCCATGACTTCACCGGTGACGAGGGCGTCCGGCTGATCGGCTGTGAGGCAGGCGGTGAAGGAGTGGCGACCGGCCATCATGCGGCAACGCTGGCGGGCGGGTCGACCGGGGTGATCCACGGGATGCGTACCTACCTGCTGCAGGATGCCGACGGCCAGACCATGCCGACGCACTCGATCTCGGCCGGGCTCGACTATCCAGGGGTCGGGCCAGAGCATGCCTGGCTGCACGACACCGGGCGAGCGCAGTACCGTGCCATCACCGATGCCGCGGCGATGGCCGCATTCGACCTGCTCTGCCGGACCGAGGGCATCATCCCGGCGATCGAGTCGGCGCACGCCCTGGCCGGAGCGCTCGAGGTCGGCCAGGAGCTTGGCGAGGACGCCCTGCTGCTGGTGAACCTGTCCGGCCGGGGCGACAAGGATGTCGACATCGCCGCCAGGTGGCTCGGCCACCTAGATCCGGAGGCTGGCCAGTGAGCGAGGTCAGCGCCGCCTTCAGCCGGGCGGCGGCCGAGCGGCGCGGTGCGCTCGTGGGGTACCTGCCAGCCGGATTCCCTTCGGTCGAAGGCGGTATCGCCGCGGCGACCGCGATGGCGCGATCCGGTGCTGACATCGTGGAAATCGGGCTGCCCTACACCGACCCGCTGATGGACGGGCCGGTGATCCAGGAGGCGGTGCACCGGGCGCTGCAGGGCGGCGTGCACGTGACCGACGTGCTGCGGACCGTCGATGCCGTAGCGGCTGCTGGCGTTCCGGTGCTGGTCATGACCTACTGGAACCCGGTCGACCGGTACGGGGTACAGGCTTTCGCGCGTGACCTGGCGAGCGCCGGCGGCGCCGGAATGATTACGCCCGACCTGCCGCCCGAGGAGGCCGGACCCTGGCTGGCGGCAGCCGACGAGCACGGGCTGGATCCGGTGTTCCTGGTGGCCCCGAGCTCGACAGACGAGCGGATCAAGCTGATCGCCTCGGCGTGCGGCGGATTCGTCTACGCGGCGTCGGTCATGGGCATCACCGGTGCCAGGGCGAGCGTCGGCGGCGCGGCGGCGGCTCTGGTCGCCAGGATCAGGCAGCACACGTCGTTGCCGGTCGCGGTCGGTCTCGGCGTGGGCACGGCGGCGCAGGCGGCGCAGGTGGCGGCCTTTGCCGACGGCGTGATCGTGGGCTCGGCGTTCGTGCGGCGCCTGCTCGACGCCCCGGATGCCGGGGCAGGCCGCGACAGCGTCGCCGCGCTCGCCGCTGAACTGGCCGCCGGGGTTCGTCAGCGGGGCTGAGGCGGGGCTGACCTGCGGTGTGGTCAGGATACATAGAATTTACCGGCGGGTAACCGGTCCGACCCATTAGCTATGATGTGCTTGTGACGCTCACCTGACCTGTGCGTTAGCTGAGCCCGTGAGGCGGGCCAACGTCGTCCCTCCGCTATCTCGGCATGCCGCGTGGCGGACGAGACGACAGGAGTGCGGATGGCCCCTACCCGAAACTCACCGACCCAAGTTCCGCCAGCCAAGTATTCCCCGCAGGCCAAGTCAGCCGCGCGGGCCCGGCCGCCCGCACCAGGCCGGGTACAGCCGCGCCCCGACGGGCTCTACGACCCGCGGTTCGAGCACGACGCGTGCGGCGTGGGCCTGGTCGCCGACCTTACCGGCAAGCGCGGGCACGCGACGGTCTCCCAGGCACTGACCGTCCTGGCCAACCTGGACCACCGGGGTGCCAAGGGCAGCGACCCGGAGACCGGCGACGGCGCGGGAATCCTCACCCAGCTTCCCGACGAGCTCCTTCGCGCGGTCTGCACCTTCGACCTGCCGCCGCCCGGGCACTACGCCGCCGGGCTTGCCTTCCTTCCGCACGCCAGTGCCGTCTGGACCATGGGCCTTCTCGGCCGCATCGCGGAAGAAGAGGGCCTGATCGTGCTCGGCTGGCGTGATGTCCCGCACGACCGGTCCGCTTGCGGCAGCGGCGCGCGGGACGTGCTGCCCAGGCTGACCCAGCTCTTCGTGGCCTCGGCCGCCGGAGAACACGGCCTGGCGCTGGACCGGCGCGCGTACTGCCTGCGCAAGCGCGCCGAGCACGAGGCCGGGATCTACCTGGCCAGCCTCTCGTCCGCCACGATCGTGTACAAGGGGATGCTGACCGCGACCCAGCTTGAGCGGTTCTATCCGGATCTCACCGATCCCCGGTATACCTCGGCGCTCGCGCTCGCCCACTCCAGGTTCTCCACGAACACGTTCCCGTCCTGGCCGCTGGCGCACCCGTTCCGCTACATCGCGCACAACGGCGAGATCAATACGATCCGGGGCAACAGGAACTGGTGGCGGGCGCGCGAGGCGCTGCTGGAGACCGACGTCATCCCGCGAGCCGCCGACGGCCGCGGGATCGAGCGGCTGCTGCCGATTCTGGACGAGTCGGGCAGCGACTCGGCCAGCTTCGACGCCGCGCTAGAACTGCTGCACCTGGCCGGCCGGTCGCTGCCGAACGCCGTCTTGATGATGATCCCGCAGGCGTGGGAGAACGACCCGCGGCAGGCGCCCGAACTGCGGGCGTTCTACCGGTTCCACTCCTGCTTGATGGAACCGTGGGACGGGCCGGCGCTGATCGCGTTCACCGATGGCACACTGGCCGGAGCCGTACTCGACCGCAACGGGCTGCGCCCGGGCCGGTACTGGGTGACCAAGGACGGCCTGGTGGTGCTGGCCAGCGAGGTCGGCGTGCTCGACATCGAGCCGTCCCGCATCGTGCGCAAGGGCAGGCTCCAGCCGGGCAAGATCTTCCTGGTGGACACGGCGGCCGGCCGGATTATCGAGGACGAGGAAGTCAAGGCCGGGCTCGCCGCCGAGCACCCGTACGACGACTGGCTGCACGCGGGGCTGCTGCACCTGGACGACCTGCCGGACCGCAACCGGGAGCTGCCCGACGGGCAGGAGCTGGCAGTCCAGCAGCGGCTGTTCGGGTACACCGAGGAAGAGCGCAGGGTGATACTCGGGCCGATGGCGCGGACCGGCGCGGAGCCGATCGGCTCCATGGGCGACGACACCCCGCTCGCGGCGCTGTCGGACCGGCCGCGGCTGATCTTCGACTACTTCTCGCAGCAGTTCGCGCAGGTGACCAACCCGCCGCTGGACGCGATCAGGGAAGAGCTCGTCACGTCGCTCGCGGCGACGACCGGCCCCGAGCACAACCTGCTCGATCCCGGCCCGGCCTCCTGCCGGCAGGTCGTGCTCCCGTACCCGGTGCTGACCGACAGCGACCTGGCGAAGATCGTTCATATCAACAATGACCGGGACCTGCCCGGCTTCGCCGCGCACGTGGTGGACGGGCGGTACCTCGCCGCTGGCGGCGGCCGGGCCCTGCGCGAGCGGCTGGACCAGATCAAGGCCGAAGTCTCCGACGCCATCAACGCGGGCGCGAAGATCATCGTGCTCTCGGACCGCGGCGCGGCCATGGGCGGCGGGATCGCGGTCCCGGCGGGGGTGACGCTGTCCGACGGCCGGCCGCTGTCCGGCGTGACCGGCCTGACCGGGCGTCCTGGCCTGACCGGGCGTCCTGGCCCGACCGGGCATCCCGGGGGGCCGGACGGCGCGGACCAGGACGCGGGCGAGTGGGCGCCGATCCCGTCGCTGCTGCTGACCGGGGCGGTGCATCACCACCTGATCAGGGACCAGACCAGGACCAGGGCTGGCCTGATCGTCGAGGCAGGCGACGTGCGGGAGGTACACCACGTCGCGCTGCTGATCGGCTACGGAGCGGCCGCGGTCTGCCCGTACCTGGCGATCGAGACGGTCGAGGACATGGCCAGGTCAGGGCTGCTGGGCAGCGTCGGCAGCCGGAAGGCTTCGGCGAACCTGATCAGGGCACTCGGCAAGGGCCTGCTCAAGACGATGTCGAAGATGGGCGTGTCCACCGTCGCCTCCTACGCCGGCGCGCAGATCTTCGAGGCGGTCGGCCTCGGCGGGCAGGTCGTCGAGGAATGCTTCGCCGGAACCTCGTCGCGACTCGGCGGCATCGGCTTCGACCAGATCGCGGCCGACACCTCGGCACGGATGGTGAGCGCTTATCCGCTGCGGTCCGCCGCCGCCGGCCGGATGGCACTCGAAACTGGCGGGGAGTACCAGTGGCGGCGGGACAGTGAGCCGCACTTGTTCAGCCCGGAAGCGGTGTTCCGGCTGCAGCACGCCACCAGGACCGGCCGCGAGGACATCTTCCGCGAGTACAGCCGGGAGGTCGACGAACAGTCGGCCAGGCGGATGACGCTGCGCGGCATGCTCGCGATCCGGGGCGTGGACGAGGTCGGCCAGGCCGGCGCGGCTGCTGGTGACTCGGCTGCGCTGGCGGCGTCCCCGCCCGGCCCGGCCCGGCCCCCGGTGCCGGTCGAGCAGGTCGAGCCGGTGAACTCGATCGTGCGGCGGTTCGTCACCGGCGCCATGTCCTATGGCTCGCTGTCGGCCGAGGCACACGAGACCCTGGCTATCGCGATGAACCGGCTCGGCGGCCGGTCCAACTCCGGCGAGGGCGGCGAGGACGCGAACCGGTTCGCCGCCGACGCCAACGGAGATCTGCGCAGGTCGGCCATCAAGCAGGTGGCGAGCGGCCGGTTCGGCGTGACGAGCGAGTACCTGGTCAACGCCGACGATCTGCAGATCAAGATGGCGCAGGGCGCCAAGCCCGGTGAGGGCGGCCAGCTCCCGGCCCATAAGGTCTACCCGTGGATCGCCAAGACCAGGCACTCTACGCCAGGGGTCGGCCTGATCTCGCCGCCGCCGCACCACGACATCTACTCGATCGAGGACCTGGCCCAGCTGATCAGTGACCTGAAGAACGCGAACCCGGCGGCGAGGGTCAGCGTCAAGCTGGTCGCGGAGACCGGGGTCGGCACCATCGCGGCTGGCGTCACCAAGGCGCACGCCGACGTGGTGCTGATCTCCGGGAGCGACGGCGGTACCGGCGCGGCACCGCTGACCAGCATCAAGCACGCGGGCGGCCCGTGGGAGATCGGGCTGGCCGAGACCCAGCAGACGCTGCTGCGCAACGGGCTGCGAGACCGGGTCGTCGTGCAGGTGGACGGCCAGCTCAAGACGGGCAGGGACGTGATCATCGCTGCCCTGCTCGGTGCCGAGGAGTTCGGGTTCGCCACGGCGCCGCTGGTCGCGGCCGGCTGCGTGATGATGCGCCAGTGCCACAACGACACCTGCCCGGTCGGCGTCGCCACCCAGAACCCGGAGCTGCGCCGCAGGTTCACCGGGCAGCCCGAGTTCGTGGTGAACTTCTTCGAGTTCGTCGCGAGCGAGGTGCGCGAGTACCTGGCCAAGCTGGGCTTCCGCACGCTGGAGGAGGCGGTCGGCCGGGCGGAACTGCTGGTCCCGGTAGCCGACGCCGACCATCCGAAGGCGGCATTCCTCGACCTGACCCCGATGCTGCACGTGCCGGAACTGCCCGAGGGGGCGGCACGGCACCGGATCAGAAACCAGGACGGCCAGCTCGACCTGGCGCTGGACCACACGCTGATCCAGCTTGCCGAGGGCGCCCTGGAAGAGGCCAGGCCGGTCCGTCTCGAGCTACCGGTCAGGAACGTGAACCGGACAGTCGGCACGATGCTCGGCTACGAGGTGACCAAGCGCTGGGGCGGTGAGGGCCTGCCCGACGACACGATCGTGGTCGGCTTGCGCGGGTCCGCCGGCCAGTCACTTGGGGCCTTCCTGCCGAGCGGGATCACGATCAGGCTGACCGGTGACGCCAACGACTATGTCGGCAAGGGGCTGTCCGGCGGCCGGATCTTGCTGCGCCCCGACCCGGCCGCGCCGTTCGCCGCGCACGAGCAGGTCATCGCGGGAAACGTGATCGGCTACGGCGCTACCAGCGGCGAGATGTTCATCCGCGGCGTGGTGGGCGAGCGGTTCTGCGTGCGGAACTCTGGCGCCACCGCGGTAGCTGAGGGCGCCGGTGACCATGGCTGTGAGTACATGACCGGCGGCCGGGTCGTGCTGCTCGGACCGGTGGGCAGGAACTTCGCGGCCGGCATGTCCGGCGGCATCGCCTACCTGCTCGACCTCGATCCGGCCCGGGTGAATACCGAGATGGTGGACATCGAGCCGGTCAGTGAGGCGGACGAGAGCTATCTGGCCGAACTGCTCGGCCGGTATCACGCGGACACTGGCTCGCTGGTGGCGGCAGCATTGCTCGCGGACTGGGAAGCGGCCGTACAGCGGCTGCACCGGGTAATACCGAAGGACTACAAGCGGGTGCTTGCCGCGACCCGCCGTGCGCAGCGCGACGGCGAGGACGTGGCCGATGCGGTCATGGCCGCCGCGCGCGGCTGATCCGGGCCGGACGAAGGAGGCAAAGCGATGGCTGACCCGACAGGATTCATGTCCACCCGGCGGCAGACCGCCGCCAGGCGCCCGGTGGACGTGCGGATCCAGGACTGGCGCGAGGTGTACGTCGGCATGCGCCCGGCTGACCTGGAGCGGCAGGCGGGCCGCTGCATGGACTGCGGCATCCCGTTCTGCCACAACGGCTGCCCGCTCGGGAACCTGATTCCCGAATGGAACGACCTTGTCTGGCAGCATCGCTGGCAGGACGCGGCGGAACGGCTGCATGCCACGAACAATTTCCCCGAGTTCACCGGGCGGCTCTGCCCGGCACCGTGCGAGACCGCCTGCGTGCTCGGCATCAACGCCGACCCGGTCGCGATCAAGCAGGTCGAGGTCGAGATCATCGACCGGGCGTGGGCGGAGGGCTGGGTCACCAGCCAGCCCTCCGCCGCGGCGGCCGGCCAGCGCGTCGCCGTGATCGGTTCCGGTCCGGCCGGCCTGGCCGCCGCCCAGCAGCTGACCAGGGCCGGTCATGCGGTGACGGTGTTCGAGCAGGCCGACCAGCCAGGCGGCCTGCTCCGCTACGGGATTCCCGAGTTCAAGCTGGAGAAGAGGTTGCTCGACCGGCGGCTGGCCCAGTTGCGGGAAGAAGGGACAATCTTTCGCTGCGGCGTCCGGGCCGGTCCGGACGTGACCGCCGCTGACCTGCGCCGTGAGTACCAGGCCATCGTGCTGGCCTGCGGTGCGCGGGCGCCGAGGGAACTGCCGGTCCCTGGCGCGGACCTGGCCGGGATTCATCAGGCCATGGATTACCTGACGCTGGCCAACCAGGCGGTCGCCAGCGCGGCCGGCGCCGTCGGGGACCCGGAGATCTCCGCTCGGGGCCGGCATGTGGTCATCATCGGCGGCGGTGACACCGGCGCGGACTGCCTGGGGACCGCGCTGCGCCAGGGCGCGGCGTCGGTCACCCAGCTGGAGATCATGCCAAAGCCGCCGAAGAGCCGGCCGGACACTCAGCCGTGGCCGACGTACCCGATGATCTACCGCGTCTCCGGCGCGCACGAGGAAGGCGGGGAACGGGTCTACGCCGTCTCGACCCAGGAGTTCGTCGCGGACGACAGCGGCCGGGTACGGGCACTGCGCGTGGTGGACGTCGAGCTGGCCGGCGGCCGGTTCGCTCCGCTGCCTGGCACCGAACGCGAGATCGCCTGCGACCTGGTCCTGCTGGCGCTGGGGTTCCGCGGGGCGGAGGACGGCGAACTGCTGGCCGGTCTGGGCGTCGGCCTCGATGAGCGGGGCAGCGTGCCGCGAGATGACCAGTACGCGACCGCAGTCCCCGGCGTGTTCGTCGCGGGCGACATGGGCAGGGGGCAGTCGCTGATCGTCTGGGCGATAGCCGAGGGCAGGTCGGCGGCGGCGGCCGCCGATCGCTTCCTGACCGGGCAGGCCGTCTTGCCGGTCACGATTCCGGCCAGCGCGAGCCAGTTGCGCGTGAGCGGCGGCTGACAGCGCGGGCGACTGAAGTACCACCGTGCTCGGCGAAGTGAACGAAGCGATCCCGCGAGCCAGGTAGCGTCTGCAAGCATGCCCCTCGCCTATGTGCCAGGCCCGGTCAGCGGCCAGTGGCATCTCGGTCCGATCGCGGTGCACGGGTACGCGGTGTGCGTGGTGCTCGGGGTGCTCGCGGTCTTGTGGATCGCGGAATCCAGGTACCGGGCGATGGGCGGCCGCCCCTGGCTGATAGTCGACGCGGCCACCGTCGCCATCCCGGCCGGCCTGCTGGGCGCGAGGCTCTTCCGGCTGATAGTCGACTACCAGTGGTACTTCGGGCCGCACCATGACTGGGTCAGCATCTTCCGGATCTGGGATGGCGGGTTCGGCCTGCCAGGCGGGGTGACGGCCGGAGTCGCGGCGATCTGGGTCTGGTGCCGGCGGCATGCTGTCGGGTTCGGGCCGGTGTTCGTGGCCGCGGTCCCCGGCCTTGCCTTCGGGCAGGCGATCAGCCTGCTGGGCAACTGGTTCTCACAAGACCTCTACGGGCCGCCGACGACCATGCCGTGGGCGGTACCGGTCTCCCCGTGGAACAGGGCGCCTGGCTATCAGGACTTCGGTACGTTCCAGCCATTGTTCCTCTACGAGGCGATCTGGGATGTCCTGGTGGGCGTGGCGCTGGTTTACCTGATCCGGTGGTTCAGCCTCACCGGTGACCGCGCACTCGGGCTGAGCGCGGGCCTGTACGTGATCGGACGGCTGGGCGCGGCTTCGTTCGTGCTGCTCGGACCGCAACAGCGGTCGGGCGTGGTCGTCGAGCAGGTGCTGGGATTCGCGGTGCTCGTCTGTGCCGTGGCTTACCTCTACCTCACCCGGACGAAGCGAGGCCCTGAGCCGTTGGTGATTACTGGGCCACAGCGGCCCGGGCACCTGCGTCACGTGTCCGTAACGATTGCGCAGGACGCGCGGCCTACCGTACCGACCACGCCAAATCAGCCCTGATCGCCGAGCCGGCCGTCTGGTCCGCCGCTTGCGGTTAGGCGTGCGGTAAGGCGGTGCCCCGGGTGGGATTCGAACCCACACTGGATGGATTTTGAGGCCATTGACTCTGCCGTTGGTCTACCGGGGCCTTGCTACCTGAACTCTAGGGGGTGCCGTAAGTGTGCCGCGCCTGCGCTCAATGTAGCGGCTGTAGATAGGCTTCAGTGGGTGAGCCAGACTCCCTACCGTGTGGTCATCGCTGAGGATGAGGCCCTGATCCGTCTAGATCTCAAAGAGATGCTGGAGGAACCGGGCCAGGATACCTATGTCGTCGTCGGCGAGGCCTCTGACGGTGACACCGCCGTCCAGTTGGCTGCCGACTTGCGGCCCGACTTGGTGATCATGGACGTCAAGATGCCGGTGCTCGACGGAATCTCCGCCGCCGAGCAGATCACTGCGCGCCGGCTCGCTCCGGTCGTGATCCTCACCGCCTTCTCCCAGCGAGACCTGGTGCAGCGGGCGAGTTCGGCCGGCGCGATGGCGTACCTGGTGAAGCCGTTCACCAAGGCCGACCTGATCCCGGCGATCGAGATCGCGGTCAGCCGGTTCGCCGAACTCAAGGCACTTCAGTCCGAGGTCGGCGACCTGCGGCAGCGGCTTGACGCACGCAAGCTGCTCGACCGGGCAAAGGGCATTCTCCAGGCACAGGGGATGACCGAGCCCGAAGCCTTCCGGTGGATCCAGAAGAACTCGATGGACCGGCGGATGACTATGCGTGCACTGGCGCAGGAAATCATCGAGCTGCGGCAAGCAGGCGATCCGGCGAAGCCTGCTGACGCCGCTCCGGGCGACTCGTCGGCAGCCGACGGCGCGGCTGGCTCCGACGGCGCGGCTGGCTCCGGCGGCGCGGCTAGTACTGGCAGTGCGACTGGTCCCGCCGGCGACGCGGCCGGCGGCGGGGGAGCGTAGCTGGCCGGGCCTGGCCCGACAGGTTTTACGCGAGCCAGCAGGTTTTACGCAAGCGAGCGGGGCCAGGTCCATGCCCCCCGCGCAGACCCGGCGCCCGCTCGCTTGCTGCCGTCGGCTGCACGCTTGCAGTGACGGTACGAAGCCCGGAGAACCTTTGGTGCCGTGTCGGCCTTCCCCGGGCCGGCACGTTCTCTACTCGGAATCATCGAGCTCCGGGGAACACCGTAGCGACCGCCGCCAGTTCGTGCGCAGACACTGCCATTACCAGGCCGGTATGGGGCAAACATCCGTTCAGCGAGGCTGGTGTCACTGATGTCGGTGTGGGGCACCTGCCCTTCGCCACACCCCGGCCTGGGCACTGGCTGGCTGCCTTGCGTCAGGTTGGTCTTGGACCCGCCGCGGCTGACTGGGGTGCCGCGGCAGTCACGTCGGCGGCGGCTGGGCCGGTGCCAGGCACCGCGTCGCGCAACAGGCAGCTGAGCCGTGCCGTGCAGACTCGCCGGCCGCGGTCGTCGCTGATGACGATCTCGTAGGTGGCGAGTGTCCGCCCGGCATGGATCTGGGTGGCGACGCCGGTGACCTGGCCGGCCGACGCGGCCCGGTGGTGCGTGGCGCTGATCTCGATGCCGACGGTGAACCGGTCAAGGCCAGCGTGCAACGCGGCACCGACCGAGCCGAGCGTCTCGGCCAGCACACAGGAAGCTCCGCCGTGCAGCAGCCCGTACGGCTGCGTGTTGCCCGCCACGGGCATGGTCCCCACGACACGCTGTGCCGTCGCCTCGATGATCTTGATTCCCATTCGCCGCACCAGCGTCTCGGCGCCATGGGCCGCATTCAGGTCGCTCCAGTCGGGCTGCCCTTCAGGCCGCTGCTCCGGCCGCTGCGTCACGTCCGCCATCGCTACCTCCGAGTTCGCCGCTGGCGCCTGCCCAGCGCTTGTCGCAGCCTAGGATTGCGGGGTGGCTGTCACTAAACCGGCCCCAAGGGTCGCTCGCGCGCAAGGACCGGCCGGAAAGGCCGGGAAGTCCGGGAAGGCCGACCAGGCGGACGGGCGGGACTTGCTGCTCCTGCTCGACGGGCATTCGCTCGCATACAGGGCATTTCACGCCCTCCCGCCGGAGAATTTCTCGACCACCACCGGTCAGCCGACGAATGCCGTCTACGGCTTCACCGCGATGCTGATCAACGTGCTGCGGGACGAGAGGCCCAGTCATGTAGCCGTCGCCTTCGACCGCGGCGAGCCGACCTTCAGGCACGAGCAGTTCGACGGGTACAAGGCCAACCGGCGGGAGACTCCGTCGGACTTCAAGAGCCAGCTGAGCCTGATCTTCGAGGTACTCGACGCGCTTGGCATCCCGCGGCTGTCGGTGCGCGGCTTCGAGGCCGACGATGTCATCGCCACGCTCGCGACGCAGGCGGCTGCCCGCGGCATGCGGGCGCTGATCGTGACCGGCGACCGGGATGCGTTCCAACTGGTCAGCGATGACGTCACGGTGCTCAAGACCGGGCGCGGGGTCAGCGACGTGATCCGCTTCACCCCGGAAGAACTGGCGGCCAAGTACGGCCTGACCCCGGCGCAGTACCCAGATTTCGCCGCGCTGCGCGGCGATCCGAGCGACAACCTGCCCGGCATCCCTGGTGTGGGCGAGAAGACCGCGACGAAGTGGATCGCGGAGTTCGGGTCGCTCGAGGCGCTTGTCGACCGGGTCGACGAGGTCAAGGGCAAAGCGGGCGACGCGCTGCGCGAGCACCTCGCCAGCGTGCTGCGCAACCGGCAGCTGACCGAGCTGACCAAGGACGTGCCGCTGGATGCCGCCCCGGCCGACTTGGTCCCGGCCGCGTGGGATCGGGAGCAAATCCACCAGCTCTTCGACACGCTTCAGTTCCGCGTCCTGCGTGACCGTCTCTACGCGACCTTCCCCGATGGCTTCACGAGCGAGCTCAGCGCCGCGCAGCCGGTATCTGGCGAAGCTGGCTTCCTGGTGAACCTGACCAGGCTCGGCCCGGGCGAGGTCGGCGCCTGGCTGGCTGCCAACGCCAGGACCGGCCGGACCGGCCTGGCCGTCGAGGGAAACTGGGGCCGGGGCACCGGCGACCTGGTCGGCGTGGCGCTCGCCGGACCCGCGGCCAGCGCCGAGGAGGCCAGCGAGGCCGCCTTCATCGACCCGGTGACCCTCACCCAGGAGGACGAGCAGGCCCTGGCGAGCTGGCTGGCGGACGAATCGGCCGCGAAGGCGCTGCACGACGCGAAGGGGCCGATGCACGCACTGGCGGCACGCGGGCTGCTGCTGCGCGGCCTCACCAGCGACACGGCGCTTGCCGCCTATCTCGCGCTGCCCGGCCAGCGCTCGTTCGACCTGGCCGACCTGGCGCTGCGGTACACCCGCCGCGAGCTCCGCGGCGAAGTCGCGGGTACCGGGCAGCTGACGCTCGACATGGCGGCGGAGTCGGAGGCGGAGCAAGGTCTCGCGGAACGCGCGCGCGCGACGGCGGAACTCGCGGACGCGCTCGACGCCGACCTGGCCAGCCGGGGGGCTACCGCGTTGCTGGCCGAGGTCGAGCTGCCGCTGGTGAGCGTCCTTGCCGAGATGGAGCGCGCCGGGATCGCGGCGGACGTCGAGCACTTCGCGCAGATGTCGGCGAGCCTGGGCGGCGAGGTGAAGGCGGCCGAACAGGGTGCCTTCGCGGCTACCGGCCACGAGTTCAACCTGGGCTCTCCCAAGCAGCTCCAGGAGGTGCTGTTCACCGAACTCGGCCTGCCCAAGACCAAGCGGATCAAGACCGGCTACACGACCGACTCCGAGGCGCTCACCGGCCTGCTGGCTCAGACCGGCCATCCGGTGCTTGAGCACCTGCTGCGCCACCGGGACGTGGCGAAACTCAAGAGCATCGTCGACTCGCTGATCCCGATGGCCGGGCAGGACGGGCGGATCCACACCACCTACAACCAGATGATCGCGGCCACCGGCAGGCTCTCCTCGACGGACCCGAACTTGCAGAACATCCCGATCAGGACCGAGGAGGGCAGGCGGATCAGGCGCGGGTTCGTGGTCGGCGGCGGCTACGAGTGCCTGCTCACCGCGGACTACAGCCAGATCGAGCTGCGCATCATGGCGCACCTGTCAGGCGATGCGGCACTGGCGGCCGCGTTCGGCTCGGGTCATGATTTCCACGCGGCGACAGCGTCGCGCGTGTTCGGTGTGCCCGCCGAGGAGATCACTGGTGACCTGCGGAGCAAGATCAAGGCGATGAACTACGGCCTCGCCTACGGGCTGTCGGTGTACGGGCTGTCGCAGCAGCTCGGCGTGGACGCGGCCGAGGCGCGCGGCTACATGGACGAGTATTTCGCCGTCTTCGGCGGGGTGCGTGACTACCTGCGGGACGTGGTGGCCAGGGCGCGCCAGGACGGGTACACGCAGACGATCCTCGGCCGCCGCCGTTACCTGCCCGACCTGACCTCGGACAACCGGCAGCGCAGGGAGATGGCCGAGCGGATGGCGCTGAACGCGCCGATCCAGGGTTCTGCCGCGGACATCATCAAGGTGGCCATGCTGTCGGCGGACAGGGCGATCCGGCAGGCCGGCCTACGCTCCCGGATGCTGCTGCAGGTCCATGACGAGCTGCTCTTCGAAGTCGCCCCCGGCGAGTTCGAAGAGCAGCGTGAGCTGGTGCGGACGGCCATGTGCGGTGCGTTCGCGATGACCGTGCCGCTGGAGGTCTCGATGGGCACCGGCCGGAGCTGGGCGGACGCGGCGCACTGAGCTAGCACTGAGCCAGCACTGAGCCAGCACTGAGCCAGCTCTGGCGCTGGGCGTCAGTTTTGCGGCTCGACGCCCATGGTTTCCGGGTCGACCAGGGGCATCGCGATGACGTGGCCGAGCGGTTCTGGCCCGACGTACTGCTGGCAGCGGCAGCCGTCGAAGGCGCAGACCGACGTCTTCGGGTTGTGGAAGCTCAGGTGGTGGGTGCAGCCACAGACCGGCTGCGGCTCCGGCGGTGCCGCGGTGACCGGCTTGGCGCGCGCCTTCGCCTTGGCTTCGATGATCGCCAGCCGACGATCATGGTGCCGGCGGAACGCCTCCCTGATGGATCCGGCGAGGCCGCCACCGAAGATCAGGGCAAGCCACCACCAGCCCTCGACGAATCTGATCAGCGGATTCATCGGCATCTGACCTGGCGCTCTAGGGCGGATACGGCATGCCTCACAGCGCGAGAGTTGTACAGGCCGCGCTGGTTTGTCAACCGCCTTCGCCGGGCCGTAACCGGGTGCCGCGATTGACCGCCCGGCCAGGCTCTCATATGCTGATCGGAGCGTTGTGATTCTCTTGCAGTCCGCCATGGTCAGGCCGCCCGAGGGCAGTCTGCAGCCCGGCCAGTGTTCTTGACCAGGCACTCCAGTCACTATGTCGGAAGCGTCGCGCATCGCGTTGTCCAACTGTCCCTGTCCGCATCCGGAGCCCACTAACACATGACGACGAGCAGCACGCAGGCCACCTCGACACCTCAGGTAGCCGTTAATGACATCGGTTCGGAGGAGGCCTTCCTCGCCGCGATCGACGAGACCATCAAGTACTTCAACGACGGCGACATTGTCGACGGGACTGTCGTCAAAGTCGACCGGGACGAAGTTCTGCTCGACATCGGTTACAAGACCGAGGGAGTCATCCCGTCGCGCGAGCTGTCGATCAAGCACGACGTCGACCCGAACGACGTAGTCAAGACCGGCGACCACATCGAGGCCCTTGTCCTGCAGAAGGAGGACAAGGAAGGCAGGCTCATCCTGTCCAAGAAGCGCGCGCAGTACGAGCGCGCCTGGGGTACGATCGAGAAGATCAAGGACGAGGACGGTGTCGTTACCGGAACCGTCATCGAGGTCGTCAAGGGCGGCCTCATCCTGGACATCGGCCTGCGCGGGTTCCTGCCCGCCTCCCTGGTCGAGATGCGCCGGGTCCGTGATCTCCAGCCGTACGTGGGCAAGGAGATCGAGGCCAAGATCATCGAGCTGGACAAGAACCGCAACAACGTGGTGCTGTCCCGCCGTGCCTGGCTGGAGCAGACACAGTCCGAGGTCCGCCAGAACTTCTTGAATACGCTGCAGAAGGGCCAGATCCGCAAGGGCGTCGTCTCGTCCATCGTGAACTTCGGCGCGTTCGTGGATCTCGGTGGCGTCGACGGCCTGGTGCACGTCTCCGAGCTGTCGTGGAAGCACATCGACCACCCCGGCGAAGTCGTCGAGGTCGGCCAGGACGTCACGGTCGAGGTCCTCGACGTGGACATGGACCGCGAGCGGGTGTCGCTGTCCCTGAAGTCCACGCAGGAAGACCCCTGGCAGCAGTTCGCCAGGATGCACCAGATCGGGCAGGTTGTGCCAGGCCGGGTCACCAAGCTCGTTCCGTTCGGCGCGTTCGTGCGGGTCGAGGAGGGCATCGAGGGCCTGGTGCACATCTCCGAGCTGGCCGACCGCCACGTCGAGATCCCCGAGCAGGTCGTGCAGGTGGGCGACGAGATCTTCGTCAAGATCATCGACATCGACCTGGACCGGCGCCGGATCAGCCTGTCACTCAAGCAGGCCAACGAAGGTGCCACCGGCGAGATCAACGTCGAGGATTTCGACCCGACGCTGTACGGCATGCCAGCGACCTACGACGAGCAGGGCAACTACGTCTACCCGGACGGTTTCGATCCGGAGTCGGGCGAGTGGCTTGAGGGCTTCGAGACCCAGCGCGAGGAGTGGGAGCGGCAGTACGCCGAGGCCCGCGCCCGGTTCGAGGCGCACCAGCGGCAGGTTGCCGAGGCGCGCAGCAAGGCCGGGGAAGAGGGCGAGCACGAAGGCGACAGCAGCTCGCACACCTCTGGCTCGCCGGAGTCAGAGAGCGCCGGCGGCACGCTCGCGTCCGACGAGGCGCTGGCCGCGCTACGGGAGAAGCTCTCTGGCGGTCGCAACTAGGCCGCTCGACGCGTTCCTTAGTCGTGGTGGGCTTCCCGCGGGTGACGCGGGTCGCCCGCCACGACTGTTTTCCAGGTGGTACGCGGTCTTCGGGCGGTAGGCGGTGGCCGGTGTCCGAGCCAGACGGGAGGACTGCTGACGTGCTCAGAGTTGGCCTGACCGGCGGGATCGGCGCTGGCAAGAGCGAGGTCTCGAAGCGGCTCGCTGCCCAGGGAGCCGTGCTGATCGACGCCGACGCCATCGCCAGGGAGGTCGTGGTGCCCGGCACGGCGGGATTGGCAGCGGTGGTCGCCGAGTTCGGTGACGGGGTGCTCCGGGCCGACGGCAGCCTGGACCGGGACCGGCTCGGTGAGATCGTCTTCGCCGACCCGGAGAAGCTCGTCGCACTGAACCAGATCGTGCACCCGCTGGTTGGCCAGCGGATGGCTGAGCTGGAGCGGGCCGCGGGGGCGGATCCGGACGCGATCGTGGTGCACGACGTGCCGCTGATCGCGGAGAACAACCTGGCGGCCGGCTATGACCTGGTCGTCGTGGTGGATGCGCCGGTAGGCGACCAGTTCGACCGGCTGATGCGGCAGCGCGGGATGAGCGAGGAGCAGGCCAGGGCCAGGATGGCGGCTCAGGCCACGAGAGAGCAGCGGCTGGCGATCGCCGACCTTGTGGTGGACAACTCATCGTCGCTCGCCGAACTCGACCGCCAGGTCGGTGATCTGTGGGCCGAACTGCGGCGCCGGGCCAGGCTCGCGCGCCACCGGTCCTGAGCGGTCGCAGCGCCCGGTCCAGAGGTCACGGAGCAGCATGTCCTGATTTATGAGTGTCGCGTTAGCTGATGTCGACGAGATCAAGCTGGCCGTGCGGGCGGCGTTCCACGTTCGTGGTGAGTTCACCGTGCAATGTGCCGGAAACCCACCACGATTATCGACCTCACTGTGGCCAGGCAGGACTGGACTCATGATCACGGTGAGTTGACCGTGCTATCCGACGTAAAGTCACCACGATCATGCGCCGTCCGTCGTCAGGAAGGATTAGCCAGGGCTGCGGTTGCCGTTCGGACGGTCGTTCGGGCGGCGCAACTGGTGCAGTGTCCATCCCTGGCCGGACGGATCGAGCGGCCGGGTGCTGACGGCGAAGATTTCGGCGGCTCGGCGGTACGACAGGCGGGCTTGCTGGGTCAGCGGGCATACGTCGGTCTTTGCCGTGTCGGTCGTCGCCCGGCGGTCGGTCAGGAAGACCGGGCCAAACGTTCGTCCGGCGAGCAGCCAGGCGAGCAACTCGGAAGTCTGGCGGCTCCAGTCAGTCAATTCGGCCACCGCCAGGGCGCGGGGCTTCGGCC
>Ga0307372_10003681_pt1 | contig 24268 bp, 20 predicted proteins | sample OX1MG_FD_202533 | JGI IMG/M metagenome (GOLD analysis project Ga0307372, IMG submission 202533) | Soil microbial communities from Risofladan, Vaasa, Finland - OX-1 | ecosystem: Environmental > Terrestrial > Soil > Coastal area > Acid sulfate soil | place: Finland: Risofladan, Vaasa | collected...
GTCATGGCAGCACCACCTCGGTTGCCGGCTCGCGCAGGTTGTAGTGCGAGGCCATCGATGCGCCGTAGGCGCCGGTATCGGCGATCAGCAGCACGTCGCCTTCCGTTGCAGCCGGAAGGCGGCGGTCACTGCCGAGCACGTCGCCGCTTTCGCAGATCGGGCCGACCACCTGGTAGAGCGTGTCGGCGTGTGCGTCGAGGCGAGTCAGATTGACGATGACGTGGCGGGCGTCATACAGCGCCGGGCGGATCAGGCTGTTCATGCCGGCGTCGGCGCCGAGGTAGGTCACGCCCTCCTTGTGCTTGATTTGGGTGACACGCGTCAGCAGCACGCCGGCTTCGGCGACCAGATAGCGGCCGGGTTCCATCCACAGCGCGTAGTGCGGATAGGCGCGCTTGACCTCGAACAGCGCGGCGTCGAGCGCGGCCAGATCGAGCGGCGTCTCGCCCTCGGCCGCGGGCACGCCGAGGCCACCGCCGACGTCGAGGAAGGCGACCGTGCCGATGCGGTCGGCGAGACTGGCGAGTTCGCCGTACACCTGCGCCCAGTGGCGCGGATCGAGAATGCCGGAGCCCAGATGCGCGTGCAGGCCCGTCACGCGCGCGCCCAGCGCCTCGGCGCGACGCAGAAAAGCGTCGAGATCGCTCACCGGCAGACCAAACTTGCTGCCGGCACCGCCGGTGCGCACCTTTTCGTGATGGCCCAGACCGCGGCCGAGGTCGAGCCGCAAGGCCAGCTCGCGATCGCGGAACAGCTCGCCCCAGTGCTGCAGCGGATGCAGCGCGTCCAGCGTCACCGGCACGTCGGCGGCGAGCGCGACGGCGTAGTCGGCGCGCGGCGCGAAGTTGGGCGTGAACAGACGCGCGACTTGCGGCGCGGCGCGTGCGGCGGCCTCGAGTTCGCCCGGCGACACGCACTCGAGGCCGAAGCCCTCCGTGGCCAGCGCCGCCAGCAGTGCCGGATGCGGATTGGCCTTGATCGCGTAGTACCAGCGGTCGACCGCGGTCAGCGCCTGCAGCGCGCGGGCGCGCTCACGCAGCGTCGGCAGGTGATAGACGTAGCGCGGCGATGCCTCGGCGGCAATCGCCAGCAGCTGCGCGCGCGCCGCCGGCTCGCGCCACCACGGCGGGGGTGCCGCAGCGACAGCGGCCCCGTACAGCGTCTGCCAGCTGGGGCCGAACAGCGCGCGATCGCCGGCACGCAGCGCGCCGGCGCGCAGCAGCAGGTCGTGCAGGCGCGGCAGCAGCGCATCGACCGCCGCCTCGTCGACCACGAAGGTGAGGTTGAGGTTGTTGGACGACTGCGAGATCAAGTGCACCTTGATCTGACCGAACTCGGCCAGCACCGTCGACAGCCGGTGCAGCATCGCGCGCATGCCGCGGCCGACCAGGGTTACCGCCGCGCAGGGTGCGATCACCTTGACCCGGCACACGCGCGCGAGATCGGCGGCCAGCGCGGCGATCGCGTCGGAGTCGAGCAGATTCTCGGTAGGGTCCAGCGACACGGTGACGTTGGTTTCGGCCGAGCCGATCAGGTCCACCGACAGCCCGTGCTGCTTGAACAGCGTGAACACGTCGGCAAGGAAGCCCACCTGCTGCCACATGCCGACCGTTTCCATCGCGATCAGGGTGATGCCCTTGCGCGCGCTGATCGCCTTGACGCTGGGCGCGTCCGACGAGGCCTCGGGGCCGATCACGGTGCCGTCCAGTTCGGGGCGCTGGGTATCCTTGATCAGCAGCGGCACGCGCGGGTCGCGCAGCGGGCTGAGGCTGCGCGGATGCAGCACCTTGGCGCCGGTGGTGGCGATCTCCTGTGCCTCCTCGTAATCCAGCCGCGTCAGCAGCCGCGCGTCGGGCACCTGGCGCGGATTGGCGCTGAACATGCCGGCGACGTCGGTCCAGATCTCCACCCGCGCGGCAGTCAGCAGTGCGCCGAAATACGCCGCCGAGGTGTCCGAGCCGCCGCGGCCCAGCAGCACGGTGCGTCCCGCATCGTCGCAGGCGATGAAGCCCTGCGTGATCAGCACCTCGCCGCTGGCGGCCAGGCGCGCGGACAGCGCGGCGTCCGGAGCGCACTCGACGCTGGCCGACAGACGGCGCGTGCGCTCGTTCTGGTTGGGCAGCGGTGTGGCGAGCAGGCAGCTGCGTGCGTCCAGCCACGCGGTCGGCAAGCCCTGCGCGCTCAGCACCGCCGCGCCCAGCGTGCTCGACAGCAGCTCGCCCTGCGCCTGCACCACTGCCTGCCAGGCGTAGTCATGGTTCGACGCGACCGTGGCCAGCGCCGTCAGCTCGGCCAAGCACGCGTCAAGCGCCGGCACTTGATCCAGGCCCAACGCCCGCTGCAGATCACGATGACGAGCCGTGATGTCCGCTGTGGCGGCGGCGCGGGCGCCGGCATCGGCGAGGCCGCACAGGGCCTTCAGTGCATCGGTGACTCCGGACAGCGCCGAGACGACCAGCAGCACGCGTGCACCCTCGGCACGACGCGATGCGGCGAGTTCGCGGATCGTGGCCCAGCGTCCCGGCGTGGACACGCTGGTACCGCCGAACTTCATCACGATCCAGGGAGCGGTGGCGGGCAGGGCGGAAGCGTTGGTCACGGCGGCGCAGGTTGGTGAGCGCAGTCATCGAGTGTTGCCTGCGCTGCCGCAAATGGCAACGTCCGCAGCGGTTGCCGCGCGCACGCGCGCATCGCCGGCGCAGTGGCAGGCGTGGATACTTCGGGTTCGCCGGCCTGGAGTTGCGCCATGTCCCGCTACCTTGAAATCGACGTCTTCACCCTGCGCCCCTTTTATGGCAATCCGCTGGCGGTGATTATCGATGCCGAAGGCCTGAACGCGGCCGCGATGCAGCGCATCGCGGCCTGGACCAACCTGTCGGAGACGGCGTTTCTGCTGGCGCCGACGACGCCCGCCGCGGACTACCGCGTGCGCATCTTCACCCCGCGCCAGGAGCTGCCGTTTGCCGGTCACCCCAGCGTCGGCGCGGCGCATGCCGCGATCATGACGGCACGGATGCCCGACGGTCCGGCGTCGCGCACCCAGGAATGTGCGGCCGGCCTGCTGCCGGTATGCATCGAGGGTCAGGGGCCGCAGCGTCGCATCCATGTGCAGGCGCCGCGGGCACGCCTGCACCCGCCGCTGCAGCCCGCAGCGGCGCGAACGCTGGCAACGGCGTTGGGCTCGCCGCTGCGTGGTCCGGCGCAGGTGGTCGATGTCGGTGCCGTCTGGCTGCTGGCCGGACTGGCTGATGCCGCGGCGGTACGGGCACTGCAGCCGGATCAGGCCGCCATCGCCGCGCTGACGCAGGCCACGCGTTGCGTGGGCGTGGCGGTGTTCGGTCGCGAGGCGGTCGGCGACGCGGCGCTGGCGGTGCGCGCGTTCTGTCCGGCCGACGGCATTCCCGAGGACCCGGTGACCGGCAGCGCCAATGCCGCCATTGGCGCGCTGTTGCATCAGCGCGGCGAACTGACGGCGATCGGCTCGCGCTATCGCGCCAGCCAGGGCCGCGAACTGGGCCGCGACGGCCTCGTCGAGGTGCAGGTGGAGGCCGACGGCATGGTATGGATCGGCGGCCATTGCGTGGTCTGCGTCGAGGGCGTGATCGCGTTGTGAGTTCCGAGAGTCGGGTGTAGGAAGTGGGAAGTGGGAAGTGGGAAGTGGGAAGTGGGAAGTGGGAAGTGGGGAGTGGGGAGTGGGAAGCAGGAAAAGCAGGCTGTCATCCTGAGCAAAGCGAAGGATCTTTCACGCCGACGGCCCGCAGCCGGGCGTGTCATATTTTTGTGTGTAAGGCGGTTTTCGCATCTTCTCTGGCGGCCTGCGTCAGGGCCGTGCCAGCGTGAAGCGGTCTTGGCTGCATGGGCTTACGCTCTTCCCGACTCCCGACTCCCGACTCCCGACTCCCGACTCCCGCCTCCCGCCTCCCGCCTCTCGACACCGCCGCGACGCCCCGCCATGCTCGCGCGACTGATCGGGGAGTCCGCGCATGGCGCAGGCAGCGAACGCAAGCGGCGGTTACGTGCGGCGCATGGGCGGATTTTCCGCGACCATGCTGGTCGTCGGCGGCGTGATCGGCGCCGGGATCTTTCTCAACCCGGCGGTGGTGGCGGCGCGTACGCACTCGGGGGCCGAATTGCTGGCGGCGTGGGTGCTGGGCGGACTGCTGACCCTGCTCGGCGCGCTGTGCTTTGCCGAGCTGGGTGCGCGCCGACCCGAGGCGGGCGGCAGTTACCTGTATTTGCACGAGGCCTTCGGGCCGCTGACGGCGTTCCTGTTCGGCTGGACCATGCTGATCGCCGACCTGCCCGGATCGATCGCGGCGGTGGCGCTGATCTTCGGCCGTTACGCCGCGATTGCGACCAGCCTGCCCGTGCAGAGCGCGCCCGCGCTGGCTACCGGCGCGCTGGTGCTGCTGGCGCTGGTGCATGCGCGCGGCATCGGTGCCGGCGCCCTGCTGCAGAACCTGATGAGCCTGCTCAAGCTGACCGCGGTGGCGGTCCTGGTCGGCGCCGGACTGTGGCTGGCCGCGCCGCACCTGTCGACGGCATTGGCGGCCGATCCCGGCATCAGCCACCCCAATTTCGCCATCGCCTTGCTGCCGGTGCTGTTCGCCTACGGCGGCTTCGCCTATCTCAATGCGCTGGCCGGCGAGGTGCGCGATCCGCAGCGCACGCTGCCGCGTGCACTGGTGTGGGGTCTGCTGCTGGTGATGGTCGCCTACGCACTGGTCAACCTGGCCTATCTGGCGGCGCTGGGTCACGCCGGCCTGGCGCACAGTGAGGCACCCGCTGCCGCGGTGATGCACCAGGCCTTCGGTGCGCTGGGCGAACGGCTGATGGCTGCGGGCATCGCCGCATCTACCTTCGGCTATTGCGCGGTAGCGTTGGGCGGCGCCGCGCGCGTGCTGCAGACGATCGCCGCGCAGGGCCTGTTCTTTCGCAGTCTGGGTATGCTGCATCCACGCCGACATACACCGCAGCGTGCGCTGGCGTTGCTGGCGGCGTGGGCCATCGTGCTGGCGTTGACCAACAGCTTCAGCTGGCTGCTGAACTACACCACGGTGGTCGACTGGCTGGGGTATTCCGCGACCATCGCGGCGCTGTTCTGGTATCGCCGCAACCAGCGCGGCTACACCGGCTTCCGCACGCCGTTGTATCCGCTGGAGCCGATCGTGTTCATCGCGGTCACGGTGGCGGTGATCGCGGTCACCGTCGCTTACAGCCCCGGCAATGCCGGCATGGGCCTGGTGGTAATGCTGGTCGGCTTGCCGGTGTACTACGGCTGGCGTCGGCTCGGCCGCGCAGCCGATTGATTCTCAAGTTCTCAGCGGACGCTGCGCTCGGCGAGCGTCAGCGCCACCTTGTCGCGCAGATACACCGGCAGCGCCAGCTCGGGTGCGACGGCCTCGCCCGCCGCGTATTGCACCGCGCCCAGACGGGCGACGTGGCGTGCCTGCGGATAGCGATCGCCGTCGCTGCCGCGCGGCGCGGTCAGGCGCAGCGCCAGCAGCTCGGCATAGGCCTTGCAGCCGCTGCCGACGATCCACCAGCCGGAGTCGAGCGGCAGCGCGATTTCGGCGGCGGCGCCGACGTGCTCGTCGTCCAGCGCGGTGACGCTGCCGTCAGCGTTGCGCGCGAAGGCGCCGGCGTACAGCTCGCCCATGCGCGCGTCGAGCAGCGCCAGGATCCGCGGTGCGTCGATCGGCGCTTCCATCGCCAGCGCCGCCAGCGAGGACACCGCTACCACCGGAATGTCCAGCGCCAGCGCCAGACCCTGCGCCAGCGACACCGCCAGCCGCACGCCGGTGAATGCGCCCGGACCGCGGCCGACCGCGATGACGTCGAGCTGGCGACGCGCCAGGCCGGCCTCCGCCAGCAGCTGTTCGGCCATCGGCAGCACGCGTTCGGCGTGCCGGCGCGGCGCCAGCTCGCTGACGTCGCGCAAGGTATCGCCGCAGAGCAGGGCGACCGAGCAGGATTCGGTGGCGGTTTCGATTGCGAGCAGGTTCATGCGTGCATTCTCGCACCGCCGTGGTTCGTGCCGGGGCGACTGCGTGGCGCAGTGCGGGCCGTCAGCGGGCGAATGCGGGCAGCGCGCAGGCGCGCTCAGCGATCGCTTGCGGTGCCGGTGCCGGTGCCGGCCAGCAGCTCGCGCAGGAACGGCACGGTGACGCGGCGGCGCGCAGCCAGCGCGGCGCGATCGATGCGATCCAGCAGGGCCGTGAGCGCGCCGAGGTCGCGCACGTGGCGCGCGAACAGCCAGTCCAGCACGCTGTCGTCGAGTTCGATGCCACGCGCTGCCGCGCGTTCGCGCAGCACGGCGCGGCGCTCGTCGTCGACGAGCGGGTGCAGCACGGCGCGGGTGCAGGCACCCAGTCGTGAACGCAGGTCAGGCAGACTCAGCGCCAGCTCGGCGGGCGGCAGGCGTGCGGCGATCAGCAAGGTGGCGCCCTCGGCGCGGCTGCGGTTGTACAGATCAAACAGCGCCTGCTCGTCGGCGCGTGTGCCGGCTGCAATGTCCAATTCGTCGATGGCGATCAGCTCGGCGCCGGTCAGCGCTGCGATCGCATCGGGGCGCGGCGCCGGCAACGCGCTCAGCGCGGCGTAGCGCACGCGGCGGCCGGCCTCGGCCGCGCTCTGGCAGGCCGCCAGCAGCAGATGCGTCTTGCCGCTGCCGGGTGGGCCGTGCAGCAGCACCCAGGGCGCCGCCGCGGTGGTGGCGGTCGTGCGCAGCAGCGCCAGCGTGGCGGCGTTGGCGCTGCCGGCGTGGAAATGTTCGAAGCGCTGCTGGCGCGGAAAGCGCAGCGCGAGCGGCAGCTGGCTCATGCCGCCGGCGGCGCCGCGTCGTGGTCGTTGGCGGGTGTCCCCGCGCTCGCCGGGTGCGCATACAGCGTGCTGGCGCGGTAACGCTCGTGACCGTAGCGCAGCAGCACCATCGTCACCGCCGCCACCGGCAGCGCCAGCAGCACGCCGAGGAAACCGAACAGCTGGCCGCCGGCGAGAATCGCAAAGATCACCGCTACCGGATGCACGCCGATGCGGTCGCCGACCAGCTGCGGCACCAGCACGTAGCCTTCCAGCGTCTGGCCGACCGCGAACACACCCAGCACCAGGCCGACGTGCAGCCAGTCGCCATACTGCGCGAAGGCGGCGATCAGGCTGGCGATCAGGCCGGTGATGAAGCCGAGATAGGGCACGAAGCTGACCAGCCCGGCGAACACGCCGATCAGCGGACCGAGACGAATGCCGACCAGCCACAACGCCAGCCCGTAGAACAGGCCCAGCGCCAGCATAACCAGCAGCTGGCCGCGGAAGAACGCCCCCAGCACGGCGTCGGCCTCGCGCGCCAGGCGCACCACGGTGGGCTCGTATTCGCGCGGCAGCAGTTCGCGCAGGCGCGCCACCATCGTGTCCCAGTCGCGCAGCAGGTAGAACGTCACCACCGGCACCAGCACCAGATTGATCAGCCACGCCGCCACGGCGAGACCGGAACGGGTGACGCCGGCCAGCACGCTGGTGGCGATGCCGCCGGCCGCCTGCCAGTGCTGCTTGATCAGCGCCACCAGCCGCTGCGGATCGAAGGTTTCCGGCGGCACATGCAGGTGCAGTTGCAGCCACGGCGCGACGCTGCCCTGGAACCAGGCCACCGCATCCGGCAGGTGCAGGATGGCGTAGGCCACCTGGCGCTCGATCAGCGGCACCAGCACCAGCAGCACGCCGATCACGGTCAGGCTCATCAGGCCGAACACCAGCGTCACCGCCAGGGTGCGGCCGAGACCGGCGCGCTGGAGGCGGTCGGCCAGCGGATCGCCGAGGTAGGCCAGCAGCGCCGACAGCGCGAACGGCGCCAACACCGGCGCCAGCAGCCACAGCACGTATCCGATCAGCAGCAGCAGCAGGGCGAGCTGCAGGCGACGCGCGATTTCACCGTCCATGTTGCGACTCCCCGTGGCGGATGCGCAGCGCGTTGCGCGCGCGCAGACTCCAGCGCACCACATAGTCCACGCCGCTGGCAAGGGTCAGCGCACCGACCGCCACGGCCGGCACGGCCAGCGGCAGCGGGCGCGCCAGCGCATGCCCCGCCAGCACCGCCAGCACATAGACGATCTGCAGCAGGGTGTTGGCCTTCGACAGCAGACTGGGGCGCACCTGCACCGCACCGACCAGGCGCTGCCATGCGATCGCGCCGCCGACGATCACCGCGTCGCGCAGCAGCACCAGTGCGGTCAGCGCCAGCGGCACCGCACCATTGAGGCTGAGGCCGATGAAACAGGTCACCAGCAGCAGCTTGTCGGCCAGCGGATCGAGCAGCGCGCCCAGCCGGCTGCGCCAGCGGAACTGGCGCGCGAGAAAGCCGTCGAGCGCATCCGAAAACCCGGCGATCAGGGTCAGCGTCAGCGCGAGGACGTAGGCGCGATCGAACAGCGCCAGCGCCAGCGGCGGCACCAGCAGGATGCGCAGCAGCGTGATCAGGTTGGGCAGATGGCGCAGCGGCGAATCGGCCGCGGAACCGTTGCGTGGCGCGGTGGCCACGGCGGCGCCTGTCAGTGCACCCAGCGCAGGGCCAGCGCTGCGCCGGGATGCGCCGCGGCCGGGACCAGCCGTCCGCTGGCGACCAGGTCGTCACTGACATTGCCCAGCGGCACGCTCAGGTCCAGCGCCAGCAGCAGGCCGTCGCTCTGCGCCTGCAGCGGCTGCAGGCCGCGCACGCGCGGGTCGCGGCGCAACGTGCCGATCAGTGTGGCGTAGTCGCGGGCGGACTGCAGTCCGCTCACCCACAGCGTGGCCTGCTGTGCGTTGGCGGCGGCCGGCGCGGCCGCAAAGCGCTGTGCCAGCCGGCGCGTCGCGGTCGCGGCGCCGTCGTCGAGCTGTGCACTGGCGTCGCCGCCGCGGCCTTGCCAGGTCTGCGCCTGGCCGCCGATGATCAGGGTCCAGCTGGCGCGGGCTGCGTTCAGTCGTCCGATCAGCAGCAGACCGGTGTGGTATTGCGCGGCGGCGGCGGCCAACGCCGCGGGGTCGACTTGTGCCAGCGCCGTGGCGTCCGGTGCGGGAGCGTTGGCAGCCGGCAGCACGAAGCGGATCCCGCGATCGCTGCCGGCGACCAGCAGCGGGGCGGCCTGCGCGGCGGTCAGCGGCATGCCGTCCGCGCCGGTGAGCACCGCCAGTACCGGCGGTCGCGGGCCCGGCCAGATCGGCAGTGCCAGATCGCGTGCCAGCCGCCGCAGCGCGCCGGGATCGAAGCTGACCGTAAGCGACAGCACGCCGCCGGTCGGGGCCTGCACGTAGTGGTACTGCTGCACCAGCGCGGGCGCGTTCTTCAGCGCCGCGGCGACTCCGGGTTGCGCGACCACGGTCGGGTCGCCGGTCAGATGGCTCAGCACCGCGCCCAGTGCCTGCGCGAAGGCCTGGTCGCGGGCGCCGGTGGAGGTGTCGGCCAGCGGCACGCTGGCGCTGTAGAGGGTGTCATCGGCGGCGGCGGCGGTCGCCAGCCCGAACAGCAGGGCCAGCAGCAGCAAGGTGGCCGGAACGAACGACTTGCGCATGGCGGCGAGTGCCGTGAAACCGGCCTGCAGTCTGCCCAATCGGGGGCCGAACGTCTATCATGACCGGCTGATCCTGCCGGGTTCCGACGCGATGTCCGCCGAGAAGGAAGGCCTCACCTACCGCGCCGCCGGCGTCGACATCGATGCCGGCAACGCCGTGGTCGAGCGCATCAAGCCGCTGGTGGCGCGCACCTTCCGCAAGGAGGTGATGGGCGGGTTGGGCGGCTTCGGCGCGCTGTTCGACCTGGCCGGCCGCTACCGCGAGCCGGTGCTGGTGTCCGGCACCGACGGCGTCGGCACCAAGCTCAGGCTGGCGCAGCAGCTGAACCGCCACGACACGATCGGCATCGACCTCGTCGGCATGTGCGTCAACGACGTGCTGGTGCAGGGCGCCGAGCCGCTGTTCTTCCTCGACTACTTCGCCACCGGCAAGCTCGACGTCGACACGACGGTGCGCGTGGTCGGCGGCATCGCGAAAGGCTGCGAACTGGCCGGCTGCGCGCTGATCGGCGGCGAGACCGCCGAGATGCCCGACATGTACCCGCCGGGCGAGTACGACCTCGCCGGCTTCTGCGTCGGCGCGGCGGAAAAATCCGCGCTGATCGACGGCCGCGCCATCCGTGCCGGCGACGTCCTCCTCGGCCTGCCGTCGTCCGGGCCGCACTCCAACGGCTATTCGCTGATCCGCAGGATCGTCGAACGTGCCGGCGCGCCGTGGGATCTCGACCTCGCTGGCGTGAGCCTGGCCGACGCGCTACTGGCGCCGACCACCCTCTACGTCAAACCCATCCTCGACCTGCTCCAGCGCGTGCCGGTGCACGGCATGGCCCACATCACCGGCGGCGGTCTGCAGGAGAACATCATCCGCGTGGTACCCGCAGGCCTCGGTCTCGCCATCGACAGTTCGGCGTGGACGCTGCCGCCGGTGTTCGACTGGCTGCAGCGCGAGGGCGCGGTGCCGCGCGCGGAGATGTGGCGCACCTTCAACTGCGGTATCGGTTATGTGGTGATCGCTGCGCCCGATCAGCAGGCCGCGATCACCGCTGCGCTGGCCGCGCACGGACTGACCGCGACGCCGATCGGCGAGGTCGTCCGCGCCGGCGACGGCGAGCGGGTGCGCATCAGCTGACCTCGGGACTCGGGCCAAGCCGGGAAGTGACGCGCGCTGCCTTGAATGGCAGCGCGCGCCGGCGAGCGCCCGGCCAAGGAAGGCCGGGCAGGCGCCATGCGCCAAGGATGGATAATTCGTAAAGGGACCGGGGTCCGGGACCCGGGACCCGGGAAAAGCCTGAGAGCGAGGGACTCGGGACTCGGATTCAAGCTTGTCACCCTGAGCGTAGCGAAGGGCTTGTCTCGCCGGCACGCGAGTGAGCTGTGCCGAAACGTGACCGCGCGAAAAGATCCTTCACTGCGTTCAGGATGACCAACGGAAATCCCCAAGGGACGACCAACGCGCCCCGTAGGAAGTCCCTTGTCGGGACGACCGAAGGAAGTCCAGAGGAGAAGTCCCCAAGGGATGACAGACTGCTCTTTCCGCTCACCGCTCACCCCTCACCCCACGCCATGACCTCCCCAACTCCCATCGCCGTGCTCGCCTCCGGCCGCGGCAGCAACCTCGCCGCGCTGATCGATGCGCGGCGCGAGGGCCGGCTGGCGGTCGACTTCGCGCTGGTCGCCAGCGACAAGGCCGCGGCGCCGGCGCTACGCCGTGCCGAGGCGGAGGGCATCGCCACCCTGGCGCTCGATCCGCAGGGCTATCCCGATCGCCGCAGCTACGACCTCGCCCTGTTCGAGCGCGTCGCCGCCAGCGGCGCGGCGCTGGTGGTGCTGGCGGGCTTCATGCGCGTACTCGACGCCGCAGCGCTGGCGCCGTGGGCGGGGCGGGCGATCAACCTGCACCCGTCGCTGCTGCCGAAATACCGCGGCCTGCACACGCATCGGCGCGCGCTCGAGGTCGGCGATGCCGAGCACGGCGCCAGCGTGCATTTCGTCACACCCGAACTCGACGGCGGTCCGCTGATCGCGCAGGTGCGCCTGCCGGTGCAGCGGGGCGACACCCCCGAAACGCTGGCTGCGCGCCTGCAGCCGCTGGAGCATCGCCTGCTGGTTGCCTGCGTCGCCGCGCTTGCCGCAGGGCGCATCGTCTGGCGCGACGGCGGCGTCGAGGCCGACGGCCAGCGCTTGCACGCGCCACTGCAGCTCGCGGTTGACGGCAGCCTGCAACCTGCCTGATATCCGTTCGCGATCGAGACACGAGAACCGCGTAGCCCGGATGCAGCGCAGCGGAATCCGGGAATGATGCTGCATCGAGAAAGATTTTTTGTCCGCGAAGTGCGCGAAGTGCGCAAATGATTCGTTCCATTTCAAGGATCGAGCCCCGGATTCCGCCTCCATGGGGCTCCATCCCGGCTGCCCAGCGTATCGATTGAACGCAACCGGGTATGAGTCGCCGTTCAGGCGCGGCGCGGCAGAGTGGCGCGCATCTGACCGTGGAGTCCGCGCCATGCCCCGTATCCCGTTGCCCGCCCTGGTCGCTGTCAGCCTGATGGCACTCGCCGCCCCGGGCCTGCGCCCCGCGGGCGCGGCCGAGCTGAAGCCGGTCAGCGCCGAGTACCGCGTGCTGCGCAACGGCGACGCCCTCGGAACCGCGACCATGCGCCTCGAACCGGGCGCCAGCGGCGATTGGCAGTTCAGTACGCAGACCCGCGGCAGCGCGGGACTGGCCGCTCTGCTCGGCCTCAGCGTGCGCACCGACTCGCGCTTCCGCCTGATCGGCGGTCAGCCGGAAAGCCTCGATTACCACTACGCGCTGAAAAGCGGGATCAAGGACAACAGCAACAGCCTGAGCTTCGACTGGACCACGCATCAGGCGCGTTACCAGGACCGCAAGGGCAGCCAGGTCTTCGCGCTCGACGGCCGTGCGCTCGACCGCAACGTGGCCACGCTGGCGCTGGGCATGGCGGTGGCCGACGGTGCCCACGGCACCCTGGTGCTGCCGGTGGCGTTGCGCGACCACATCTCGCAGCAGCATTACGCCATCGGCGCGCGGGCGCCGTTGCAGGTGCCGGCGGGCACCTATCAGGCGATCAAGGTCGAGCGCAGCGACGCCGACAACGGCATCCGCGCCTGGTACGCGCCGCCGCTGCTGCTGCCGGTCAAGTTCGAGCAGCGCGACGACAAGGGCGACGTCACCGTGATGGAACTGGCGCGCCCGCCCGCGGGCTGATGTCGACCCGCTTCTGATCCGCGGGCCTCAGCCCGCCGTCTCGCCGGAGCGGTGGGCGACGGTGGCGCCGACCAGTGCCGACAGGTAGGGGATCGCCTGTGCGGCGAGGATGGTGATCCACAGCTTGCTTTCGAGGTAGGCACCGCCGTAGGTGTAGGCCATGCCGGCGATGCCGGCACCCAGCGCCAGCACCATCAGCAGCTCCTCGCGCACCGAGGCGAACGCGCTCGGGCGGCCGCGCAGGCGCCGGCTCTTGGCGGTGCGCACGAACTCGCCCTTTTTCTTCGCCAGGCCCCACCAGATGCCGCGCGCGATGGCGTGGCTGAGGCCCATGCTGGCCACCGCCGCCATCAGCGTGTCGCGCCACGAGCACGGCACGCGTGCGCGATAGAGCACGATGCCGAACACCGCCTTGGCGACGAAGAAGCCCAGCACCGGGATCAGGAACAGCTTCATCGGCAGACTGAAGTACTGCGGCAGGCCCAGCATCAGCGCGGTCCACGCCAGCGCCAGCAGGGTGAACACCAGATGCAGGGCGTCGGCGAACCAGCTGAACCAGCCGGTGAGGAAGTGGAAGCGCTGGCCGGGGCTGAGCGGGCCGCGGCGGATCATCCAGCCCCAGCGCGCCTTGAAGATCTGCATCGCGCCGAAGGCCCAGCGGTAGCGCTGCGACTTGTAGGCGGTGAAATCGGCCGGAGTCAGCCCCTGGCCCATCACCTCGTCGACGTAGACGGTGTCGTAGCCGGCGTGCATCAGACGCAGGCCGAGCTCGGCGTCCTCGCAGATGGTCCACTCCGACCAGCCGCCGGTGCCCTCCAGCGCGCTGCGGCGGACCATGGTCATGGTGCCGTGCTGGATGATCGCGTTGCGCTCGTTGCGATGGTGCATGCCGATGCGGAAGAAGCCGTCGAACTCCCACGCGGTCATGCGCCGGAAGGCGTTGTGCGCGAAGTCGCGGTGCGCCTGCGGGCACTGGACGACCGCCACTTTGGGATCGTCGAAGTAACCGGTCAGGCGCGCCAGCCAGTCTGGCCGCACGACGTAATCGGCGTCGACCACGGCGACCACCTCGGCGCGCGGATCGGTTTCCTTGAGACCGAAGTTCAGCGCGCCGGCCTTGAAGCCGGGCCACGGCTCGAGATGGAAGAAACGGAACTGCGGGCCGAGCGCGCGGCAGTGCGCCTCGATCGGCCGCCAGACCGCCTCGTCGCGGGTGTTGTTGTCGATCACCACCACCTCGAAGTGCGCGTAGTCGAGCGCGGCCAGCGAATCCAGGGTGACGATCACCATCTCCGGCGGTTCGTTGCAGCAGGCCAGATGCACCGACACGAACGGCTGCTGCGCAGGTGGAGAGGGCGCACGCAGGCCGAAGTGGCGCATCCAGCCGCGCCGCCACAGCACTTCGGTGAACTCGAAGCCGTTGATCAGCAGGATGGCGAGAATCGCCAGCTGCGCCGGGAACAGGATCACCAGCATCGCCCAGTCGAACGGGTCGAGGTAGAACGCGAACGGCACCGTGATCGCCCACACCACCAGGCCCGCCGCCAGCTGGATCAGGCTGAGGTAGAACAGCCGCCCGGCCGGCCGGAAGCGGCCGAACACATAGGCGAACGCGAGCATCGGCAGCAGCGCCAGCAGCGAGGCGGCCAGCGCCTTCGATGGCCAGTTGGGGTCCTCGATCACCGGGCCGGTCAGCGGAAACTTCAGCTGGCGATCGGCGCCGAACATGCCCCAGTACGCCTCGGTGCGGCCGGCCAGCTGCTCCTTCCACGGCTGGTCGAAAGCCTCCATCACGTAGTAGTCGATGCCGCGCGCCTTCGCCACGTTGAACCACTGGCGCAGGAACAGCGCCTGGTTGGCCGGGCTGGGTTCGGCGTACTTGTAGCGGTCGCCGTTGGACGGCCAGCCGACCTCGCCGATCACGATCGGCTTGCCCGGAAACAGCCGCTGCAACTGCTCGTAGCGCTTGAGCACCATGCCGACCGCGTCCTTGCGCGGAATGCCCTCCCAGTACGGCAGCAGATGCACGGTGATGAAATCGACATGGTCGGCCAGCTCGGGATACTTCTCCCAGATATGCCAGGGCTCGGCGGTGGACACCGGCTGGCGGATCGCCGCGCGAGCGCGGTCGAGGTAAGCCATCAACGCGTGCGGCGACATGTCCTGGCGCAGCAGCACCTCGTTGCCGACGATCACGCGGGTGATGTTGGGATAGCGCCGCGCCTGCGCGATCAGGGCGTCGAGCTCGCGCTCGTTGTTGCCGCGGCGGCGGTCGAGCCAGGCGCCGGCCATCACGTCGAGGCCGTAATCGCGGGCCAGGCGTGCAATTTGCGGCGTCTGCAGCGAGGAATAGGTGCGGATGCGGTGGGTATATTTCGACAGCAGCGAGAGATCGCCGCGGATCTCGTCGCCGCTGGGATAGGTGTCGTTGAGCGGGCTCTGGTAGCGCTGAAAGCCGCTGTAGGCAAAGCCGTGGATCGAACCCCGCCAGCCGGGTGCGTTGACCGGCTGGTTGGCCCACGCCCACAGACCGACGTTCAGCGCCGCCACCAGCAGCGCGAACAGCGCGGCGCTGAGCCACGAACGGCGTGCGGCGGGGGGAGGGATGGAGGTCACGGCGGACTCGCGGGCCGCGATCGGGCGGCGCACAACCCGGCGAGCTTAGCGGAGCCCCGGCCGCAGCCTCAATGCGCGGCGCCGGCGCGGTCAGCGCGGGGTCAGCGCACCGCCGCGCGACAGCGGGATCCCGGATCGCTCGACCGTGCCGGCGGCGCAGCGCTCAGCTCGTGCGGGGATGGCGATCGAACGTCAGATGTCCGCCTGCGGCAGCCACCACCACGGTGTCGCCGGGCTGGAAGCGGCCTTCGAGGATCCCGCGTGCCAACGGGTTTTCCAGCTGCTGCTGGACCGCGCGCTTCAGCGGCCGCGCGCCGTACACCGGATCGAAGCCGATGTTGGCCAGCAGATCCAGCGCCGGGTCGCTGATCTCGAGCCGGAGCTGGCGCTCGGCCAGGCGCTTTTCCAGATAGCCGATCTGGATGCGCGCGATGGCGCGGATCTGCGACTTCTCCAGCGAGCGGAACACCACCAGCTCGTCGAGGCGGTTGATGAACTCGGGACGGAAGTGCGTCTGCACGACGCCCAGCACCGCCGCCTTCATCTGCGTGTAGCCTTCCTCGCCGCCGCCACCCAGCTCCTGGATCAGCTGGCTGCCGAGATTGGAGGTCATCACGATCACGGTGTTGCGGAAGTCCACCGTGCGGCCCTGGCCATCGGTCAGGCGGCCGTCGTCGAGTACCTGCAGCAGCACGTTGAACACGTCCGGGTGCGCTTTCTCGACCTCATCCAGCAGGATCACGCTGTAGGGCCGCCGGCGCACCGCCTCGGTGAGGGTGCCGCCTTCCTCGTAGCCGACATAGCCCGGCGGCGCGCCGATCAACCGCGACACCGCGTGCTTCTCCATGAACTCGCTCATGTCGATGCGCACCATCGCGTCCTCGGTGTCGAACAGGAACGCGGCCAGCGCCTTGCACAGTTCGGTCTTGCCGACGCCGGTGGGGCCGAGGAACAGGAACGAGCCGCTGGGCCGGTTGGGGTCGGACAAGCCGGCGCGGGCGCGGCGGATGGCGTCGCTGACCGCGTGCACGGCCTCGTCCTGGCCGACCACGCGCCGGTGCAGCGCATCCTCCATCTTCAGCAGCTTGTCGCGTTCGCCTTCGAGCATCTTGCTGACCGGGATGCCGGTCCAGCGGCTGACGACTTCGGCGATCTCCTCGGCGGTGACCTTGTCCTGCAGCAGGGTGAAACCCGTGTGCTCGGCTTCCTGCGCGGCTTTCAGCTGCTTCTCCAGTTCCGGCAGCCGGCCGTACTGGATCTCGCTCATCCTGGCGAAATCCTGCTGGCGATGCGCCGCCTCCAGCTCGAGCCTGGCCTGCTCGATCTGCTCCTTGATGCGGGTGGCGCCCTGCAGGCTGGCCTTCTCGGATTTCCAGATCTCATCGAGATCGGAGAACTCGCGCTCCAGCGTGGCAATCTCGGCTTGCAGATCGGCCAGCCGCTTCCTCGATTCGCTGTCGTGCTCCTTCTTCAGCGCCTCGCGCTGGATCTTGAGCTGGATCAGGCGGCGTTCCTTGCGGTCGAGCTCCTCGGGCTTGGAATCGATCTCCATGCGGATGCGCGAGGCCGCCTCGTCCATCAGGTCGATGGCCTTGTCCGGCAGCTGGCGGTCGGCGATGTAGCGGTTGGACAGCGTCGCCGCGGCGACGATCGCCGGATCGGTGATCTCGACGCCATGATGCACGGCGTAGCGTTCCTTCAGGCCGCGCAGGATGGCGATGGTGTCCTCGACGCTGGGCTCGCCGACGTACACCTTCTGGAAGCGCCGCTCCAGCGCGGCATCCTTCTCGATGGACTTGCGGTATTCGTCCAGCGTGGTGGCGCCGATGCAGTGCAGCTCGCCGCGCGCCAGCGCCGGCTTGAGCATGTTGCCGGCGTCCATCGCGCCTTCCGCCTTTCCTGCGCCGACCACGGTGTGCAGCTCGTCGATGAACAGGATGATCCGGCCCTCGTTCCGGGACAGGTCCTTGAGCACGGCTTTCAGGCGCTCCTCGAACTCGCCGCGGAACTTGGCACCGGCGATCAGCGCGCCCATGTCCAGCGCCAGAACGCGCCGATTGCGCAGGCCTTCGGGCACCTCGCCCTTGACGATGCGCTGGGCCAGGCCCTCGACGATCGCGGTCTTGCCGACGCCGGGTTCGCCGATCAGCACCGGATTGTTCTTGGTGCGCCGCTGCAGCACCTGGATGGTGCGGCGAATCTCCTCGTCGCGGCCGATCACCGGGTCGAGCTTGCCGCTCTCGGCGCGCGCGGTGAGGTCGATGCAGTATTTCTCCAGCGCCTGGCGGTTTTCCTCGGCATTGGCGTCGTCCACCTTTTCGCCGCCGCGCAGCTGCTCGATCGCGGCTTCCAGCGCGGCCTTGCCGGCGCCGGTCGCCTTCAACGCCTGGCCGGCGGCGCCCTTGTCGTCCAGACAGGCCAGCACGAACAGCTCGCTGGCGATGAACGGGTCGCCGCGCTGCTGGGCCAGCTTGTCGGTGATATTGAGGATGCGGGTGAGGTCGTTGCCGGCCGTGACGTTGCCCTCCTGGCCGCTGACCTTCGGCAGCTTGTCCAGAGTCTCGCTGAGGCGCTGGCGCAGCGTCGGCACGTTGACGCCGGTTCGCGTCAGCAGCGGCGCGGTCGAGCCGCCCTGCTGGTCGAGCAGGGCGAGCAGCACGTGCGCCGGCTCGATCAGATTGTGGTCGCGACCCACGGCCAGCGATTGGGCGTCGGCCAGCGCCTGCTGGAAGCGCGAGGTCAGTTTGTCCATGCGCATGACGGGTAATCCCTGCAGGAGAGGGCAGCCCTTCGCCGCCCATGACGGAAAGATGCGTCCCCGGCCTGCGGATTCAAGCGCCTGCGCGCTGCGGGAGCCGCCCCGAAAGAACGCGCCCGTGGGGAAGGCCCTTCGCGTCGCTCAGGACGACCAACGCGACCGAAGGGAGTCCCTTTTCGGGACGACCGCAGGAAGTCCAGAGGAGAAGTCCCCAAGGGACAACAGGAGCATGCGCGCTTGCATCTCGTCCCGCCAGGCCACCGTCGTGCCCACCCGGGACCTGCTCTGGGGGTCCCCAAGGCCTGCCATAATCAGGCCATCGCCCCGGCACGCTGCCCATGAACGACGCCAGCCGCATCATCACCGCCGACGCCATCCAGGAGGACGCGGCGGTCGAGGCTTCGATCCGCCCCAAGCGGTTGGCGGATTACGTCGGCCAGCAAACGGTGCGCGAGCAGCTGTCGATCTACATCGAGGCGGCGCGGCGGCGCGGCGGCGCGCTGGATCACGTGCTGATCTTCGGCCCGCCCGGGCTCGGCAAGACCACGCTCAGCCACGTCATCGCCAACGAGCTGGGTGTCAACCTGCGCTCGACCTCCGGCCCGGTGCTGGAGCGCGCCGGCGATCTTGCCGCGCTGCTGACCAACCTCGAACCCCGCGACGTGCTGTTCGTCGACGAGATCCACCGCCTGTCGCCGGTGGTCGAGGAGGTGCTGTACCCGGCGCTGGAGGACTTCCAGATCGACATCATGATCGGCGAGGGTCCGGCGGCGCGCTCGATCAAGCTCGATCTGCCGCCGTTCACCTTGATCGGCGCCACCACCCGCGCCGGCATGCTGACCAATCCGCTGCGCGACCGCTTCGGCATCGTGCAGCGGCTGGAGTACTACAGCGCCGAGGAGCTGACCGCGATCGTGCGCCGCTCGGCGCGCATCCTCGGCATCGAGTGCGCGGCCGAGGGCGCGGTCGAGATCGCGCGCCGCTCGCGCGGCACGCCGCGCATCGCCAACCGCCTGCTGCGCCGCGTGCGCGACTTTGCCGAGGTGCGCGCGGCCGGGCACATCACCTTCGACGTCGCGCGCGACGCGCTGGTGATGCTGAAGGTGGACGCCGAGGGTTTCGACGAACTCGACCGCCGCCTGCTGCGCCTGATCATCGACAACTTCGAGGGCGGCCCGGTCGGCGTGGAGTCGCTGGCGGCGGCGCTGTCGGAAGACCGCGGCACCCTCGAGGACGTGCTCGAGCCGTACCTGATCCAGCAGGGCTACCTGGTACGCACCGCGCGCGGCCGCATGGCCAGCAACAAGGCCTGGCGGCATTTCGGCCTGACCGCGCCGAAAGCGGTCGCGGCGCCGGATCTGTTCGGCCCGGACGCCGGGTGAATGGCGCCGGCATGAGCGCAAACCGTGACGCCGATCCTGCGGCGATTCCACTTTCGTTCAGTTGGCGGATAAGGGTCTATTGGGAAGATACCGATGCCGGCGGAGTGGTCTATCACGCCAGCTACGTCCGTTTTCTCGAGCGCGCGCGAACCGAGTGGCTGCGCGCGCGCGGCATCGAGCAGGGACAGCTGCGCGAGGAACACGGCGTACTGTTCGTGGTCTACGCGATGGATCTGCGTTTTCTGCGTCCGGCGCGTCTGGATGACGAGCTGGATGCCGGCGTGATGCTGCAGTCGCGGCGCGCGGCGGCGTTGGCGTTCGCACAGGCGCTGGTGCGCGTCGGCGACGGCGAGCGTCTGGTCGAGGCCACGGTGCGTGCCGCCTGCGTGGACGCGCAGTCGCTCAAACCGATGGCCATTCCCATCCACCTTCTGGCAGGACTCCTCTGACCGATGAACGGCGAGCTCAATATTCTCGATCTGGTGCTGCACGCCAGCCTGCCGGTGAAGGCCGTGCTGCTGATCCTGCTGGTTTTCTCGTTTGCCTCGTGGGTGATCATCTTCCGCAAGAAGGCGCTGCTCGACGAAGCCTCGCGCGAGGCCAGTGCGTTCGAGGAGCGCTTCTGGTCCGGTGCCGATCTGGCGGCGCTGTTTCGTGACGCCGGCGCCCGCGGCGAGCGCCTGCGCGGTCTGGAAGGCCTGTTCGAAGCCGGCTTTCGCGAGTTCGTGCGCCAGCGCCAGCGCCGTGCGCTCGACCCGCGCATCGTCCTCGAGGGCGCACAGCGGGCGATGCGGGTGGTGCTGAGCCGCGAGCTCGACCGTCTCGAGCGCAACCTCGAGTTCCTGGCCAACGTCGGCTCGGTCAGCCCCTACGTCGGCCTGTTCGGCACCGTGTGGGGCATCATGGCCGCGTTTCAGGGCCTGGGCAGCGTCAAGGAAGCGACTATCGCAATGGTCGCACCGGGTATCTCCGAGGCGCTGGTGGCCACCGCGATGGGCCTGTTCGCCGCGATCCCCGCGGTCTGGGCCTACAACCGCTTCGCCACCCGCGTCGAGCGCCTGACGGTGCGCTTTGACACTTTCCAGGACGAGTTCTCCTCGATCCTGCAGCGGCAGATCCATGCCGATGAACGTCCCTGAACCGCGATGGCCGTGATGCATTCTCCGCGCCGCAAGCGCCGTCCGCTCAAGGCCGAAATCAACGTCGTCCCCTACATCGACGTGATGCTGGTGTTGCTGATCATCTTCATGGTCACCGCGCCGCTGCTCAACCTGGGCGTGGACATCCAGCTGCCGCAGTCGGCGGCCAAGGCGATCGAGACCGACAAGCGTCCGGTGGTGGTCAGCGTCGACCGCGATGGCAGTCTGTACCTGACCCTCGGCAATGCGCCGCGCGAGCGGATCGACGCACAGGCGCTGCAGGCCAAGGTCGCCGCGATCATGCGCCAGAACCCGACGGTGCCGGTGCTGATCGGCGGCGATACGCGGGTCGACTACGGCCGCATCTACCAGGCCATGGTGCTGCTGCAGCAAGCCGGGGTTCCCAAGGTCGGCCTGATGAGCCAGCCCGAGCAGGCGGCGACCGATGCGCACAGCGGGCGACACTAGGGCCACGGCCTGGGCGGTGGCCCTGGCCGCCCTGCTGCACGCCGGCCTGCTCGCCTTCCTGCTGCTGGCGATGCTCTCCTGCGCCGCGTGGGAGAGCGCCTTTGCCTGGCTGGGCCTGCCGTGGCTCAATCCGGTGCAGTGCACGCGCCCGCTGGCGCTGCCCGGGCCGGTGATCGAAGCGACCCTGGTCGGCATCAGCGCCGCGCCGCGGCCGTCGTCGCGGCCGATCAGGACCCGACCGCTGAAAGTCAGGACACCACCACCACCCGCTGCCACGCCGCCCAGGGTGCCCGAACCCACTCTGCCCAGGCTGGCGGTGCCAACCCTGCCGCCGCCGCCCCAGCATCCCGACGTCCGCAATCAGGAGCGCGCGGTGGCGCTGGCGCAGCAGCAGGCCGAGCAGGTCCGGCACGAGCAGCAACAGCGCGAGCGCCAGCGCATGAGCGAGGTGGATGCCGCGCGCCAGCAGGCCGACAAGCTGCTGGCCGAGCTCGATCAGGTCAAGCGCCAGAGCCAGCAGGCCGACCGCAAGACCAAACTTGAGCAGCAGAAACTGACGCAGTTGAAGGATCTGGCCAAGAACAGCACGCCGGCGCCGGCGGCCAGCGTCGCGGTAGCGCCGCAGGCGACCAGCGGCAACAACAGCCAGGAACAAAGTCTTCTGGCGCAGTATCAGGCGGCCCTGGTCAGCACCATCACCCAGAACTGGCTGCGCCCCGACAATGTCCCCAAGGGCGTAACCTGCCCGATCCGCATCGTGCAGATTCCCGGCGGCCAGGTCATCCGCGTGCAGATCGAGCCCAGCTGTCCCTACGACCCGCTGGTGCGGCATTCGGTCGAGGCCGCCGTCATGCGCGCGCAGCCGCTACCCTATCAAGGCTTCGAAAAAGTCTTTCAGCGCGAACTCACCCTCAACTTCACGGTCAACAACTAATGATGATCCGCCACCTGAAAGCATTTCTCGCCGCCGCGCTGGTCGCGGCCGTCAGCGCCATCGTGCCGGCCGGCGTTCCGGCTGCGCAGGCGCAGAGCCTGACCCTCGACATCGTCAATGGCGTGCCCTCGGCGATTCCGATCACGATCGTGCCGTTCGCCTTCGAGAGCGCCGCCACGCCGCCGGCCACCGACGTGTCCGAAGTGATCCGCAACGATCTGGCGCGTTCGGGCAAGTTCCGCACCCTCGGCCGCCAGGACATCGTCGAGACGCCGACGCGCGGCAGCGAGATCAAGTTTCCGACCTGGAAACTGCTCAAGCAGGACTACATCGTCGTCGGCCGCGAGCGCGACGTCAGCGGCGGTCAGGTACGCGTGGACTTCGAGCTGTGGGACGTGACCCGGCAGCAGCAGTTGCTGACCCTGGCCTACACCGCGCTGCCGGCCGATCTGCGCGGTGTCGCGCACCAGATCGCCGACCAGATCTACCAGAAGATCATCGGCGTGCCGGGCGCGTTCTACACGCGCATCGCCTATGTCACCGCGGTCGGCGTCGGCAAAAGCCTGCAGTACTCGCTGATCGTCGCCGATTCCGATGGCTACAACCCGCAGGTGGTGGTGCGCTCGCGCCAGCCGCTGCTGTCGCCGGCGTGGTCGCCGGACGGCAAGCAGCTGGCTTATGTCTCGTTCGAGAAAGGCGACTCGGCCGTGTACATGCAGGACCTCGCCACCGGCGCGCGTCAGCTGATCTCGGCACGCAAGGGCATCAACGGTGCGCCATCGTTCTCCCCCGACGGCACGAAACTGGCGATGTGCCTGTCGTTCGGCGGCAACCCCGAGATTTACGTGATGGATCTGGCTACTCGCCAGCTCACCCAGCTGACCCACAGCATGTCGATCAATACCGAGCCGCGCTGGATGCCCGGCGGCCAGAGTATCGTCTTTACCTCCGACCGTTCCGGCAAGCCGCAGCTCTACCAGGTGCCGCTGAGTGGCGGCGGGGCGACACGGATTACCTTCCAGGGCGAATACAACGCCAACGTGGCGATTAACTACGACGCCAGCCAGTTCGCGATGGTGCAGGGCAGCGGGAACGTGTATCGTATTGCGGTCATGGACCGCAAGTTGGGCGACCAGATGCGCTTTCTTTCACCTGGTCCGATGGATGAATCACCCAGCTTCGCGCCGAACGGAAGCATGCTGCTGTATGCCGCCAGCGAAGGGACGCGCGGCGTGCTGTATTCGGTCTCGGACGACGGACGCATCCGCCAGCGGCTTTCGCTGGCCAACGGCGACGTGCAATCCCCGTCCTGGGGCCCCTACCGGCAGCACTGAATAACAACCGGGAATCCGGCGACCCCTTTTACCGTTGTCCCCCGCATCAACCTCCACTCCGCGAGATGTCCGCCATGAACAAGACCGTTCGCATCACCCTCGCCGCGCTGCTCAGCGTCGGCCTGGCCGCCTGTGCCAGCAAGCAGGCCGTCAAACCGCAGCCCGAGCAGACCCCGCCGCCCCCACCGCCGGTCGCGACCGCGCCGGTCGCTTCGGGCAAGTACACCCCGGCCGATCTGGACACCGATCCGTGCCTGCGTCAGCGCTCGATCTACTTTGATTTCGACAAGGCTGACATCAAGCCGCAGTTCCAGCAGATCGTGGCCTGCCAGGCCAAGTACCTGGTGGATCGTCCCGAGGCGCGCATGACCCTCGAGGGCAACACCGACGAGCGCGGTACCCGCGAGTACAATCTCGGCCTCGGCGAGCGTCGCGCCAAGTCCGTCTCCAGCGCGCTGGAAGCGCTGGGTGCCTCGGCCGCGCAGATCACCGTCGTCAGCTATGGCAAAGAGCGTCCGGTGTGCCGCGAGCACAACGAGACCTGCTGGGCCAAGAACCGCCGCGTGGACATCGTTTACACGGCGAAATAAGTCATGCGGAACCGGGCCTTCCTTCTCGGAATCGGCCTGCTGGCGGCGGCCCTCGTGGCCGCCGTCGGCGTTCCCGTCGTGCAGGCGCAGGAGCGCGCCAGCCTCGCCGATCGTGTCACCGCGCTGGAACAGCAGCAGGCGCGCGCCAACGACGGCACGTTGAGCCTGGTCAATCGGCTGCAGAATCTCGAACAGCAGGTGCGCAATCTGCAGGGGCAGATCGAACAGCTGCAGCACCAGCAGCAGGAATCCGATCAGCGCCAGAAAGACCAGTACGTCGAT
>Ga0307372_10003682_pt1 | contig 24260 bp, 20 predicted proteins | sample OX1MG_FD_202533 | JGI IMG/M metagenome (GOLD analysis project Ga0307372, IMG submission 202533) | Soil microbial communities from Risofladan, Vaasa, Finland - OX-1 | ecosystem: Environmental > Terrestrial > Soil > Coastal area > Acid sulfate soil | place: Finland: Risofladan, Vaasa | collected...
CGCGCCATTGGGATCAGGCCGTACGCGTCAATTCGTCCAGCCGGCAAGCCGATTATTCCACCCTCACTCTCGCCAGACTGGTGATTCACTATCTCCACGAACGATTACCCGGCAACTGCTTCGAGACCGCCGGTCAGCTGGCCGCAGACTACGTCCAGTCGGTGCTTGAGACATGATTTTGTGGGGATAGGTCAGGTTCCAGCCCGAATGTTGGGTGCTCATGCATGCCGTCAAATCATTAATTAAGCGTGTGGAATCCCGCGCCCGTATGCCGGACGCTCTATCTTTAATATAGGGACAGGAAAAGCCCTGGAACAAAACCGCCCCGGTGCGCTTGCATGCGGGTCTGTAAGTTCGGAACGAATGTGTGCCCGCGCCAGGCCGGTGCGGATGCCGGACAATGCCCCGGGTGTTGATGCCACTCCGCTATGCATGCAGCCGCATCCGCCCTGCCGGTGTCAGTCAAAGACGCGCGCGCAGACGCTTAACTGCCGGCGCACAACTTGGTCACCTGCTCCTGGGCCTGTTGACGGAATTTAACCAGATCATCGCCGCTGTAATACGTGGGCTTGGCACTGTTGCCGTTGGTGATGACCCGATGGGCTTCCATGTAGCCCTGCAAGCGCTTGCGCGCGGCTTCGCAAGTCTGCTGTTTCCGGGCTTTTTCCTGGGCTTGCTGTTGTGCGGCGTCGGCAGCTTTCTGTTGTGCGGCATCGGCGGCGTTGACGGATTCCACCAGCTTCCGCTGCTGCTTCACGGCGCTGGGATCCGGCGGCGGCGGTTCCACGTCCACCAGCTTGGCTTTGGTGACGGCATCCGGCGGCGGTGTCTGGGAATAATGGACATTGCCCTGGGCGTCCACCCAGCGGTACACCTGGTCGGCGCGGGCCGTCATCAACGTCAGCGCTGCCAGCGACAGTAACGCCACAGACAGTCTTTTCAGGTTCATGGCGGTGCCCCTGGCCGTGAACAGGCCACGGTCACCTGATTGCGGGTTTGTTGGATGAGCTGCGCCTGCTTGTCTTTGGAAAGCGGCGTCTTGTTGCCGTTGGCATCCACTGAAAACAGCGCCTCGGCCAGCAGGTACTTGCCGAGCGTTTGCTTGGCGGACTTGCAGGCGGGCGAGTCATCCGGCGAGATCGGCGGTACTTGATCCGCGCTGCTGGCGGAGGGCGCGCTGCCGGCGGCCGGCGCCTGCTCGCGGGCGGTGTTGATGATGTCGGTCGGTTTTGCGTTCGGGTTCTGGGGAACAGTGCTGTAATGCACATTGCCATCCTTATCCACCCATTTATAAACGACCGTATCCGCCAAGGCCGCGCCCATGACCAGCGCGGCCAGCAGCAGTACCACGATGCGTAACTTCATGACAGACACTCCTTACAGCGCCTGCGCATCCGTCTCGCCGGTGCGGATGCGGATCGCCTGTTCGAGCTCATAAACAAAAATCTTGCCATCGCCGATCTTGCCGGTCCTGGCCGCGTGCGCGATGGCCTCGACCACCCGGTCCAGGAGATCGTCCGGCACCGCCAGCTCGATTTTCATCTTGGGCAGAAAATCCACCACATACTCGGCGCCGCGGTACAGTTCGGTGTGGCCCTTCTGGCGGCCGAAACCCTTGACCTCGGTGACGGTGATGCCCTGCACGCCAATGTCCGAGAGGGCTTCGCGCACGTCGTCCAGTTTGAAGGGTTTGATGACCGCGGCGACCATTTTCATGCGCACGCCCTCAGCTGCGGGTTCGTGATGATGCGGCTATCAGTCTAGCACCGGCTCCGGACGCTTGGGCGGGGAGCGCCCGGACATATATACTGATACCAGGTTTAACGGCCCGGGGTGGCGGCGATGGCACTGGATCCCAAGGTTCTCGATGACCTGGCGAAGAAACTCGCCGACGCGGTGCCGACCGGCTTGCGCGACCTGCAAGCCGATGCGGAACGCAATTTCCGCGCCGTGCTGCAAAGCGTGTTCGCTAAACTCGAACTGGTCAGCCGCGAGGAATTCGACGTGCAATCGGCGGTGCTGGCCCGCACCCGCGAACGCCTGGAGGAATTGGCCGCGCGCCTCCAGGAAATGGAAACCGCCTTGGAAGGCGGGAGTGCCGGCCTGAAGAAATAGCGCCGGCCGGCCACCGCGTTACACCGCCACCAGGGAAGGAGAGCGGAACATGCTTGCCAGGATCATCAGCCGTGCCCAGGTCGGCATTGACGCGCCGGAAGTCAATGTCGAGGCACATCTTTCCAATGGTTTGCCGAGTTTCGCCATCGTCGGACTGCCGGAGGCGGCGGTGCGCGAGAGCCGCGACCGGGTGCGCAGTGCACTGCTCAACTCGCGTTTCGATTTTCCCCCACGCCGCATCACCGTGAATCTGGCACCCGCCGATCTGCCGAAGGAAGGCGGGCGTTTCGATCTGCCCATCGCCCTCGGTATCCTCGCCGCCTCCGGACAATTACCCCTCGAAGCCTGTCGCGATGTGGAATTTCTGGGGGAGCTGTCGCTGTCCGGCGAATTGAAAGCGGTGCGCGGCGCTTTGCCGGCGGCCATCAAGGCGCGCGCCGCCGGGCGCAGCTTGCTGCTGCCCTGCGACAATGCCGATGAGGCCGCGCTGGCTTCCGGCGTGCGCGTCCTGGGTGCGCGCCATCTGCTGGACGTGTGCGCGCACCTGAGCGGTGCGCAACGCCTGACGCCGCATGTTGCGACGCTTGCCGAGCATGCGCCGCAGTACGACGATCTCGCCGAGGTACGCGGGCAACACCAGGCGAAACGCGCCTTGGAGATCGTCGCGGCCGGCGGTCATTCGTTGTTGTTCATCGGTCCGCCCGGCACCGGCAAATCCATGCTGGCGTCGCGTCTGCCGGGCATCCTGCCTCCCATGTCCGAAGAGGAAGCGCTGCAAGCCGCGACCGTGGCTTCCATCAGCGACGCGGGATTTCAGGTGGCGCGCTGGCGGCAGCGGAATTTTCGCGCGCCGCACCACACCGCCTCGGGCGTGGCCCTGGTGGGCGGCGGTTCTTACCCGCGTCCCGGCGAGATTTCACTCGCGCATCACGGCGTGCTGTTCCTGGATGAGCTGCCGGAATTCGACCGGCATGTGCTGGAAGTGCTGCGCGAGCCGCTGGAGACCGGCCAGATCGTGGTCTCGCGGGCCGCGCGCCAGGCGGAATTTCCGGCGCGTTTCCAGCTGATCGCCGCCATGAACCCGTGCCCCTGCGGTTATCTGGGCGACGCTTCCGGCCGTTGCCGCTGCACACTCGAACAGGTGCGCCGTTACCGCGCGCGCATCTCCGGGCCGCTGATGGACCGCATCGACCTGCATGTGGAAGTCCCGCGCCCGCCGCGCGGGGTCTTGCGGCCCGACAGTCCGGCGGACGGCGAGCCCAGCAAGCTGATCGCCGCGCGCGTGGCGGCGGCGCGTCTGCGGCAGCTGACGCGCAGCGGCAAATCCAATGCGCGCCTCACCACCCGCGAGGTCAACCGCCACTGCATTCCCGAAACCGCCGGCCGGCAATTATTGGAGCGCGCCATGGAGCGGCTGGGACTGTCGGCGCGCGGCTACCATCGTGTGCTCAAGGTGGCGCGCAGCATCGCCGACCTGGCGGGCAGCGACACCATCCTGAGCGCGCACATCGCCGAAGCCATCGGTTATCGGGTGCTGGACCGGCAGCGCGCGGTGGCCTGAATCGGGTGCAAACCTATCAGGCTTCCCGCAGCGCCAGGGAAAAGACCAGCGTCAGGCCGCCGAGAATGACGAATACGCTCCAGAAGGGCTCGCGCATGTAAGCCAGTGCCAGCACGCCGGTAAGTAGGTAGAAGACGCCGATCAAATGGCTGAGTGACAGAATGTGGGGATTGCCCCGCCAGGCTTTCCAGGCGCTCCACATAACCGTAAGGCCGAATACCAGCATGCAGCCGCCGCAGAAATACCACACCAGATAAATCAACTTGTGAGTGTGGAGATCCAGCGGCACGTGTGCGAGTCCCGCATCGAGGGCCTTGCGGCCCATGAAGCTGTGACCGAAGGCGCCGAGGGCGATGAGCAATCCGGTGATGGCGAGCGCGCCGGACATCAGTTTGCGAAGCATGGGGATTCTCCTGATGGCGAGTAGGGTGAACGGGACCGGCGGCTAGGCCGCCTTGGCGGTTTGCGCGTAGGCTGCGAGCAGCTTGGCCCAGCCGGTGGTAACGGCATCGTGCATTTTCTGGCCGCCGACACCGTGACGTTCGAAATTGCGGTGTTCGAACTCCACGCGCGTACGGGTCAGGGTCTCCGCGATGAAGCGCACTTCGTATTCGCTGCCGTGAGCAGGATCGGGATCAAACTCCCAGTCGTGCTGTATTTGCCAGGACACCACCAGCCGCGCCGGCGGTTCCCACACCAGCACGCGGCCCCAGTCACATTCGGCGCCGTGGATGCCGCGCTCGTACACGCGCCCGCCCTGGCGCGGCTCCATGATGGCCTCTTTCATCGGCTCCTTGCCGATGTGATGGTCGCGGAACCACCAGCTATCCAGTCCGCGGGTGAACACCTCGAAGGCGTGCTCGCGCGGTGCTTCCACGATGACGGTATGGCGCACGGGCGGGATCACCGCCGGCCTAGTCTTCGGTTGGTTCATTTGGATTTCTCCTTGAAGGATTTTTCTGCGGCCTTTTTGAACGCTTGCAGGGATTCCTGCCAAAACTGGTCGAAGTAATCGCGCAGACCGGCCACGCCCTGCGGATTGATCTGATACAACCGGCGGTTGGCGGCGCGCTCATCAGTGACCAAGCCAGCGTCCTTGAGCACCTTGAGGTGCTGGGATACCGCAGGACGCGTGACCGGCAGACCGCGCGCAATCTCGCCCACCGACAGCGGCCCGCGCGCCAGGCGCTCGAAGATGGCCATGCGCGTGGCATCGCCCAGCACCCGGACCCGAAGCTGTAGGTTAGTTTTCACTAACGGTAAGTATATACTAACATTTAAGGCGCGGAGAAGTGGGGCAAAAAAAAACCGCTCGACAAGCGGCTTTCCCCCATGGAATGGCTATGGCGGTAGCTTATTGGTGCACCAGACGCGCGCCGCCGCTCTGGCTGAGCATGTATTCCAGCGCCTTGATGACCTCGGCATCCGTGAGTGCGGGGTTGCCGCCGTGGGCCGGCATGGACTTGAAGCCGTGCAAGGCGTGGTCTTCCAGCACCGCCAGACCTTTGGCGAGATGCGGAGCCCATTCCGCCTTATTGCCGATTCGGGGCGCGCCCAGGGCACCGGTTTGATGACAGGCGGAACAGGTGCCTTCCCAGATCTGCTTGCCGGTCTGGGCCACGGCGCTGGCACTGCCGCTGACGGGCGCCGGCGCGGAAGAAGCCGCCTGGGTCCCGGAATTGCCGGCCACTTGCACGTCGCCGATGGGCGCGAGCCGCTGGTCAATGAGTTTTTCCTGCGTCGGTCCGCCGCGATCGTAGGAACCAGGTTCATTCCCGGCGATGTAGATGGCCAGCCAGTAGGCGCCGATGGCAAAGGCGACCAGGACGCCGAACACCAACAGGAAGGAATCGAAAAAATGCTGGTCATGACGTTGGGCATGCGTCGGGTGGTCTGGATGCTCCACGGAGTTCCCCTGTGGTGAGATTGGCCTGGGTGCGGCCAGCGGCCGCTATCGGAGGGCGCAAATTATATAGCCAGCGGCCGGGGCGGGGGAAATCGCCCGCCGGTTGGACGCTCCGCGGGCTTCGCGGTATCCTTCCCGCCCGTTTTCAGCGCCCGTAGCTCAGTTGGGCGAGCCGGTGAATTCAGACGAAGCATTGCTTCGTCCCGGCGAGCGCCCGGACAGGACGTCCGGGCTGGCGGGATTACCATGGATGGCCATTGCCGCTGATAGTTTGAAATGAGTTTGCGCCCGTAGCTCAGCTGGATAGAGTACTGCCCTCCGAAGGCAGGGGTCGTGGGTTCGAATCCCGCCGGGCGCGCCATTTATCTCAAACCGCATATCTTGGCAGGGTAACCATAACCCGGCCCGGCTGGGAACCATAAATCGATCCTACCGGTCTGTCCGTTAAAACAGGCCGGCCAGGAGTATCCCCTTTAGTCAATGCTCATGGCTTCAATGATTCCCTTGATTACAAACCCACATTCGTAGTCGATTACTCGTTGCGCCGGATATTGCAATAGCTATTACGTGAAACGACGATTGCCAAGCAATCGAGGCAGATCAAATTCTGGATGCGCGCGCATACTATTTGCGCCTCTACGCACGTAAATATCGTTTCCAGGAATCACGTAATTGGGCGGCCGTGAACCGGCTGCTACCTCGATTAGCAACAACCAATGTCCCCCATACTCAACACCGTGGTACGTGATGTCCTCAGTTGCATAGACCGATTGGTTGATCCGCTGTTTTAAGTTCTTGATATATTTATCCATTAGATCGCTGAGCTGCGTAGTTGGCACGTCCGTCAGTTTACGCAGGCCTTGCTCAATTCCAACAACTTCGATTTCATTGTTTATTCCTAGAACCAGGGTTCCTCCATTTGTGTTGGAGAATGCCACAATTGTTTTGAATAACTCATGTTCCTTCCCATCTCCAATCCTTATAAACGGTTTGTACTCAACAACATCGCACTCGCCTGAACCAAGAAGTTTCCCTACAGTAGATTCGGACACCCTTCCAGTGCCTCTGGCGCACAGAGAAAATGACCGATGTGATCCGTATGACATTGGTTCGAAGTAGTGGTCCAATCTTCTATTCGCTTCATCAATAAGCCAAAGCGATATCGACCGTATTTCTTCGTCAATTGTTATTATAGAGTTTCCCTTAACAACATCGGCATCAACCATGTCCATTTTCGATGCCAACCTAACATGCCCCTTCAATCGCAGTATCGTGTTGGTGGCTTGTGAACCTCCAACTGACACCGTCAGTCTTCCATCAAACAATTTCATTTCGTCAAAATATACCGTCGCATCAGGATTGATGACTACAATGGAGTTGAATCTTGAATCGGATGACATGTGCAATTTCACCCGACAGAATGAATTAATTGCGGATTCCGGGGTTTCAAAATACGGGTTCGAAAAATGCACGAGCGGACCTGGCGGCAAACTGAATGCTGGCTCGCACTTGGTGCTTACAACTAGACATGCCCGATTGTCGTATTCATTTCCGCTTGGGTGCGACTCAACAGACCATCGCCCGCCCGGCTTTACGGTGGCCGTCTTGCCACCGAATGTCACTGTGCCCTCGTCTAATTGTCTCAATCGGCTCTTAAGTGTCTCTAATGTGACTATCTCTCGAAGAAAGAAATAGCTTTCGTATTCTCGAACCTGGTCATTAAGACCCCCCGAATCAAGTCGTTTCTCATTCGGCCTAATTGTTGTAAACCCGTTATAAATCCCGTCATTCATTTTCATGAACACGGCTTCAACTACAAAGCCGCAGTCGGACCAGGCGTTGGCGGCCAATAGATCCTCAATGCATTTCAGCACTTGAGTTAAATCCGCATTGTTGTCAGTGGGGCGAATTGCCATGTGTGTTCTTGATACTGTGACATGAAACTCTGAATAATATTGCCTTTGGCCTCGTTCACGAGGATTTGGGTTGAAGAGGGACTTCCGCCACCATTTTTTGCAAGTATTTCCGTCTATGGACACACTACTTTCGAATCCCACCTGAATGCTTTGGTCGGAAGACGAGTTAGCGCTTCCCGCTCCGACATCAGATAGCTTTCAAAGGCGTTATGGACCAAATGCACTGGGGCGATGACGCCCTTTTGGTTGTCCCAATCCTTAAGACCGAGAAGCACTTTCTTTCCGCGACCTGACATGCTGAATAGTCGCTGATACTGCCGGGGAGCGATACCCGTATATGGTGAAAACACTACCTTGGGTGGGACGCCCTCTTTGTGATTATCTTCACTTGGGGCTCCTTCCTTGGATTCGGTGTTGATTTCCTTCTCTTGGACTTCATACTTGGATTCGGTGTCGATTTCCTCCTGGTGTAAATACGCTGCGCGACTTTTTGGGTACGGCTCTAGGTACACAACATGCCTAATGCCGGCAGCAATGATGTGCTTGGCGCAGTTGTGACAAGGGAAGGTCGTAACAAACATCGTGCGTCCATCCACCGCGACTCCACGTCTAGCACTATCAATTAGCGACGCCATTTCAGCGTGGACCTGACGCTGAAATTCACCGATATCTAGGAATTGCGTACCTTTCAGACCGTCGGGAATCAGTTCTTTCACGAGGTCCATGGTGTGCCTAGAGGTTATCGGATCCGTAAACCATTTATTCCTCCTCAAGACTTCGAGTAATTCTCCCAAGACATCCTTCTTAATAGACAATGCTCGATCATCATTAAGATAGGCGATCAACGGCTGCTCCCGCGCGTCTGGAGAATGCGACGCGCCGTCCCAGTAAAACCCGCCACCTCGCATTGGCACTTCGTTCAATCCTGTTGCGATTATTTCGACATTAGAAGTTTCTCCGCGTCCATCACGTTTAACATCAACAATGACTGCGCCAACCTGTCGAGATTCATCCGACGATCGGAGCGCTGCCGCGTTAGCGTGGTACATGGCCACCTCATCCGGACGCGGACTATGAAACGGATGGCCGAACAATAAATCAATAAATCTTTGGACCGCATATACCATATTGTCGCGTTCGAGGTCTATGAACATGTCAGCAAGAGGATAGGTGTTGCGAGTGTTTTGACCGAGTTCGTCTGCGCCTATAAACTCAGCGGGTTCTTGCTCATCGATTCTAATTATCTCAACCGCCTTTGCAGTGTCGTCATCTTGCTTGCTGCGACTCTCACTATCTGTAATTTGGTTAATCAAGTTATTCACGCGAGTGTTTTTTGTTGCGTGTGCTGCAATGAGAACGAAGGATGATCCGTAGATATCACGCAGCAGCTTCACTTCGTCTGGATGCTTTAATTGATTAAGGAGAAAGGCAACTTCATCAGCTGGCGTGTCGGGGCTGCCAGACAGAATTTTCCGCTGTTCCCGAATCGCGACCACGGTGGCAAGCGCCAGGGCCGCACCATTCTTGAGCTCGCCCCGGAATGTATGCGCCATCTTTTGAAGATGGTCGATACGCTTATCCTCGCTATTGCTCGTCGGAGGGGTCCAATTGGGGCGCCGTTCCAGTAATTTCGAGAGCCGAATCTCGAAAGGTTTGTAATTAAACCCTCTCAAGTATTCTGCGGTCTTATCACACAGCAGTCGCAGGTTTACGCCGGCGGGGCCTACAAATCCAATTACAAGTTCCGGTCGTTTCGACATTTCCCACCCCTACTCCCCGAATTAGTCGGGGTCAGATGAAAAGAGGTTTGCGTGGCGCCTAACCTCTTCGGGCGATATTCCGGTATCGCCGCACCAATAAACTCGCCCGTCTTCTAGAATGAAGTGGCTTAGACATCCCACGTCACGCCAGATTGACGGCCGAAGTGTAGGCCGACCTTCTTTACTTCTTCTATAAGTCCAATATGGTCGATGGGTCGCCTGAAGCGGAAGTGTTATCACAGTTTGGCAACCACATGGGCAACGAAACATGGCCCACTTAGGTCGTCTCCCCGGTACGACCACAGTTATGGAATTTGACGCAATTTCATGGTTTCTCGGGGGCTTCTCAACGTTATTTATCGTAGGAAAAGTAATCGGTGGGAGAGTTCGTGCTTTAAAACGGGATTGATGGGCCGATCCCCACAGCTTCCTGAGTGACTTAGTGAATCTATTAGACATATCTAGTTCGTTTTCCCAGTGCTGGACGATGCAGACGATACTCCTCACTCTTAAGCAAATACGCCTGCTGCCGGCAGTACATGCAATCAGGATCGTTCTTTACTTGGCTGCTTCGAAGTTCCATCCGGACAAAGTCCAGGGTAAAGAAATCGCGCCGTAGCTCAGGCGGAAACTTACGAAAATGCGTGATGAGATCGAACAGTGTCGCGACCCCATAGTCGGCGACTGCACTGGTAAATGGTCCGACTCCCGGCGCTTGCTCCCCACCGCCTTCCAAATAGCGTTCGCGGGCATTCTCCTCAGTAAGGTCAGGATCCTGGCGTATCGCGTACTGGCGACGAATCCAGACGTCTTTTATGACCCCTTGGCAGAACAAACATTCTCCACTTTCAGGCAGTATGGTGCTAACTCTACCAAAGTGATACTGCAGGTACGGATGCCCCTTCGAATCTTGGTTAACTTGTCCACCGAGACCCAAATCAATATATGCCTGAGCGTAGATGTATAGCGCTGCACTCAGCACTTCTCGGCCAATCTGATCATCGGTACAACCAAATACGACATCACAGCTCGCAAGCGCATCAATTGCGACAGGGTTGTTGTCAACGTAACTATCGATTGCCATGACCCGTACAGGCAGCCCTAAGCTATCAATAAACATCTTCAAGATTTTTGCTTTGTTGGTGCCTGCGTCGGACGCACGGACTCCCCGTACTCTGTTCAAATTGCTTCGCTCAACATTATCACCGTCGATGATGATGATTTCTCCGACGCCCGCACGAGCTAAGAGCGTGATAACGGAACTACCTGTCCCGCCAGCTCCGACTACTGCGATGCGTAGGGACTGCAACTGCACAACGAAAGGACGACCGAATGCGGCGGCCTGTCTGGCGAAGAGTTGGTCGTCATTGATGTCCGGTTTGCTCACGTGTATCTGTGCAAAATGGTCAACTACCATGATGTGACCCGCTAGTTCTGATCGCTGAGCTGACGTAGCGGATCGAACCCTCGCCTTCCAGACGCCTTGTGACCAAAGTAACGCAATAAAGTGGATCTCCGGGCCATTGCGGTTCTTCAGGGCAGTTAGCAGAGTTTGCTCGTTCGCATCGTCGATGACAGAGAACGTTGCTGGGCCACCAGGATGATTGTGAGCAAACCCGAAAACCAGAGACTCTTCATCGCAGCGCCGAAATATCTCTCTAAAATATTTAAGCTCGAAGGCCACATGCGACTTGGAACTACTAGTAACCCAATGCTCTTCAAATGGGATGACGTCTACTGCGACGTACCTATCAGAGTCCTCGAGTTCGCTATTTGACAATACGAATCGGCGAAATAATATGATCGCGCCCCGCTCATGTCCGTGCGGATTCGAATCCAAAAAGGTTCTGAGTACCGCTTCTTGCGAACCCAGCATAGTAATGCGTGGCTGTGTCATCGAGTGTCCGGTTTATTTAGCGCCCATTCGATTCTGCGATAGATGGAGATAATATCGTCATGACCAGGACGCCAAACGCCTGGGATTCCTGGATTCCAATGCCGTGACCAGCGGCAATACTCCTGCCCGTTCCACATACGATTGTCTCCGGCACCAGGAGTATTGATGGCTGGTATAGGAACGCCATTCTGTCGATGCAGGTATGGGTAAGTCCAAAACATGTCGTTACCTGCCTGATCGTAGTTGGGTGGGATAACGACCAGCACGTCGCACTCTGTCTCGTTATAGACACCGCTCGGAAGCACGAAGTGCGTAAAGATGAAAAACCGGTTAGCCTCACTCTCTTCGTAGCTCAAATTTCGCTCGCGAAGTTTTACGTAATCAGCGTCAAACAGGAGTGGCATCTTGAAGTCCGGCCTGAGATCCCGCCGCCTGAGTCGAAAATCGTGCCGGCCCGTGATGTTCCTTTAGATTGATGGAAGTTGAGTCCGTGATCTTCTGATCTGGTTTGCCAGGAACTTGCAAAAAAATTTCAACTCCCTCTGGGATTGATCCGAGGACGCGAAGTTGCGCGCCTGTAATCGTATCTTGATCCCACGTGTATTTATCTCTGTCAATAAACAATTCGAAACCCTTCTTGTCCATAACGTCTCCTTCATCGTCAGATTGCGCTAGCCAAATTAAGCAATAGATTACTCTAATCCAGACTGATCCCGACTATGCCATCAGTCTGGTCTCATGCATTCCGGTGAATCGTTCGCGGGGCTGTTCACGCGGCGTGATACCGGGTGAGCTACCAGAAGGTCATCCAGACCGCAAATTGTTTGTTGAAAGACACCGGCCTCACCCCGCCGGGCGCGCCAACTTCAGCGACTCCACGCTCACAGAATCATCCATCACAGTTGTCCGTGATGCATACCGCAACTCATTCGCCCGGATGGTATTGCCGCTCGATGTGGCCCTGGAGCTGCGATTGGTAGTAGTACACCGTACGCAGATCGCCCATGGCGTATTGGGTGGCTTCATCATCGAAGTGCGGGGAAGCTGGATTACCGCTCTCGCCGCCGGCGGTGATGGCCCAGGCCCGCACCTTGGGGCCGAATTCCACCACCGCGATGAAGCTGTTGCCGCTGTCGCCGTACCACTTCTTGGTGTTGGGATAAGGGCGCGCGCCGAACGACGCCAGCGAACCCCACAGTGACGAAGTGAACGGCACCGGAATGCTTGGCCTGGAGTCGTCGAAGCTCGGGCTGATGTCGTCATTGATGCGCTGGAAGCGGTTGATGTGCCCCCACGGGGTTTCCCAGCTGCCGAAATCGGCGCTCAGCTTATCCGAGGCCGCGGCCAGTGACTGCAGCAGTTGCTCCCGGGTCGCGCGCTGCACCACGTAGTCCTCAGGCGACAGGCCCGCGGCCCGGGCCTCGTCCCGCACCTGCGCGTAGAGGTGCGTGCCCCAGAACACCGCCAGCGAGGTGGCCACGGAATTGATCCCCCAGCGGTAATTCCAGGCACGCAGTACGGCGATCTGTTTGGCCAGCTGCTTCTTGAGGGGATCGGATACGGGGGTGGCGTCATAGGCCTTGAGCAGCACCGGAATCGTGGTGGCGAAGGCCGGCAGATAACTGTCGAAGGCCGCCGCCGTCAGCGAGGTCATGGTCCAGTCCTTGTGGCCCGTCAACACCCGTAAAGCGTGGTAGCCCCGCGGGGTCTCTTCCATGCCCCGCTCCACGTAGCGGGGGAAATCCTTGCGTTTCGGACTGTAAGGTCCGGCTGCCGACCAAGGCCAGTTGTTGGAGTTGTACAGCCAGCCGTTGGGCGGGTTGAGCAGGTGCGGAGTCTCGGCGAGGGTCAGCAGGCCGTGGAAGGCGGTGGCCGGGTTGCTGCCGTCCACGGGCTTGCCCCAGTCGAAAGCATCACTGCGCCGCGGGATCCAGTCGGAGTGCCAATAGGCGATGTTGCCTTCGGCGTCCGCGAAGACAGTGTTGTTGGAGGAATTGGTGTGCATCTGCATGGTCTTCTTGAACTGCGCATAGTCCCTGGCCTTGGTGCGGGTGAAGTCCTGGATCAGCGAGCGCAGGGGCCGCTGCATCAGGTTGACGCTCTCCCACTGGTTGCCGATCTTGCCGATGATGGGCCCGTGCTGGGTGTAATAGGCCGTGAAAGTTTTCTCCGCCATTCCCTCCGGCGTCTTGTAGCGCACCACGATGCGGCGCGTCTGCATGGGCAGTTCCCGGTTGCCGTAGCGGTAATAGTAGCGGCCGTTTTTCCGGGTCACGGTTTCCAGGAACCAGGAAATGTTCCGCACCCCGCTGGAGGTGTGCATCCAGCCGGCGCTGGCATTGAAACCCTGGTAAACAAAGAACTGTCCCCAGGTCACGGCGCCGTAGGCGTCCAGGCCCTGGTCGCTGACCATCTGCAGCTCCGAGCGGAAATAGAATGAGGTGTGCGGGTTGATCCACAGGAGCGCGTGGTGATCCAGGGCGATGGACGGCGAGATGGCGATGCCGTTGGAGCCCGTGGGTTCGGGAGGCGGCCGATTTTCCGCCATCTTCCGGGGCGGCAGGGGCAGGCCGCCATAGAACGCCGCGAGCCGCGGAATGTTCACCCCCTGCTCGATGTCTCCGCCGATGCTGCCCTCGGTGAAAGCGAGCGCCATCCAGGGCTCGAAATGCGCGATGACCTCAGGCTTCACACCGGGGTGCTTGTACAGGTAGTAATTGAGGCCGTCGGCGAAGGCGTTCATGAGTTTCTTGAGCCACCCGGGGCTTGCGGCGTACTTGGCTTTCATCAGCGCCGGATCGATGAACAGTTTTCTGCGCAGGTCCCGGTAAATTCCGGATTTGCCTTGCGCTTCCGAGCGCAGGCCGAGCGCGTCCATGTAGTTGGTTTCCACCCGCTTGAAGTCGTCCTCGGCCTGGGCATACTCCATGCCGAACACCGCATCGGCGTCGGTTTTGCCGTACACATGGGCGATGCCCCAGTTATCCCGGTAGAGGGTGACGTGCTGCGCCTCCTGCTGCCAGCGCGCGATCGCCTGTGGACTCGGCTGCGCCTCGGCCTGTTGGAAGGCGCCGGCGGCAGCAACGCTGAGGATGAAGATGAGGATGGGTTTCGGCATGCGGGACTCCTGTTGATAACCGGCGGCGGCAGGCGCGCGGATTATAGCCGCAGCCAACCGCCGGCCCGTGGGCTTTCCACTTCGATGCGGCGCTGTGCGCCGATGCTGCGACTGGACGTAACGGCTGGCAACTTCTAATCTGGTTGCAACACAAAGGTCATCTTCATGTTCACATAACGGCCGGTTGCGATAATCTCCGATGCCAACACGCTCCCTAAGGTCTGTCCCCCCTCCGCTGGTGGCGGCCGTCGATCTGGGTTCGAACAGCTTCCATCTGATCGTGGCGGAATTGCAGGGCACCGAGGTACGCGTCATCGACCGGCTGCGGGAGATGTTGCGCTTCGGCTCCGGTCTCGACGCTCAAGGCCGCATCACCGCGCTGGCTGCGCGCCGGGCGCTGGCCTGCCTGCGGCGCTTCGGCCAGCGCCTGCAAACCTTGAAGGCCGGGCAGGTGCGCGCGGTGGGCACCAATACCCTGCGCACGGCCCGCAACGCCAAGGAATTTCTGCGGCATGCGGAAGCCGCGCTCGGCCACCCCATCGAAATCATTTCCGGCGTGGAAGAAGCGCGTCTCATATACCAGGGGGTCACGAGCGCGCTGCCCGCGGGCGACGAACGTCGCCTGGTGGTGGACATCGGCGGCGGCAGCACCGAACTCATCGTCGGTCGCGGCAGTCAGCCGCGCCTGCTGGAAAGCCTGAGCATGGGCTGCGTCAGCATGACCGATATGCATTTTCCCAAACTGGCGGTGACGCGCCGCGGGTTTCGCGACGCGCTGCTGAACGCACGCCAGCAACTGGAACCGGTGCAAGCGGAGTTGCGGCGCCAGGGCTGGCAACGGGCGGTCGGTTCATCCGGCAGCATCCGCGCGGTTGAAAATGTGTGCCGCACGCTCGGCTGGCAACGCCAGGGCATCACCCTGGAATGCCTGCAACGACTGGCGCAACGCCTGATACGCCAACAGCACCTCAAGCATGCCAGCGTTCCGGGTCTGGCGGACGAGCGTCTGCCGGTTTTCGCCGGCGGTTTGGCGGTACTGACGGCGGTGTTTGAGGCCCTGGACCTGCAATACCTGGAAGTGTCCAACCGCGCGCTGCGGGAAGGCGTGGTGCAGGATATGGCCGGACGGCTCAAGGGCCAGGATGCCCGTGTGGATGCCGTCGAGCGTCTGGCGATGCGTTACGCGGTGGACATCCGCCAGGTGAAGCGCGTCGAAGCCACCGCCTTGCAGATTTTCAAGGCCGTGGCCGGTGTCTGGCGGCTCGATCATGAGTGCCGGCGGTTGCTCAGCTGGGCCGCCTGGTTGCATGAATGCGGTTTGGCCGTGGCCCACAGCGGTTACCATAAACACGGCGCCTATATCGTTGCGAATACCGAGATGGCGGGATTTTCCCGCCAGGAACAGAGCTTGCTGGCGGCACTGGTGCGCCTGCACCGGCGCAAATTTGCCCTCAACGCGCTCGAGGAACTGGACTACAAATGGCAGGGCCGGTTGCGGCGGCTGGCGGTGATCCTGCGCCTGGCGGTGCTGCTGCACCGCGGACGCGATGACCGCAACGTGCCGAAATTAACAGCCCGGGCGCGCGGCGCATCCCTGCAGTTGAGAATTTCTCGGGGCTGGATCAACAAGTTTCCGCTCACGCATGCCGACCTCATTGAGGAAAAGCAGCTTATCCGCGGCAGCGGCGTGCGCCTGTCGGTCATTTGAACTATAGAGTGCGTTCGCTATGCTGCTCGAGCAGCGCAAGTTGCGCCTGGAAGGCGCCTTTCTTGCGCGGCTTCAGCCGCCGGTAACGGCCGTCCGGCTGCAGTATCCAGGCGCGGGTATTGTCCTTCAGGTATTTCTTCAGATCCTTGATGATGCGGTCCCGGTGCTTCTTCTGCAGCACCGGAAAACACACCTCCACGCGCCGGAAGAAATTGCGCTCCATCCAGTCGGCGCTGGAACAATAGACTTCCTTTTTGCCGTTGTTGTGGAAGTAGAACACGCGGCTGTGTTCCAGGAAGCGTCCGACGATGGAACGCACGTGGATGTTCTTGGAGATTCCGGGAATCCCCGGGCGCAGGCAACAGATGCCGCGCACGATGAGATCGATGCGCACGCCGGCCATGGCGGCCTTGTACAACGCCTGGATGATGCCGGGCTCGGTGAGCGCGTTGACCTTGACGATGATGTGCGCGCGCTTGCCGGCCTGCGCATGTCTGGCTTCCTGATCGATGCATTCCAGCATGCTGCTGTACAGCGAGAACGGCGACTGCTTGAGCTTGTGCAGCTTCACCACCTTGCCGAGACTCGTGAGCTGCAGGAATATGCGGTTCACGTCCTCGCCGATTTCCGGATTGCTGGTCATGAGGCTGTAATCGGTATAGGCGGCGGCGGTGCGCAGGTGGTAATTGCCGGTGCCCAGGTGCACGTAGCGCCGCAGACCGCGGCCCTCGCGGCGCACCACCAGGATCATCTTGGCGTGGGTTTTGTAGCCGACGATGCCGTAGACCACGTGGGCGCCGGCTTCCTGCAGCTTGTTGGCGAGCGCGATGTTGTCGGCCTCGTCGAAGCGCGCGCGCAGTTCGATCACTACGCTCACTTCCTTGCCGGCCTGGGCCGCCGCCACCAGCGCGTCCACCACGTTGGAATCCGGGCCGGTGCGGTAGAGCGTCTGCTTGATGGCCAGCACCTTGGGATCGCCGGCGGCCTGGCGCACGAAATCCAGCACCGGCAGGAATGAATCGTAGGGATGGTGCAGCAGCACGTCGGTGTTGCGCAGGGTTTCGAACAGATCGCTGCTCTTGGCGATGGACTTCGGTATGTTGGGGACGAAGGCCGGAAACTTCAGTTCCGGACGATTGCTCACCAGACCATAGACTTCCTCCAGCCGGTTCAGGTTCACCGGTCCGTGCACCGCGTAGACATCGTCGGCGCCCAGCTCGAACTGTTTCTGCAGGAACAGGCTGGTGTCCTGCGGGCAGTCGGAGGAAACTTCCAGGCGCACCGCGTCGCCGTAGCGGCGCGCGGCCAGTTCGCCCTGCACCGCGCGCAGGATGTCCACCACTTCCTCCTCGTCCACGTACAGATCGCTGTTGCGCGTGACCCGGAACTGGTAACAGCCCAACACCTTCATGCCCGGGAACAGTTCATCCACGTAGGCATGGATCACCGACGACAACAGCACGAACTCATGGTTGCGGGCATCGCCGGCCGGCACCTGGATGACCCGCGGCAGCGAACGCGGCGCCTGCACGATGGCCATGCCGCTGTGGCGACCGAAGGCGTCCTTGCCCTGCAGCGGCACGATGAAATTCAGGCTCTTGTTGAGGATGCGCGGGAATGGATGCGCCGGGTCCAGGCCCAGGGGACTCAGGATCGCCAGCAGTTCGTCGTTGAAATAGCGCTTCAGCCAGGTTTCCTGGGCGGCGCTCCAGCGGTCGCGGCGCACGATGTGGATGCGCTCGGCGGCCAGCGCCGGGAACATCAAATCGTTGAGCACCCGGTACTGTTCGGTGATGAGGGCGGTGGCCTGTTCACGGATCGCGCGCAGGGTGTCGCCCACCGCCATATCGTCGGGCGACAGCGGCGCGGCCGCCAGTTCCAGCCGCTGCTGCAAACCAGCCACGCGGATTTCGAAAAATTCATCGAGATTCAGGGATGAGATGCACAGGAACCGCAAACGTTCCAGCAACGGAATGGAAAGATCCTTGGCCAGATCCAGCACGCGGTGATCGAACGCCAGCACGCTCAACTCGCGGTTGATGTAAAGCTCGGGGCGTTTGAGATCCGTGGTATCCATGCGCGCGCAGACTAAGACCGCCGTGTTTCAGGCCCGTGACAATATAGGTCGTTTAACCGGGCGCAGCCACACGCCGACTTGCCGGACCGCAGAACCACCCTTCACGGCGCCGTTCCGGCATCTCCGCAGCCCCCGCGCAAGCGCGCCTGCAACGCCGGCGTGTAGCGGCGGGCGCAACGGATTTTGTGCGCCGCAGGCCATCCCGGGTTACGGCGGGCTGCGCGCCGCGATCACCGCTCCGAAGCCGGCCTGCTGCATGTGCTTGTTGAAGCGCGCGATCTCGCCGTCGCGCACCGCCGTCCATTGCGCCAGGGCCGCGTCGAGTTGCGCCCGCAGCGCGGTGTACATGCTCTGCTGCTGGGCCGTGGGCGCGCCGTCGGCGCTGTCCACCCCCAGCTCCAGATAGGCGAGCTGGCTGTTGAGTTCGCTCGGGTAATTGAGCATGGCTTCCTCGGCATGCGCCCGGTACTGGTAGAAAGTCTGAAGCAGCGGTTCGAGTTTCGCGTCCAGCGCCGCCGCCTCCGGCACCAGCGCCGGGTTTCCGGGACGCCCGGCGAGCCGCGCTTGGATGCCGGCCAGCTGCGCGCGCACGTCGCGGATGGCATTGGCCGCCGCATGATCGTCGGCGAGTGCCTGGTTGAGTTTCAGCATGAGCGCGTACTGGGCCGCGAGCGCCGCGCGCGTGACCTGCACCCGCGGGTCGGTGACCACGGTGAGCGGCTGGCTGAAGTTCCGCCCACCGGCGCTGAGGGTGACGCCGTACCGGCCGGGCAGCACCATGGGGGACACGGGGCCGCCCATGTCGTAGTAGGCGCCGGCGATGACCGGCGGCGCCTTGAGCCGCAGATTCCACACCAGCCGGTGCAGGCCGGGGGTGACCTTGAGTGCCTGGGGTTTGGGATGTTTTTCGCTGGGGAATTCCAGCGGATGGTCGTTCTCGGGGGGCGTCGGCACGCTCGAGAAAGTCCTGAGCAGCGCGCCGCCGGCGTCGCGGATGGTGAGCGTCACCGGGCCGCGGGTGTTATCCGCCAGCGAGTAATACAGGATCGCGCCGTTGGGCGGATTTTCCCCGACCGACTCATACGGCAGGCTGTCGCCTTCCTCCGAGTGCAGACGCACCGCGGTGCGCGCGGCGTACAGGTGGTCCGAGTCGGGGTTGGCACCGGCCGCGATGCCGCGCAGCGGATAGATGTCGTCCAGGATCCAGAATCCGCGTCCGTGGGTGGCGGCCACCAGATCGCCGTCCTTGATGGTCAGATCGCGTACCGAGGTCACCGGCAGGTTGAGCTGCAGCGGCCGCCAGCGTTTGCCGCCGTCGAAGGACACGTAGGCGCCGAGTTCGGTGCCGGCGTACAACAGATTCTTCTGTTTCGGGTCTTCGCGCACCACGTGTACATAGGACGGAGCGCGGATGCCGTCGTCGCTGCGCGTCCAGGTGCGCCCGTAGTCGTGGGTCTGGAAGATGTACGGCTGGTCATTGCCGAGCTTGTGGGCATCCACCGCCACGTAAGCCGTGCCGGCGTCGAAGCGCGAGGCCTCGATGGTGCTGACCTTGGCCCATTCCGGCAGGCCCTTGGGGGTCACGTTGTGCCAGCGCTTGCCGCCGTCGCGCGTGAGCTGGATGAGGCCGTCGTCGGTGCCCACCCAGATCTCGCCGGCCGCCAGCGGTGAGGGCGCGATGCTGTAGATCACGTCGTAATACTCAGCGGTGGAGTTGTCCTGGCTCACGGGCCCGCCGGAGCTGCCCTGCCTGCTGGTGTCGTTGCGGGTGAGGTCCGGGCTGATGCGCCTCCAGCTCATGCCTCCGTCGTCGGTGCGCAGCAGATACTGGGAGGCGAAGTACATCACCTTCGGATTCTGCGGCGAGAACACGATGGGCATGGTCCAGGTGAAGCGGTAGGCCTGCTTCGCGGCCGGTTGCCCGTCGGGATCGTAGGGCCAGGGCGAGATGTCCTGGAACTGGCCGGTGTGCAGATTGGCGCGGGTGAGGATGCCCATGTAGGAACCGGAATACACGATGTCCGGGTCCGTGGGGTCCGGTAGCACGTAACCGGACTCGTTGTCGCCCACCACGTACCAATCGTGCGCGTCGATGGGGCCGTGGTCGCTGCGGCTGGCCACGGCCACGCTCTCGTTGTCCTGCTGCGCGCCGTAGACGTAATACGGAAAGCGGTTGTCGGTGGCCACGTGATAGAACTGGCCGGTGGGCTGGTTGAGCTGGGTGGACCAGGTGACGCCGCCGTTCACGCTCACGCTGGCGCCGCCGTCATTGCCGACGATCATGCGCGTGGGATCCGCCGGATCGATCCACAGTCCGTGGTTGTCGCCGTGGGGCGCGCGCAGCATGTGGAAGCTCACGCCGCCGTCGAGGGATTTGTAAAAGCCGGTGTTCTCCGCGTACACCACGTCCGGGTTCACCGGGTCGGCGTGCACGCGCATGAAATACCAGGGCCGTTCCAGCAACCGCGGGTCGCTGCTCACCCGTTTCCAGTTCCCGCCGCCGTCGTCGGAGCGGTACAGGCCGCCGGCCTTGGCGTCGATGAGGCAGTAGACGCGGCCGCCGCGGGCGGCGGACACGCCGAGCCGCCCCCAGACGCCGGCCGGCAGTCCGTGGCCGGTGAGCCGCGTCCAGGTCCTGCCCTCGTCGCTGGACTTGTAGAGGCCGCTGCCGGGCCCGCCGCTTTCCAGATGCCAGGGGCTGCGCTGCACCTGCCACAGGGCGGCGTACACGATGCGCGGATTGTCCTTGTCGAAACTGAGATCGATGGCGCCGGTGACTTGGTTCTTGTACAGCACCTTTTGCCAGCTGCGGCCGCCGTCGGTGGAGCGGAACACGCCGCGTTCCGCGTTGGGAGCGTAGGCGTGACCCACCGCCGCCACCAGCAGGATGTCGGGGTTGCGCGGGTCCACGAGGATCTTGCCGATGTGGCGGGTGTCGGTGAGGCCCAGGTGCTTCCAGGTCTTGCCGGCATCGGTGGACTTATAGACGCCGTCGCCGAAGGAGATGTCGCCGCGCAGCGCGGATTCGCCGGTGCCCACGTAGATGACGTTGGGATCCGACGGCGCCACCGCCATCGCGCCGATGGAAGCGATGGGCTGCTTGTCGAAGAGGGGCTGCCAGCTGGCGCCGGCATCGGTGGTCTTCCACACGCCGCCCGCCACCGCGCCGAAATAGAAAACGTCCGGTTGCTGCACGACGCCGGCCACCGCCAGCACCCGGCTGCCGCGGGACGGTCCGATGGAGCGCCACTTGAGCCCCGCGAGCGGGACCGGCGCCGCTGCCGTCGCAGCCGATACCGCCGGGGGCAGCAGGGCGGCGAGTAGGAGACCGGCACAAAGGCAGGCAGCGGTGCGGAGGGCACGGGGGCGCATGGAAATCTCCTCGGGATGGGTGCCGGCCGGAGCGGGGCGCCCGGCGGACTTCACCCGGATGATAGCGCGCCGCACGGCGGCTGGCGATTCTGCGCCTGAGGTTTCTTTGGCACGGTTGGCTGCTTCTGATACGGTCTTATTCAGCGACCCAGCAAAAAGAACACCGCGATGAATTGCGACACGCTGCCGCCCAGGCAGAACAGGTGCCAGATGGCGTGGTTGAAGCGCAGTTTATCCAACGCATAGAACAGCGCACCAATGGTGTAGGACACGCCGCCGGCCAGCACCAATATCAATGACGGCGTGGGCAGGTCGTGCACCAGCGGCACGATGGCCACCAATCCGATCCAACCCATCAGTACATAGGCGATCACCGAAATCACGTCGAAGCGATGCATAAAACCGAGTTTCGCGACGATGCCGACGGCCGCCAATGCCCACAGAATCCCGAACAGACTCCAGCCCCAGGCGCCCTTCAATCCCACCAATACGAAGGGCGTGTAGGTGCCGGCGATCAACAGATAAATGGAGAGATGGTCCAGGCGGCGCAGCCAGCGCTTGAGCGCGCCGGGCTGCACGTAGTGATAGAGCGTGGAACTCATGTAGGTGAAAATCAGGGCCGCGCCGAAGATGCTGAAGGTCACGAGCTCACGCGGCGTGCCCAGGAGCGCCGCCAGGGTGATGAGCACCGGCACGCCGCCCACCGCCAGCAGGAAACCCAGGAAATGGGTGAGGGTATTGAGCCACTCGTCTGAATTGAATTCATTGGGATCGGAGGTGGTTTCGTTCATTGGCTGTCTCAAACGGTTACTGTCATTGTGGATACTATAAATTCAGGGTATCCGGATTAACGTGTGTTTTTAGGCCTTGGTGGGCGTGTGGATCTGGCTCGCGGCTTATCACCGCCACCGGACCCCCGCTCCTGGAGACCGTCTACGCAGGAGTTGAAGATTGTCCTGAGCTGCTTTGCTTCCAGAGCGATACCCCTGGTGATCAGCGTGAACGCTCTTGGGGAAGCCCCCACTTCTTTCAGTCGTGCCAACCCACGGGGATCAAGATAGGGCCCAAGCAAGTCCCGGTCTTCATCGGACGCCAGCACGGTGAGTTTCACCAGGTCGCGCGTGTCCTTGTCACCTTTCGATGATCCAGCTCTGCCAGCGTCTGCGTCAAGCTTGAGTACCAGCAGATGCCCGATGGCTGCAACCCTCAACGAACCGTAGGTGTCGGCATGGGCCAGTAGTTCGTCATACGGCACCCTGAGCTTGTTGTGATGTTCCACATAAAGATCGGACTCGATGCGGCCCAAGGTCACCTGGTGCTTGTTCAAGCGCGCATTGGCCGTCACCTCGACCAGGTCCCGGAGCGCGCCCAGATCCTGCATTGAGATATACGCGTCGACGTCGTGGCTGAATTCAGCCAGCCGCTCGCGGCTCACGGGCAGCGTCCCCAAGGGGCGATTCTGGGTGTGCAAATAGACCGCCAATCCGCCGATTAACACCGCTCCTGGGCAGTCATTCTCCAGGGTCTGCGCGGCTTGCAGGAGCTCTCGCCAAGCGCTATCGTTGGTCTTGTTATCCATAACCGTCACCGTGACGACAATGATAAATCCTATCCCCATGAACGTCTGGCCGTCAAGACCGCGACCGGTGAAGCCCGCGGACTGGCGCGCGATCTCGCGTGCGCGAACGCTGGCGGTCATCTCCTACCAGGCCATCTGCAATCTGGCGGGCGTGCCGCCACGGGTGAGCGGGCCCGACTTGGCCCGCCGCGTGCACATCCTCGCTGGCGAGCAGCATGCCTATCCGGTGGGCATGCCGGACGAAATTGGCGTCGCGTTTCCAAATTACGACGGCACCCAGCCGCATGCACTGCGCATCCTTGAGATACTTGCGTATGGATTTCTGGATTACGCCGCCCGCGAAGCGCTCAGGGGGCGAGGTCTGTTTCTGCCCTTGGCGCAACCCGGCCGCAAATCCACGGGAAAGGCCCTGACCGGGGCGGAAAGAATGCGCCGTCTGAGGCTAATGAGGCTAAAGGTCCGGCCCAGGCAGGCTCACGCAACACACAAATAACAACACGCTAATCCGGATACCCTAAATTTATATATATGGGTCTTCGTGGAATTGCGTGGGTACTTTAGCGTGGCATTCAGGCGGCAAGCCAAGCGGGATATGGCTTCCAGGGTAACAGGTGGGTGCTGAGTTCGTGAGCCTGATAAGGGTTGTCCTAGGCTGGATGCGCATCAAGAGCAACTCCAGTCCACGCGCGGCACCGGCGTGGCACACCAAGAAGGAACTATGCGGGTCAACGGCAGGAAACACACGTCTTCCCGGGGTTTTCTGCCCTGTAGACCAGGGACTATTGAGTAGCCACATGATGCTGAACACTACCGAGCGGCCCACGTCCAAACGTCCCCGTAGCCAAACTGTTCCCTTTTGCCCTCGGGAACGTTCTTTTGCTTGGCATAGCAAAAGGACCAGATTTCATCGCATTGGAGCCGCTTACAGGGCAGGTTCCGCAGGGCTTGGTCCTGGTAGGCCATGCAGGCAGCCCCAACATGGGCCAAGAGCTTAACCACGGTGTTTTTAGCCACGCCGGTCATGCGGACGGTGGCCCGGATGGAATTGCCCTCTACTAGGCATCCAAGGACGTGGGCACGACGTTGTAAGCTTAGTCTATTCATGGTTGACAATCATTCTTTAGAGATTGACAATAGTATAGCCTAAGGTTGACAATAGTAAAGAGTAAGGTTGACAATGAATAGGGTCAGGGCAAGAGGGGAAGACATACGACGCTTCATTTTGGAGCACGTCGAAAAGCATCCCTCGGA
>Ga0307372_10003683_pt1 | contig 24256 bp, 29 predicted proteins | sample OX1MG_FD_202533 | JGI IMG/M metagenome (GOLD analysis project Ga0307372, IMG submission 202533) | Soil microbial communities from Risofladan, Vaasa, Finland - OX-1 | ecosystem: Environmental > Terrestrial > Soil > Coastal area > Acid sulfate soil | place: Finland: Risofladan, Vaasa | collected...
TTGCCGCCCAGACGATGTGGTCAGCAGGATTCACATGCACCCCGCCCACTGGCATCAGGTCGTACAAGCCGGGTCTGACGAAATCCGAAACTTTCCCCGTATCGGTAATGGCGACAATTTTCTTCATGTGCATGCTTCCCATGTAAAAGACGTGCCTCTCAGCATCCGCCGCCAGCCCTTCGGGAAAGAGATCTTTCTGCGCAACAGTGAAGGCAATGTGCGCTCTCTGCACGGGCGGATAGCGGCGATGAATCCGCGTGACGAGTTCGCGGAATTCAGGATTCGAGCTGAGGGATTCAAACCGCGCAACGCCGCTTGGATCGAATCCCTCATTCAAGGGGCATTCCTTCAAAAGCGAGAGCGTTTTGGGGAACTCGCCGAGATGCGCGTACAACCAAGCGAGGAAAAACTGCGCGGCTGCGCGATCGGAAATCGTTGGTAGCAGGCCTTCCACTGCGCGGATGTCAGCACGGAACCGCGCATCACCAGGCGCCAAGGCAGACGGCGCAGACGCTGCGGTTTGCTCCCGTGCAACGGCGCCTATCTCGGCGCACGACATGAGCAATAAGAAAATCGCACAAGCCAGCAACACTTTCCGCAGCGTCATTGTGCTCGACCCCCAAAACTAAACCCTGCTTGCCTTCTCCGCACGCCCCGTCATCATATCCATTTTGCGAGTTTCAAAGAATTACAAGAAGCCGCGCGTCAACCCGTCACGCTGACTCCTTTTTCGCTTCTTACTACTGCTTTCACTGTTTTTGGTCGGTGAAGCGGCAAGAAGCGCGCCGGACAATGCAAAAACGGTTTCCCCTTCCGCGACAGATGGTCATGTGTAAAAGAAAAGTGAGCACCTGCCAGATGCTCTGATCCTTCATCACATTTTCCCACCTAGGCATCCCCGTCCAGTGTATGGCCTAACTTGCGTCAATCTGTGAATATAATTTGTTCAAAATGAGCGCACTACTGGTCACTGAATCGAGATATGGAAATGCACTCGAAATAGTTCCGCAAATGAGCAGTTCGACAGTTTCATGAGTTGCGTAATGTCGTTACGGTACTTTGTATTCGTGGCCTTTTGACGCCACGGTCCAGTGCACCTTACCGTCGGAAAATTCCATGCGGTAATCAATCGTGCTGGGCCCCGTCCAGATATTCACAACCTGAAAGTAATAGGTCTTGCCGGCGGAGTCTTTGTTTTCCCAAGGAAATGTCCAGATATTGCCTTTAATCAAGAGTTTTCCGGCAATCGCGTCGCTGCCGTCCGAGGGAATCACTAGATTTTGTAGACGTTATCTTTCTCGTTGTAAGTATAGACACTCAGCGCCGATGGTTTGCTGTTGACGAACTGATGGCATGAATAATATGCCCCGCTGCGCCAGCAGTCGTTGCGCAGGGAAGCCGACTCCTTGCGAGCCTTACTGAACTTCGTATTGAAATGCTCGGTTTCCGATTTCCACGTGCCGGCGTAAGCCGATATTTTGCCAATGCGTGTGTCCGCCGGTTGCGCGAAGGCGAGAAAAGCCGGGCAGAGCATCACGCAGAGCGTGGCCGCTAGTGGGAGCTCTTCGAGTCATAATTATCTCCTAGGAGAGCGTCTATCAAAGACAGCTAAATCTACACGCTATACATGGGTGCAGTGTTAAGTTCGAAGTTCGCGGGTCACTGAGATCCAAGCCGCGAAGCAGATCTCACAGGGCTGAGGATAAGAAAGCCGAGACGCCCTTCGAGACCACAGCATTTCCTGTCATTCTGGCCGCGTATGGAAACCTAACTCTTCTGGACGGAAATGGTCATGTCATGAAAGTCCAGAGTGAGAACGGTGTCGCGGAGTAAATCCAGGCCGACCGTGGCGTCAAAGAGAGCGTCGGGTTCGTGGACGCCCGGAGTTGGGAAATAAACGACAGCCCCGGACGGGATGAGCGGCGTCCCTTCGAAGCCTTCTTCCGTGGCTGGAGCGAATTTCATGCGCACTCCGCCGTCGGTGAAAGGAAACACACGCGTGTGTGTAGATTGCGCGGCAGCGGCGAGGCCTAACCTTTCGACGGATGCCGAGTAGACGAGGAAACTGCCTGAATATTGCGTGTCAACCTGCGCCGTCACGGCGCGGCCGTTAATCGTAAAACCTTTGGCGACGACAATCGGCGGACCGTGTTTGCCGAAAGTGATGAGCGAAAAGGAATCGCAAGGGGTGGTGCATGGAACCGGAGCTGAGAGCAAATCGGAAATACGGAGGCGATGAGCGCGGAAGTCCATCTGCAGGATGCGGTTTTTGAACATGGTGTAGCCGAGCGTCCCCGCGGCATGAGGCATCTGGTTCTGAGCAGTCATTGCGGCCATGTTCATGGTGAGGATACGAGCATCGGATAGGGAAAGGCCTCCAATCTGAAGAGTTGGCACCGTCGCGCGAAATAATCCCTTGGGCCACCTGGGCTGATCCGGCGTGTAAGGCTTCAGGCCGAGGCCGCTGGCCGTCGCCGTATCCACGACGGATGCTGGATTTCCGGTGTCGATGAGGAGACGCACAGGCGCGGTGTTATTTACGCGCACTTTCACGCAGGGCATACCATCGCAATCGAGTAGTGGGACGTCCGCGACAAAGGAAGCGGGAGAAAGCACGGATGAATTGTGAGTGGCACCAAGGAGTGGGACGAACGACAAGAGGACCAGCAGAGCAGCGAATCTAACAATGCGGTTGAGTCGGGAAGCGGAAGCGTCGAGATTCGCGAGAGTCATCAAACATCCTTTCCTCTGGGTTATCAATTCGCAGAGCATGCTCTAAACCCGAGTTTGCATCGTATAATTGATGCGCGTGGCTGAAAGAGGATGCATCGGATTAAATCCACACCCTCTCCCCAAGATGCAGAGCACCCTCCGGAGAGACGTCCAGCACGGAGGATCAGCGACAGCGACGATTGGGAAATACTCGCGTTGACCTTACACTATGGTACAGGGTTCAGAATGACCTTCATGCGCATCGGCGAGCTTTCCGCGAAAGCGGGCGTGAATATCCAGACGATCCGCTTCTACGAGCGGCAGAAGCTGCTCCGCGAACCATCGCGAACTTCCTCCGGGTATCGGGCGTACGCAGAAGCCGATCTGGAGCGAGTGCGGTTCATCAAGAGATGTCAGCGCCTCGGATTCACATTGAGAGAAGTGCGGGAGTTGATCGCGACTCACGATCCAAACCAATCTTCTCGGAATCGTGAGGCCAGGCGAAAGAAGAACTTGCAGATCACGCGCGAGAGGCTTCGCCAGGTCGATGAGAAGATGCAACTCCTCAAGCGCATCCGAAAAAGTCTGGCAGCCGTGGTCGAACGGTCGGAGTCTCCCAGGCCGTGCGAGCCGATGGCTGAATGCATGGCTTTGCAGGAAGCTCGAAAACTCGAGAAACAGCGCGCTTGCCCCAAATTGCCCCGCCGCAAAAAAACTTCTTGACCTTATACAACAGTACAGGCTCCACGCTTCCTTTAGAACCGGCCTGATCTAATTGGCTGGCACTGAGGAAAGAAGGAGCGAATTCATGAAAGCACCGTTGCTTGCAATTGTTTGTGCGTCCGCTATTGCGACCGTCGCGGCGGCCACAACCACCCTCAATTTCAGCGGGACGTGGGCGTTCAACGCATCAAAGAGCAAGAATATTGGCATGATGTCTAGCGCGCAAATCACTTCGACAATCAGACAGACTCCCAAGAAACTCGTCGTGATGGACGACACGATTATGGGCGGCCAGAGGCAATCACACGAGACCGACTATGACCTGAGCGGCAAGCGGGTGGCGAACATGTCGCCCATGGGCGAAAGCAGCCAAACTACCAGCAAGTGGTCCGGCAGCAAGCTGATTACCACGTGGACGAGCGAGGGCGCCATCGCGGGAACGAAGGTCGTTCGCATCGAGACGCGCTATCTGTCGAGGGATGGCAGGACAATGTTTCTGGAATCGAGACGCGGAAATAATCCACCGATGGTCATTGTATTCGACCGGAAGTAGCGCCATGCAAGACGCCGTGCCGCTGAGTCAAATTGTCCGAGGAACGCGTGTGGACGCGGGCCGCAAAAAGGTTGTGGCCTTGGCCGTGGTGCTGGTCGTGATCACTGCCGGAGCGGTTGCGTATTTGTTGACGCACGAGCACGCAGGTAGATCCGAGGCTTCCAATGCGCTGTCCGTCATTTCACCCGAGGTACAGAATTTTGTGGTGAATGTTACTACCACGGGAACCGTGCGGCTGAAAACAGGCGCGGAGGTTCGCGTGGGCGCGCAAGTGTCCGGCATCGTCAGGAAACTGAACGTGACTGTCGGTTCCCGGATTCAGCAGGGCGACGTAATCGCCGAAATTGACTCGCGGCCGATTGAGGCGCAGATCAACCAAGCGCGCACACAGGTCGAAATAGACCAGGTAGCTCTGGGAAAGGCACAACGTGATCTTTCCCGAGGCCAGCAACTTCTGTCTGCCGGCCTCGTCCCCCGCCAGCAGACCGAAGATTTGGATTGGCAATATAAGAGCGCGCAGGCAAGACTCGCCAACTCGCAAAGCAATCTCGCAGCAGCAGAACTCACGCTCTCCTACGCTGTAATCAAAGCTCCTATCTCGGGAATCGTTTCATCTGTCTCGACTCAGGAAGGCGAGACGGTGGCGGCGTCCTTCGCGGCGCCAACGTTCGTGACAATTGTGCAGGACAACGCGCTCGAACTTGTGGCCATGGTGGATGAAACCGATATCGCCAACGTCAGGCCTGGCGACCCGGTGACGTTTACAGTGGAAGCATACAGCTCGCGCGAATTCTCAGGGATGGTGGTGCGCATTGACCCGACCGCGACGGTTGTTTCCGGCGTTGTGAACTACCAGGTAGTGATTGAGATTCGTAAAGGTCTTCGATTCCTGAAACCGGACATGACCGCGAACATTTCGATCCAGACAGCGAAACGCCAGGCGCTGGTGCTTCCCAGCGTGGCGGTCCATCGCGATGGAGATCGCAGCTTTGTTTACTTGCTGCGGGACCGCAAGCAGGAAAAACAAAACGTGTCGGTTGGAGCACGCGACGCGTCGGTAACCGAAATCGTGCGAGGGTTAAAGCCAGGCGATCGCGTCGTGACGGAAAATTCGCAGAATTCAAAGAAACGAGACAAGCCATGATTGAACTCACACGCGTGTGCAAGACGTACTACCGGGGAGACGGCACGCCCGTTGTCGCTGCGCGGGACATTTCGATCCGCATGGAACGCGGCGAATTCGTGGCGCTTCGCGGTCCCTCAGGATCTGGCAAGTCTTCTTTGCTGAACATTATCGGCTGTCTGGACAAGCCGAGCAGCGGCACGTATTCCCTCGGCGGCGAAGACCTCTCTGGGTTCCCGGACTGGCAGCTTTCGCGGATTCGGTCGCGCGCGATTGGGTTCGTATTCCAATCGTTCAACCTTTTGCCTCGCACGACCGCGCTCGAAAATATCGAATTGCCGATGGTTTACTGCGATGCGCGAGTGGATCACAGGAAAGCCATGGCCGCCCTCGAGCGCGTGGGGTTGAGGGAGCGCGCCGACCATTACGGCACGGAGCTTTCCGGCGGCGAGCAGCAGCGCATCGCGATCGCGCGGGCTTTGATTAATGATCCGCCGATCATTTTGGCGGACGAGCCGACAGGTAACCTCGATTCCAAAGCCGGCACAGAAATAATGGAGATCTTGCAGCAGCTTCACGAAGAGGGCCGCACAATTATTCTCGTCACGCACGACGACACCGTAGCCGGATATGCGTTGCGCGAAATCGTGCTGAAGGACGGAACCATAGCGTCTGACCAGATGCGACGAGACCATTCGATGGGAATGGTGGGAGGCAAAATATGAGAATCACCTCGGGATTGGGACTCGCGTGGCGGAGCATGTCGCGCTACCGCCTTCGGGCTTTTTTCATGATGGCGGGCGTGATGGTCGGCATCTGCTCGCTGACAATCCTGGACTCGGTCGGGCAAAACACGAAGCGAGAGACCATGCAACGCTTCAAGAACATGCTGGGAACGTTTGATACGGTGATGATCCGGCCCGGTGCAGGGCGCACACGCGGCATGGTTTCTTTGACCAACGTCCCGCCGACGCTGAAGTTTGAGGACGCACAAGCCATCGCGACGAATGTGCCGGAAGTGAAACGCGTGGCGCTGTTGCAGAATGCTTTCGATATTGATGTTAGCTACCGCGATCGCACGGACAGTCCCGCCATCTTCGGCGTATCCGCAAACTGGTTCGACCTGCTCGGCAACGAAGTTGCGCAAGGAAGTCTCATCACAGTCGAGGATGTGCAATCGCAGGCGCGCGTCGCGGTTGTAGGATCGGATGTGATTCCCATTCTGTTCCCCGGCGAGGATCCGATTGGCAAAACGATTCGCATCGGCGAGGTGCCGTTTCAAGTGAAGGGCGTGCTTGCGCCCCGGGGCGCGGGACCGGGCGGAGGGAGTCTCGATCACCTGATTCTCATTCCTGTGTCCACGGCATCGCGGCGGCTTTTTAATCGGGATTTCCTGACCATGGTGATCGCGCAACTTCGGGACCCCGATCAGAACGATGCTGCAGTGCGAAAAATAACCGCTTTGCTACGGCAGCGCCACCACATCGCCGCCTCCGCCCTCGATGATTTCACAATAACGAACCCTCGCGCAACAATGGCGCAGGTAACACAGATGGGATCTACGCTCTCGAAAACTTTGAAAGGCACAGCGATTCTCGCGACGCTGATCGGCGGAGTGGTAATCATGAGCTTGATGTTGATTGCTGTTTCGGAACGGCGGAAGGAGATCGGCGTCCGCCGTTCAGTCGGAGCCAGCCGACGGGACATCCTGTTGCAATTCATTGCGGAGGCGCTGTTGATTTCTTCGCTCGGAGGGCTGCTCGGCATCGCGCTTGGACTCGCGGGAACGAACCTGCTGGCGAAGGTTCAGAGACTGCCGCCGATTTTTGAATGGAGTGCGCTGGCCTGGGCCGCAGGTATTTCCGTGGGTCTGGGTATCGTGTTTGGAATTTACCCGGCGTGGAAAGCGGCGCAGGTGGATCCGGTCAGGGCGCTGCGATCCTAGAAGTGACTTCACTTTTGTGTGAGACGTCATGTCCAAATGGAAATCGGTTCATATCCTGGCGGGCTCGCTGCGCTCGGTCTGGCGCTTTCCACTGCGTTCCGGACTGTTGCTTCTGAGCGCCATGCTCGGAGTGGCGGGCGTTACGTCGGCGATCAACTACGCGGCAGAAGGCCGTCTCAAGGTGCTCAACCAGATTCACCGCATGGGTACCAACGTTCTCGTGGTCACGCCGCAACAAAGCCGCGCCGTAGGAGGGCGCGCGAGGACAGGGACGATTGTCACGACATTGGTTGACCAGGATTACACAGCCATCCGCCACGAACTTCCTGACATCAAGCGCTCTTCGGCGACGGCAATAGGAAGTTTCCTGGTAAAAGCTGGCGATCTTTCAAAGAACAGTTGCCCAGTGATCGGTGTGGAGCCGGATTACTTTCGCATTCGAAACTGGTCCGTGAGAGACGGCGCCATTTTCGATTCAACGGACGTCCGGCGTGCTTCTCGCGTCGTGCTGCTGGGGTCGACGGTGGCGCACGATCTATTTGGGGAGATAGCTCCCGTCGGGCAGGGTGTGCTCATCAATCGAGTTCCTTTCGAAGTCGCTGGAGTGCTTGCCGAACGCGGTCAGAGTCTTGAAGCGGAAAACGAGGACAATCAGGTTTACATTCCACTGACCACCGCGATGCATCGTTTGATGAACGTGAGCTACTACTCAAGCCTGATTTTCGAGCTCGCGGACTGGGACCGCATGGACGAAGACGCGCAAGCCGTTCGAGAGACTCTAGTACGCCGCCATCATATGCTTGCGAATCTGCCGGAGGATTTTCAGATTCAAAATCAAAAGTCGCTGATCGATACCGAAGCTGTGACCGCGGCAAAACTCGGGTTCTTAGTGCGATGGGTAGGGCTTAGCGGTCTTTTTGTTACGGGACTCGGCATTCTAGCCATCACGTGGATCGCCGTGCGCGAACGCACGGGCGAGATCGGCACGCGAAGGGCGCTCGGCGCGACCGCATCGGATATCTTTTCCCAATTCCTCTTTGAAGCAACGATTGTGAGCCTCGTCGGCTGCCTGGCGGGATTGGGTGCCGGATGGGAAGGTTCGAGAATCATTGCCCAGCGCGAGGGTCTCCCGTTCTATTTTGACTGGGCAGCGGCGCAACTCGTGATCGCGCTTTCCGCGGGACTGAACCTGGTGTTCGCACTGTTTCCGTCCGGTAAAGCAGCCCTGCTGAATCCCGTCCGCGCACTCAAATATGAATAACCATGGTTCCTCGAACCACAACGAACCACGAAAGTGACGGTGTCAGCAGCCGTTGAAAGTAAAGGGGTTATCGCTTCTCTTCTGCTAAGGAACAGTCATGGCCCTCTTGAGCAACAAGCGAAACCACGAAGCCTGGCGCCAAGTTCAGCCGCTTCTGGCTCAAGACCTGTTTCGGAAACCGCCCGACGGAGACATGCATCTCGGTCAGGCTGCGATAGTCTTCGCGATAAACTTCCTCGTACATCAGTGGTATTCCTCGAAAGCTTGATTCCTCATTTCAAAGGCCCTAGCTCGCGCGAAGGCCCCGCCAAGAAAATGTTTGTGGCGCTGTCGATTTCCCGCCGTTCCGCACGTCGTACTTATGTTCGGCAAGAAAGCAAAGACGGATGGAACAGCGGTAGAAGGTGCAGAAAGTAACCGGATCAGGTTGACGACATTGGCTTTAGTAAATTGGATTCACGAGGAATAAGAGGAGAAACAAATGTGTCCAGCATGTATCGCAACTGTCGCTCTGATCGCCATCAGCGCAACGTCGACGGGCGGCCTGGCCGCGCTCGCCGTCGCGAAACTTCACAGAAAGACTGGAGCAACGAAAATTGAACCGGCAACTCAAATCATGGGAGGACAAAATGGACTGCTGCAAACCACTGGAAAGTAAGTCAGCGGAGAGCCAGGCGGATCAGTCAAACGTCGTATCGCAAGCCGAATGGCTGGCCGCTCGCAAGGAGCTGCTCGCCAAAGAGAAGGAATTCACCCGCCAGCGAGACGCGCTCACCGCCGAGCTTCGCAAGCTGCCGATGGTTCAGATCGAGAAGGAGTACACCTTCGAGGGAGCGAATGGCCGTACGACCCTGCGCGATCTCTTCGGAAAACACCGTCAGTTGATCACCTACCATTTCATGTTCGATCCTGATTGGGAGGAGGGTTGCAAGAGCTGCTCGCACCTCATGGATAATGTTGCTGGCAGCATCGTTCATCTGGCTGCGCGCGACACAACGTTCGTCGTCGTCTCCCGCGCGCCGCTGGCGAAAATCGAAGCGTTCAAGAAACGCATGGGTTGGAATTTTCCCTGGTTCTCATCGTTCGTCAACGACTTCAACCGCGACTTCCGCGTCACGATCGACCCGGATAAACCTGAGTACGAGTACAACTACACGAGCGCGAGGACGCTTCTTGAGGCTGGCAAGATTTGGTTCCCGAAAGGTGAACTCCCGGGGCTCAGCGTTTTTTTTCGCGACGGCAACACCGTCTTTCATACGTACTCGACCTACCAGCGCGGTCTCGATGTGCTCCTCAACACTTATAATTTGCTTGACCTGACGCCACTTGGCCGGCAGGAGGAGGACGGGCGCATACAAGCGTGGATTCGCCACCACGACAAATACACGGCGTAGAAAGCCAGGCCAAGCGAGTACTGCCCTCGACGCCGAGCCGCGCTGGGAGTGGAATTGCCTGAGCGGACGGGGTGGGCCTCGAGATTGGAGATCGCAATGAGAAGGGCCGCTAACAAGACCCACAAGAAACGCCAGGGGCCTGAGCTTAACCCGCCCTTCCTTCGAGTTGCGGACGCGTTCGCGGGAGACCGCCAAGTCAGCCTCGGCGGCAAAAAGGGCTTCGGTTCGGGCGCCCTTAAGGTGAACGGCAAAATCTTCGCCATGATGTCGTCGAAGGGCGAGTTGGTCGTCAAGCTTCCGAAGGAGCGCGTGGATGAACTGGTAGCATCCGGGAAAGGCGAGCGCTTCGATCCCGGTCACGGAAGGGTGATGAAAGAGTGGGTCGTCGTTGGGACCGGCGCTAGAAACTGGGTCGAGCTCGCCAGCACCGCCTGTGAGTTCGTAAAGCGCGACGCCTGATCGTAAACGGTATTTCGATGGAAGGACTTTAATGCGCTGATCTACTCGAAAGAAACGCAAATGGATGAATCCAAAACCCCCTCCGCGCATCTACGTACGGATTTAGCGCAATGAACCTGCGTGAAGAAGAAGGAGAGCCTCTTTGAGAAAATGGCCGCCACGCTTCGCACCTTGCTATGCCCGCTTAATCCTTACCGTGCTTTTGGAATTTATCTCTATATCGTTCGCGCTTGCTCTGTCCGCGCCAGCGGCAAAAGCCCAAGGTCAACCTTCCTCGCCTGCCTTGAAGCTTGAGCTTCAACCCTTGTCTTTTTTCATTGGCCACTGGAGTTGCACAGGCGAATTCTCCACTTCAAAAAAGCCCATCTCTTCGCGCATTGCTGTCTCTCCTGACCTCGGCGGCTCCTGGCTCGCCTTCCGCTGGGACGACAATCCGCCCAATCAATTCCACGCCCTTGAGCTGTGGGGCTTCGACAAATCCGCCAGCCATTTCAAGAATTTCCTTCACGACAATTTCAGCGGTGCGCGCCTTTTCAATTCTCCCGGCTGGACCGGCGACACGTTCACTTGGACGGGCGACCTTCTCGCCAATCCTCCGGCGCAAAATCAGCGCTTCGTGATCACGCGCAAATCTCCGCAGAAGTTCGCCATCTCCTGGGAAGTTCTCAAAGGACAATCCTGGCTGGTCGGCGACCGCCTCACTTGCCGCCGGGCAGTGGCCAGCTAACATTTCCGCTCCCTGTACAGGCTTCTCAGCACAGGGATTTGTCCCGCGTGATACATCAGTTGGGCAGCGAAAATCCCGACCGGCTTGCAAAGGCGGCGAAGGCTGCATCGAAATCCCGCCGATCCAGGTGATTCCCCAACTCACATAAACGGGGGCAGCCTCAGACAAGATTTTGTGCAATTTTTTGTGGCGCTGTCGATTCTGCATATGTCATTCGTCGTACAAATAGGAGGAAACAAGCATGGAATACTTACTGTTGATTTACGAAAACGAAAAGCGGTTCAGCACGGGTTATCCGGAAGCCGAATTGCGCGAGTACCAAGATTTCGGCAACGAGCATGCGAAGGCGATCAGAGGAGGCCACGCGCTGCAGCCCACTCGCACCGCCACTACCGTTCGAGTGCGCGAGGGCAGGCGGCTGACAACAGACGGACCATTCGCCGAAACTAAAGAGCAACTCGGCGGCTTTTATCTGGTGGAGGCCCGTGATCTGGATGAGGCCATCGCGATGGCGGCAAAAATCCCCGGGGCTCGTTCTGGGTCAATCGAAGTGCGCCCGATTATGAAGTTCTCGTAAGACTCGTGGGCAGAAAATCAAAAAAACGCGGAGCCTCCAATATAACGAGACTCCGCACTTTATGAACTCATTCAGGAGGAAATACATGAACACACGGGCTTGGCTGACGTGCGCGCCGGTGGTTCTATTGGCGTTCGTCTTCGGACATGGGCTAGAGCATTTGCGCTTGGGAAGTTCGTCGGCGTTAGCCTCAGCACCTGCCCACATTAAGGCTCAGGATTTTGAACTGGTGAATAAGACGGGAGCCGTCGTGGCTAGGCTCGGAACCGACAGCCACGGCGAGGCCGAACTTTCTATGTACGATCAAAGTCGCGTGCGCCGAGCCTCATTATTTCTGGAGCCGAACGGTACTCCCGATCTCTACTTCTGGGACGCGGGTGGTCATGGGACGCTCGCACTCGACCTGCGCGACAGCGGGTATGGGAACTTGGCCCTTTTGGATCCAGGAGGCAAACATGCGGTATTCATTGATTATGGCAAGGACAACGCTTGCTGTACGTTCTGTGTTGATTCGCGACGGTGGAGCAGGCGTCGAAAACGAACAAACGCTGAAGCTGTTTTCCGGCCGGCGCGGAGGGATCGCGCTTGAGGACAGCCGCGGACAGATCCTATGGAAGTCTGATTCGAAAAAGCGGCCATGAAAACGCCTGGCGCAGGATTCTCTTTCTGTCTATTAAAGCGAAGGCAAAGTTGTTCGTGACGGACACAAGGGCAATCGCGGAGAAAGTGTTTCGTGAAGAGGCGGGCCGGATCACAGCGTCGCTCATCCGGCTCTCCGGCTCGTTCGATTTGGCCGAGGAGGCCATGCAGGACGCCTTTGCCTCGGCGCTGATCAACTGGCCGACGCGCGGCGTTCCCGACAACCCCGGCGCGTGGATCACCGCCGTAGCGCACCGCAAACTGATTGACTACGCGCGGCGACAAGACACGCGAACCGAGAAGCAAGATGCATTGCAGTATGAAACGAAAAAGACAACGGCCGATGACGATGTTTCACCAGATGAGATGTCCGTGATGTATCCCGACGATCGGCTGCGGCTGATTTTCACCTGCTGCCATCCGGCTATCAATCGCGAAGCGCAAGTCGCGCTCACGCTGAGAACTCTTGGCGGATTAACAACCACCGAAATCGCGCGAGCCTTCCTTATTGCCGAACCCACGCTGGCCCAGCGCCTTGTCCGAGCGAAGCAAAAAATTCGCGACGCCAACATTCCCTACGAAGTTCCGCCTGCAGAAGTGCTTCCTGAGCGTCTCGAATCCGTTCAAGCCGTCATCTACCTGATTTTCAACGAAGGCTACGCAGCAACTGTCGGCGAACATTTGGTCCGCGGAGACCTTTGCGCCGAAGCGATTCGCCTCGTGCGCACGCTCCACGAACTGCTGCCGAACGAGTCGGAGAACCTCGGCCTGCTCGCGCTGATGCTGCTTCACGATTCGCGCCGCGCCGCACGCGTCGAATCCTCGGGCGAGCTGATAACACTGGAAAATCAGGATCGCTCGCTGTGGAATCGCGAACAAATAAGCGAAGGCCTTGGCCTCGTCCAGCAAGCGTTGCGCATGCGCTCGATCGGTCCGTATCAGTTGCAGGCCGCCATCGCGGCCGTGCACGGCGCGGCGCAAAAGGCCGAGGACACCGACTGGGCGCAAATCGCGTCCCTCTATGACGAACTCGCCCGCCTCATGCCCACTCCGGTCGTCGCTCTCAATCACGCCGTAGCCGTCGCCATGAGCAAGAGTCCCGGCCAAGACGAGAGACAAAGCCTGACGCGGGGTCTCGGCATGATTGACGCCCTCGGTTCCTCCAGCGAACTCGACTCCTATTATCTTTTCCATGCCGCCCGCGCTGACATTCTCCGAAGGCTCGATCGCCGCAGGGAAGCCGGGGAAGCCTACCGCCGCGCCCTCGCTCTCGCTACCAATCGCGTCGAGCAGAATTACCTTCGCCGCCGCCTCGCTCAGTTGGGAAGCAGCTAGCTCGTTCTGCCACCGAATCTTTCAAATCGGTACGATGTCTTGCCGAATACTGAGCATCTTGGTTCCAAGGCCCTCCGCTAATAGTCGCAGCACTTCAATTTCGCGGGGCGTCAGAGCTTCGGTAAGAGGTTCCGGAGATTCGTTCATTCGCTGCAACGGGAGTCAGTCGTATTGCTTGGCAGCACTGCTTTAAACCCTTGCTGCCTAGCATCGGCCCATTCTTTTGCGGGTCCGTGAACCAACAAAATCAGCGAGACGCCATTGGTCGCCTCTTCGAGCACTTCTGAGGCATTGTCGTCATCTCGGCTTTCGAGTTCCGCAAGCACGACGTCCGGCTGCAAATCAGCGATGGCGCCATTGCCCGTTCTAGGATCATCAAACACGTCACCGATTACATCCATGCTGGGGGTGGCGCGCACCAAACTTTCGAGGCCTGCTTTCACGGCCGGAGACGACGCCTTAATGAGAACACGAATCATGCGGCGGCAATTCTCGGTAAGACGAAACGCACTGCAACTGTCCTTATGTTAATCCGGTCGCCACGAAGGAACTGCAGGCGAATGAGACGTTCGCAGACACCCTCCAGCACTCGCTCGAAATCCTCAAGCGAATGAAGAGCACGGCCTTCCACGCCAATTAGGATTTCACCGAGCATAAAGAGACTCAACGGAAAAGCCGCGGCGACCACGCGGGATTGCCAGTGTTGAACCCGCGACTCTGGCTCCGGCGATGACTACATCGACGATGCTCGTTCCTCTCTATTGGCTGCTCGCGGACTCCAGCGTCGCACGCTTGAACTGGGCCGGGGAGAAGGGTTGGTGGCCAACTTCACGGCATTTTACTTTGCGAGGACGATGTCGAATTCTATTCTCAACGCATCTTTCACTTTGATGGTCCCACCCGCAATGCTCACGGGAGCCATACCGAACTCCCGCTGATTGAGCATTGCTGTTCCTCTGTAATGCCCATCTTTCAATACCACGCCCACCACGACCGGCTTTGTCTGCCCATGTAGTGTCAGATTTCCATGAACAAGCCAGTGGCTGTCACCCGTTGGGTCAACGCTGGTTGACCGGAAAGAAATTCCGGGGAATCGCTGACTATCGAGAACGGCTGCTCCTTGCATCGTTCTCTGGGTTTGGGCTCTGGTCTCTTCAGAGGTTTCGGGGTCAAGCACTTGCATTTTTCGCGCGTCCGCGCGTAAGGATACCCACGGGCGCGGCGAGACTTCCACAGTTCCCTCAGCAATCGGTGCGGCAATTTCGTGGTTATGAGCAAACGCGGAAAATAGGCCGCTCTTGAAAACGTGGACAGTGAGAACGGAATGCTCCGTATCGATCGCGCGAGTCTGTCCCGCCAGAATGGCTGGCCATAGACATGCAGCCAGTCCAAACGCCTGCACACTCCTCGTGAGTCTTGCGGTTCTCATTCGTCTTGTCTGTTTATAGGGCCTGAACCCTTGCGCCGTCGCGCGGGAAATTATCTGTGTAGAGGCAGGAAGCCATCGTTCGGATGCTGCGACCCATCGCGCAAAATTCAGATCAAAGAGTTCGATTGTCCTGCCTTCGAATCGGGTAGCCGATCAAGTAAGTAACGGTCACGGGCATTGCGCCTTTCCTTTCTTCTCCCGCTTCCCAGCGATATCCATCGTGGGAAAGTCCACGTGTAAGTGCCCGAAGCTCTGGAGGCGTGTAGGCCCGCAAACAAGAGATGACCCCGTCGAACCACACCACAAATAGAACGACGGGAATCAAATAAGTCCACAGCAATCGCGACCAGCGGAACGGTCGGATGAACGGCACGAGCGCGAAGGCCATTACCGGCATGAAGAGAACGAGAAAGATTGTGAGCCAATCACGCTTTGGTACTTCAAAGATGCCCACTCCCTGGCGACATTCCACGGCATCCTGCAAAATGGCTCGCGCCTCGTCTGGCGGGAAATGATGGAAGGAAGTAAAGAGGGTGCGAAACCCTTCCAAGTCTGCGGGAACACGGGTTGCATCCACGGGGCTGGCGCGAAAGACAACCCCTGAGTGCGGCAAGTTTTTCGCGTGTTCAAACGCTCCCGGATTTGGAAATCTGTCCGTCAGGCAAATATCCAGCGGGAAGCGCTCCTTATCCTCAAAATCGCGAACCAGTCCCAGCCACGGCCCTCCACCACCGGAGCAGAGGTCCAGGATCCGATGAGTCCCAGCTTCTTGCAGCGCGTACCGGAGCCGAGGGACGATCGGCTCGTAAAAGTTAAAAAAGTTCCAGATGATTTGCAGCGTGTCAGTGACGAAATCCCTAAGCAAATCAGGGAACCAAGGTTGATCATGTATCTCGATCCATTGGAGTCTTCCCATTATCTCTTGCCGCCTTACTTGCAAAGTTATATTTCATGTTCTTAATTTAGAGAGCTGCGAACCCTCTCAATGCGATATCTCTCCTCGAAAGGGCCACACACTGTTGCGCTCACGCGAATCACTGGAGCAGATTCAGGACATTTCCGCTGCGGAGAGCGGAATCCAGCTGGTCCGTGCCTATGGGAATTTCGATTTCCACGTTTCTGGCGTTTGCCGTGACGCGAATGCTGTCAAAAATATTAGAAGGCTGGGAACCATATTGTTCGGAATTGTGTTCGCGGTAGATGATGCCTGCCTGCAGCAGGGCGGCAAGCGAGACGGCATCGGCGGGAGACAAACAGACAATTTCCGATTGCGCCGAAAGACGGCCTTCATCGGTGATGTCAAACTCCATGGACTGAATGCGGCCGAGCAGCGCCGCAGCTTGAGGAATTTGCGCTGCTTGCGGTAGCAACTGCTGAAGGACGACGCGCGAGTAGCTCGTATTCCACGCCGCCCAAGCAAGCGAATCTTCGCGAGCGTCCTGGATCAGAGGATAGAGCGCGGAATTCTGCGCCAGATTTTCATCGTCTTGAAAATGAACGGCAAGGAGACGTTCGATAGCCGCACGCTGGCCGAAGACCGCCGTGTCCGGGTCGAGAAAAACGAGAAACAAATCATCGGACGCTTCTCTGCCGCCGACATCGAGCAGGCGAAGTCCGCGAGATTCCGCCGAGGGCAAGTTGTGCTGACGGAAATAATCTTCGACTGTGCTAGGAGAAAAGTGGCCGAAGGCGACGCCGACGATACCCCCTCCGTGAGTCTTCGTTGCGGGAAGCGTTCCCCACGCGAGCGAGTCTACCTGCGCGTTGATGTGGAGACCCGCAGCCGACAGGAAAAACTGGAGTCTGCGGAAACGCAGGGGGAGAAGATTTTGCTCCGCAACTGCGAACCACGGTTGCTGGCGCGCGGCCTTTAGATCGAGATAGCCGACTTCGCCGACTTCCCTCGGAAACATCTGGGCAACTGATGTGTCGAGCGTGCTCGCACTGGCGAAGTGAGAGACGAAGATGGCGGCGACCGCGAGCGCAGCCGCCACCTTCAGGATCCTCCGATATAAGCCCATTGTGAGCACGCTCGTCAACCGGGGGCCTTACTGAACTGTTACGGCGATTGACGTTGATTGCAACACGTTGCCCGACGTGGCATTGACCATAACCGTGGTCGTGCCCGTCGGCGTGCCCATGTTGTTGGCTTTGTACCCGCAACCGGCCGCGGCGACAAGCAAACCACCGACGAGTGCGATACGAATCCACTTTGTGGCACCCGCGAAGGATTGGCGGTTTTCGGATGTCCTCTTCACGAAAGATACGAGCAGCAGAAGGAACGCACTGATTCCCAAACCGAATGGCCACAGACGAGATAGAGGAATGAGCCCGGTCATTTTCGTCACTGGATACGTTCCAGTCGCGGCGGCGGAGATTGTCAGTTGCGTTGTTACCGCTGTCGTGCCCGCAGGCGTAACCGTGGCGGGCGAAAACGAGCACGTTGCGCCGCCCGGCAGACCGGAACATGAGAACGACACGGTGCCGTTAAACCCATTGGAGGGCGTAATGCTGAGATTCGTGGAAACGGATTGGCCTCTGGTGACCGTCAGCATCTGTGACGCGGCGGCAACTGCAAAGCTCGGCGTTGCAGGCTGTGTTTTTCCCACGGTGATAGCGCCGAACAGACCGTCGGCTTCCTTCACAAGTCCGGCTGTGAAATAGAGTGTGTCCTTCGTGCCGGTCTTTCCGGTGGGATCGAAGACCAGGTCCCAGAGCGATCCGTTGACGAGAGTGTTGCCGTTCGCATCTTTCAACGCACCCAGGAAATTTCCGGTCGCCGGATCGAACGCATTGATTGTGCCGTCGCCGAAATTTCCCACCAAAAGGTCGTTGGCGAACTGGCCAAAATTGGCGCTTGCCATCACGACGCCCCACGGCGAGTTGAGCTGGCCTTGAGAAATAATGCGACGCACGAAATTGCCATTCGCATCAAAAAGCGACACGAAGCCGTTGCCCGGCGCGTTGGCCGGATCATGTTTTGGCGCGTCCTGCATGGCATACGTAACGTAAACCTGATTGCCATTAAGGACGTGCACACCGAATGGAGCGAAGCCCGCAGGTAGCGTCGGGTCAGTGAAGTTTCCGGCAAGCGTGGTAGATTTGAACGTAGAATCAAAGACGTCGATTCGCGCGTTTCGGAAATTTGCCGCCAGCAGAAAGCTGCCGGTGCTGTTCGTTAGAAGCGCGAGGCCTTTATAAACAGGGTCGGTACCTGAACCGAAACTGGAGTTGTTGACCTCGAGAACAGCGTTATTGCCGCCCGTCCAGGCGGATATTGTGCCGTCCTCCGCCGAGAAAATGAAAAACGCAGGACTGCCGTTCACCGCAAAGCCGCTAGTCGTATTGACGACAATGCCGGTAGGTGTTGCCGGGCTTGCAGCGCCAGTTGGAGGCGGAATCGTCACAATGAGAGACTGGGGCACACCCTGATTGTCGTAAAGCGTCGAAAAACCGCTGTTATTGTCGGAGATCCAGAACGGGCTGCCGGGTGCGAATGCAATTCCCCACGGATTGATAAGGTGCTTGTCCGTGTTTGGTGCGGCCACGGCACCATCGGAAACTAGATTTGTTTGCGCGTAGCTGGTGGTCTGCGCGACCGCGCGCATACTGGAAAACACTAGAACCAGCATAAGAGCCAGCGGTAGATTCAAAACAAGTCGTCGCATAATAAATTTTTTTCTCCTCGAACCGAAGTTTTCAAATTGCAGCACGGCGTTACTGGGGAACTTCCGCGCAGGTTCTTAGAGGATCGGTTTGTGCCATCGGAAACTGAATAAGTAATGAAGGAGTTATAAAGTTGTATGCAAATGGAATCAAGGCGCTTAGCGGGGCGTATCAATATTGAGTGATTACTGAATGCTTGACAGAAGCGCGCGCGAAAATACGAAAATTCGGATTGTTAAGATTTGGTCCATTGCACGGTGCGAGAGTCGTAAAAGTTCAACCGGGTGCAACCCAGAAAGCCCCATTCCTGCAAGGGCGAAGAGCCACGCACGCTTTTGCACAAATAATTGAGATGAGTTGGAATCTATATGCGGGCGGTGCGCATGCGGGGCTGATCCATGCCGAGGCTTTGGATCCAGGAAATGAATTGCGCGTCCTTGTGGCTGACGCGCGAGCAGAAATGTTTTTGGAGTTTGTCGCGGAGCTTCAGGCGCGCGCGGAGAAGACGCGTCTTCGTCGCCGGGATGGTGAGGTCCAAGGCTTCGGCGGTCTCCTCGGTGGAAAAACCTTCAACGTCGCGCAACTGAAAGACAGCGCGCAAGCGAAAGTCCAGCTCCGAAATGGCGTTTGCGAGGATTCTGTTTAGTTCCGTTTGCTCGAAGCGTTCCTCGGGCGTGGGTCCCCAGTCTTCAATCTCGCGCGGCATGAAGGAATCTTCGGTTTCGAGCGGTTCATCGAGAGAGACCTCGCGGTGACGGCGCTTGCGAAGTTTCATCAGCGCTTGATTAACGGCGATGCGGACGAGCCACGTGTAAAAGCGCGAATTGTGTTGAAAACTGCCGAGGTGCTCGAAGGCCTTCATGAAGGCATCTTGAACCACATCTTCGGCGTCTGAAGGGTCTTGTGTGATATTCCAGGCGAGACGGTAGATTCGCTTTTCGTACCGTGTGACGAGTGCTTCAAAGGCGCTGACCTCGCCGGCCTGCGCGGCAATTACCAGAGCGTGTTCGTCGTCCCCGACGTCCGCAGAGACTCGGCGCGCGGGACTGGTGGTGCATGTAACTACGGCGGGCTCATCGCAGACGACGAATGCCTCTTCCAGCTCAAATGCAGACTTCATAAACGTTGCCCTCTTTTTGCAGCGGAAAAAACTGCCCGGTGCGTCGAGCACAGCGCCTTGGATACCGACCCACGTAGGACCCAAGTGCAACTAAGCATGAATACTTAGAAGCAAAAAATGGAAGCGCGCTAATTAAGAGGGTCAAATGAATTTATAAAGGTGCAATCTCTTGAAACTTTAGCGGTTATACCTGCATCTCATGCCACAGCGATACAAACAGGTACCCTTCCTGAACGATTTCAGAGGTCGTGGAGTCCAAAATATGAGTGCAACGGCGGCTGGCTGCGCGGTGTTCCGTTTCGGCGTATTCGAAATTGACGTGCAGAATCGCGAACTGCGTAAGCGCGGAGTGCGCCTGAAGCTTGAGGCTAAGCCGTTGGAGATTCTCGAGCTGATGTGCGGGCGGCCGGGCGAGGTAATTACGCGAAAGCAGATTCAACAAAAGCTGTGGCCGGACACGTTCGTGACTTTCGATTGCAGCCTCAATACCGCGATAAATAAGCTGCGCTTGGCGCTGGGGGACTCAGCAGAGAACCCGAGGTTTATCGAGACCGTGGCGCGGCGCGGGTACCGGTTCATTGCGAGCGTCGGAACAGAGGCAACGTCGACGCCATCCTCAGCGGCGATCTCCACGCGCGGCGCGGTCGCGTCGATTGCGGTGCTTCCGTTCGAGAATTCGAGTGGGCAATCGGAAATGGAATATCTAAGCGACGGCCTGAGCGAGGCGGTGATCCGGTGTGTGTCGCAATTCCCTGGCGTGCGCGTGATGGCGTGGAGTACTGTGCTTCGCTACAAGGGGCGAGCAATCGACCCGCAGGCGGCAGGCCGGGATTTGCAGGTGCAGTCCGTGCTGGTAGGGAGTGTCGCGCCGGGAGAAGACAGCCTATGCATGAGAATGGAGCTTGTGGATGCGGAAACAGGATGGAGGCTGTGGGGAGAAGAATACAGCCGAGGCCGTGCTGAAATTCAAACTCTGCCGAAAGAAATCGCGCGACAGATTGCGACCAAGGTTCAGCCGCAGGCCGTCTTGCAGGAACGAAAACACAGCAGGGAACACTGCACGCACAACTCGGAGGCGTATTCGGATTATTTGAAGGGGCGCTATCACTGGCACAAGCTTTCCGGCGAGAATCTGAAGAAAAGCGTTGTGCACTTCGAGTCGGCTATCGAGAAGGATCCGAATTTTGCGCTGGCACATTCGGCGCTGGCGGACGCGTACGTTCTATTTGCGTTCGTGGCGCTGCTGCCGCCTCACGAGGCGCTGCAAAAAGCTCGATCGGCAGCAGTGCGCGCGCTGGAAATTGATGACGAATTGGCGGAGGCACATGCGTCGTGCGCGAGCATTACGAAACTTTACGACTGGGATTGGCCTAAAGCGGAGCGCGAGTACCAGAGATCCCTGTACCTCGACCCCAATAATGCAATTGCGCGGCGCGGGTACGCGGGGTGTTTGTCGGCGCTTGGCCGAACCAACGAGGCACTGGATGAAGTCTACAAAGCGCAGGCGCTGGATCCGATGTCGCTGGTGATAGCCGTTGAGGTGGCGTGGAATTTGTATATGGCGCGGGAATATGACAAGGCGTTGCAGCAGGCGACGAGAACCATCGATATGGAGCCGGAGTTTGCAGCGACGGGTCACGTGCTGGGGCTGGCGCTGGAGCAGGTGGGAAAATACGACGAAGCTATTGGAGTCTTTAAGAGAGTGGCCGAGCTATCGGGAGCGCATCAGTCCGCCGTGGCAAGTCTAGCGCACGCCTATGCGCGGTCCGGGCGGACCAAGGACGCTGCGGCGATCTTGAATGAGCTGGCTGCCGAGTCGAACAAACGATACGTGGCACCCTATTTATTTAGCGTGATTCACGCGGGCCTCGGTGACAAAGCCAAGGCCCTTGAGTCGCTGGAGAAAGCGTTTGAGACGCACGATGTTTGGATGATTTGGGTGAATCGCGATCCACGATTTGATTTGCTGCGAACGGAACCGCGGTTTCAGAATTTTCTCCGAAGAATGAATTTCTCAGCTTAGGCCATTTCCTCCCGCGACGCGACCGGCGGAGCAAATAACGAAAACAAACACCCGGTTCGCCGGGGATGCAGATAGAAATTCTTGGCTTCAAGCTCCACCGTAGCCTGTGAACGCGAAAAAAGCGTATCCTTGGCCGACGATCTGGCAAGGGCTGCAGAAAACCCGGGTAGAGTCCGAGCTTGAGATTGCGCCGGGGAAGAAGGGCCGACTGCAATGGGCGAAAGACTAGGCGCGATAAATATGACCATGGTACAATGACCATAGATCTTAGGAGGTCGAAGTGAAAAAGATGGCAGCGGGCTCCTTCAAGGCCAATTGTCTTGCGGTCATGGACGAGGTTCAGGCCAAGCACGAAACGGTCGTGATCACCAAACATGGCAAGCCTGTAGCGAAGCTGGTTCCGGTCAACAAGACTCCGGACGAGATCTACAATTTCCTCGCGGGTAAGGGCGCCATTACTGGCGACGTGGTTGCGCCCGCGCTTTCGCCGGAAGACTGGGGCGAACTCAAGTGATTCTCGTCGATACGCATGTTGTCGCCTGGCTGGCGTTTGACCAAGAGCAACTTTCCCGGAAGGCAAGGGCGGTGATCGACGAGGCCCGGAGAAACGGAGACGGCCTGGCCATCTCTGATATCACACTGTTGGAGTTAGCGACACTCGCCAATAAGGGACGCATCCAACTCGACATCAGCCTCGAATCCTTCCTGCAGCAAGTTGAGTCGCGGTTCGTCGTCCTGCCGATCAGTGGCCGAGCGTGCGTACGCGCCATTGGACTTCCAGCGGCCTATCCCAAGGATCCAGCGGATCGCATTATTGGAGCTACCGCGCTGGTGGAGGGGCTCTCTCTGGTTACTGCGGACCGTGAAATCCGCCGATCCAAAGCGCTTCGCACGGTCTGGTAACTGTACTGAATCCTATTCCTTTTACGATGCGACGAAATCGTCGAGTTCCACCGCGTCATCATTAATGAAAACGACCCGGCCTCATTTCGATGCCTCCAATATGCGGCACAGCCATGCACGTGAAAGACGCCGAGAGTGCCGCAAGTCACTTTCGCAACGCGCCCGCTGAAGCCGGTGTTAAACTCGCAAATTCTCCTTGACTCCGTACTTCGGTACGGGGCGCACATTGTCGGAGGTGTGAAATGGCCCCAAGTGGTCGTCGAACCATCAGCCGGGCTGCAAGGGAAGCAGGCGTGGGCATCGAAACGATTCGCTTCTACGAACGCCGCGGCATTCTGAAGCAGCCGCCTACGCCCTCGCAAGGCTACCGCGAATATGGTGCTGAGGCTGTCTGGATGATTCGTTATATCAAGCGCGCACAAGATTTCGGCTTCACGCTGAAGGAAGTCGAAAAGTTGCAGAAACTTGTCCCCGTCGGCCCTCCACGTTTTTGCCAGATGTTGCGCAAGCTAGCTCGGCGGAAGGTTGCCGAAATCGATCGCCGGATACGCGCACTGAAGGAAATGCGTGGGCGGCTCAATCGGTTTCTGCCGCAGTGTGCCGCGCGCAGCTTGACGGGATTCTGCCCCATCCTTGCTGAATTGTCCGGCGACCCATCCTTGGCCGCTCCACCGAGGAGGAAGATCAAATGAAAAAGACAATGTGGTTCGTTTCTGTGATTTCTTTCATCGTTCTTGCGGCCGGCGTCAACGCAGCTGGTGCAACTGCTCCGCGCGACCAAAAGGATATTCGCGCGCTGCAGCACGCCTTCACGACGGCATGGGACCGCGCCGACGCCGGCGCGCTCGCGGCTCTGTTCACCGCGGATGGCGACCTCATCACGCCGGACGGAACGGTTCTTGTGCATCGTGATGGAATCGAGAGTTTCTACGCTGCGATTTTCAAGAACGGCTACGCAGGTAGCCATGGCCAAGCGCACTTGGTGCGATTGCAATTCATCAAGGCAAATGTGGCTCTCGTCGATGGTGAGTGGAGCATCACCGGCGCGCGTACAAAAGATGGCCAGCCGCGCGAGGCTGAGCGCGGGCTGTACGCGATCATTGCGGTCAAGACGCCGAATGGCTGGATGATTCGCGCCCTGCGTGAACAGTCAAGCGCAACGGCATTGAGTGTTGCTCCTTCGCGTGGGGGAGACTAGCTCAGCGGGGCCTAGCTCGCCGCTTGCGCCCCGGCGTTAGGTCCTGGGCTTCTCGGGCGGCATCCTCGCGGCCCGAATGCAGTTTGGAGAGGGTTTCTCACAGGTATCCGGAGAAGAGGACTCGAACGCCGTCCTCTTCCCGGGCCCCTTCTCCTTCTACAAGATGCAACAACGGCTAAATGAAAACTGCAAGTGTGCCCAAATTTCTGCCTCATTCGAGGGGTTCATCCCACAGAGTTGGGAACAAGTCTAGGCACAAAACCCCGCCAAACACCGTGAAAAATCGTTCTACTACACGCAAGGAAATGCAAGAAAAGCCAACTACATAGAGTTTCTGGAGTTATCCGTTGGTTCAAGGTTCAAATCCTTGCGGCCCACCAGAATTTTGTCTTAGGTGAAACCAGTGCCAGGCTGCCGGAGGCGTGCCTCGGAAACTCTATGATTCGGGGAGCTTGAGGATGAGCTTGCC
>Ga0307372_10003684_pt1 | contig 24256 bp, 24 predicted proteins | sample OX1MG_FD_202533 | JGI IMG/M metagenome (GOLD analysis project Ga0307372, IMG submission 202533) | Soil microbial communities from Risofladan, Vaasa, Finland - OX-1 | ecosystem: Environmental > Terrestrial > Soil > Coastal area > Acid sulfate soil | place: Finland: Risofladan, Vaasa | collected...
ACTCGCGCGCATGGCCGCGGTCGGGGGGGTTGGCACCCCGACATCCACCGCTGCCTGTGGATCCGCGGCCCGCTCGCACCGGCGCGGTGCGCCCGTACCGTGGGTCGTGCCGGACGGTGCGGGTTACATGCCGCCGTGCGCCGGATGCCTGCACACCCGCTGTCCATCGCAGACCGGACAGACTTGCGGGATCAATCCCTCGCCATTGCGTGCAGCGCTCCAGATGCGCCCCTGACCCCAACATGTCGCGCAGAAGCTGGTCGCGGACGGGACGAGCGGAAGCGGCTCGTAGTCGGCGGACTTGCGTTGGTCGGTCCGCCAATCAAGCCATCTCGGGTACGCAACGGGAATGCTGCCGGGCTCTGTTACGGCAAACACCGACGGATCCTTTTTGAGGCGATCTGACAACTGGATCGACCGCGCTTGCGGGTGACTTGAGCGCCATGGCCGGCCGCTCGCTGCAGCCCTACGTCGTCGCGAAGTATTGCCCGGGCGACATCGGCGCACGTCGGCCCTGAGTCGAAGATTTCGGCGTTCGACACTGACCTGCGGCGAACCGGTACGGCGTCGCGCGACGCGGCTGATCGGCGCGCGGGACCTCCGGTCAGCGGGCCTTGCCGGTGCCGCCGGTGGTGTCCAGCGCATCGAGCGCCAGCATGTCCGACGGACTGAGCGTGAAGTCGAAGATCGCGGCGTTGGCGAGGATGCGCTCGCGGTGGGTCGACTTGGGGATCACGATGACCTCGTGCTGGATGGCCCAGCGTAACATGACCTGTGCCGGCCGGCGCTCGAGCCGCCGCGCGATCTCGACGATGACCGGATGCGCCAGGGCCCGGCCGTGATCGAGCGGGCTGTAGGCCTCGAGGGTAATCCCCTGGTCGAGGCAGTACTCGAACAGGCGGCGCCGGAAATGCACCGGGCTGAACTGGATCTGGTTGACCGCGGGCCGATAGGTCGCCTGGGCAAGCAGGCGTGTCAGGCGGTCGGTTCCATAGTTGCTGACGCCGATCGCACGCGCACGACCCTGTGTACGCAGTACTTCGAGCCCATGCCAGCCGCGGGTATCGGTCGTCGGCATCGGCCAATGGATCAAATAGAGGTCCACGTAGTCGAGGCCCAATCGTCCGAGGCTCCGTGCGAGTTCGCGCTCCGGGTTCGGCTTGATCGGCATCCATTTGGTGGTGATGAACACCTCGTCACGCGCAACCCCGCTGTGCCGCAGCGCGGCGCCGACGCTGCGCTCGTTCCGGTAGGCGGCTGCGGTATCGATGTGGCGGTAGCCGGCCTCGAGCGCCCATGCGACGACCTGCTCGGTCTCGCGGCCCGGCGGGACCTTCCAGACCCCGAGGCCCAACAACGGCATGAGGACCCCGTCGCCGAGGTCGCGCACGGGGTATCGCGATGGGGGCGTCGCGGCGGGATTCATGGAGTACATCGTTGCACGCGCCCCGAGGGCCTCCGGGGGCGCAGTATGTGTTGGCCGATTGGCGCACGCGCCCACGCACCGGGGCAACCCGCCAAGCATGTGACGCCGCGCGGGTCGGCTTCGATGTCCTGAGGGGCTCCGGCCAGATAAGGGCCGATGCGATCGATTCCACCCGCGCGCAGGGCGGTCGCGCCGACCCGACGTAAACGTCGGCCGGCAATCGTTTGGCCTGCCGGCCAAAGCGTACGCATGGCGACCGGATTAGCGTGCCCGGCATGTACGATCAGCAACCGGACGACGCCGCTGTCAGCGCCATCCCGCCGCTCACGTCGCAGGTCGTGGTGCTGTTCGGCGCGACCGGCGATCTCGCGCGTCGCAAACTCCTGCCGGGGTTGCTCCATCTGACGCGGACGGGACTCCTGGCGGAGTGCCGCATCGTCGGGACCTCGCTGGACCCGCTCGACACCGCAGGATTCCGCGAGTTCGCGCGGGTTGCCTGCGAACAGTTCAGCCGTTTGCCGTTCAGCGACGACGACTGGTCGGCGTTCGCCCGCCGGCTGCTGTATGCCGACCAGTCGGGCAACGGGACCGGGCTCGCGGCGACGGTGGGGGTGGCCGAACATGAGCTGGGTGGCGACTCACGTCGCCTGCACTACCTGAGCGTCCCACCGCAGGCGGCGCCCTCGGTCATTCACGCGCTCCGCGACGGCGAGCTCATCGAGCGCTCGCGCGTGATCATGGAGAAACCGTTCGGCACCGACCTCGCCAGCGGACGCCGGCTCAACCGGACCGTGCACGAGGTGTTCGGCGAGGATCAGGTCTTTCGGATCGACCACTTCCTCGGCAAGGAGGCCGCGCAGAACATCCTCGCGCTGCGGTTCGCCAACGGGTTGTTCGAGCCGATCTGGAACCGCCACTTCATCGACCACGTGCAGGTCGACGTCGTCGAGATGCTCTCGGTGAATGGTCGTGCGGGCTTCTATGAGCCGACCGGGGCGTAACGGGACATGGTCGTGACCCACCTGCTGCAGGTGCTCGCATTCACGGCGATGGAGCCCCCGACGGCCCTCGAATCCAACGCCATCAGCGAGGAAAAGAACAAGGTGTTCCGCTCGATGCTGCCGATCGCCCTGGAGAACGTCGTCCGGGGTCAGTACGACGGCTACCGGGACGAGCCCGGGGTCGCCGCGGACTCCGGTACGGAGACGTTCGTCGCGCTGCGGTGCGAGATCGACAACTGGCGCTGGGCAGGCGTGCCGTTCTACCTGCGCACAGGCAAGCGCATGGCCGAGGGCGCGCGAATCATCTCGATCGCCTTCAAGGAACCCCCGAAGACGATGTTCCCCGCCGGTTCGGGGATCGGGAACTTCGGGCCCGACCATCTCACCTTCGACCTGGCCGAGGCGTCACGGCTTTCGTTGTCGTTCTACGGCAAGCGCCCGGGCCCCGGCATGCGGCTGGCCAAGCAGAGCCTGCAGTTTTCGCTCTATGAAGACCAGGCGCATGTCGAGCTGCTGGAGGCCTACGAGCGGCTTATCTACGACGCGATGGTGGGCGACCGCAGCCTCTTCGCGAATGCCCAGGGCATCGAACGCCTCTGGGAGGTCTCCGAGCGCCTGCTGGAGGAACCGCCCGACGTGCACACATACCCGCAGGAATCGTGGGGACCCGACGCCATTCACGAGCTAATAGCGCCCCGCACCTGGCGACTGCCGTTCCAGCGCAAATGGCGGGGCCCGCACTAATACCACCTGACCGCGGCCGACGTGGCCGTCGGGACACGGAGCGGCGGTCGCACCGTGTGAGTTGAGCCGGCAGGTGTGCCCACGCGCGTCCCGGTCGCTTTCAACGTCGGTTGTCGGCTGGCCGGCGCGGGTGTTGGATTCGTCCGACTGCGCGTGTCGGACGGCGCGCGGGCGCTCGGGCGAGTGAGGCGGTCGCGATGGCCGACACCCGAACCGGCAGATCGGGGGCGACGACGCAATCGCATGGTGGTGCTGCCTCGCATGGTGACCCGCGTCGCGCGGCCGAGCTGTTGGCGCATGCGCTGTCGGGCAGCGACGACACGGTCACGGCGCTGCTCGAATCGTTGACAGGCGAAGTCGTCGAGGCCGAGAGGATTGCGCAGACCGCGACCGTCGCGACCGCGCTAAATCGCCTCGACGTTGTCGCCGGACACGCGTTGGTGAGCCGACAGGCGATCCTGCGTGGCCGAACATCGCGGCGGGACTACCTGTACGCCGAGACGCTTTTCGTCGCGGATCGCCTCCCGGACGGCGTGCGATCGACTCTCGCGACGACCAGTGATCCGATTGGTCGCGTGTTCGCCGCCCAGGACATCGCGATGTCGCGCACCGTGCTCGGTACGCCGCACCGGACGCCGACCGTACCCCGCCTGGGACCGGAAAACGCCCTCGAGCACGCGATCTTCGCGCGGCGATACCGCGTCGAGGCGGGCGGCCTCGCCGTAATGCTGATCGACGAGTGGTTTCTGCCGTCGCTGCGCGAAGTCGTGCTTGGCGTGGCCTAGACCGTATGGAGCGCCGGGCCCGTTAGGGCGGCGCCTCACTCATGCGTAATCGTGGGTTGCCGCCGGGAACACGCCCGGCGGTAGAGCCACAGTCATGGGAGGCGCCGTTATGGGCAATGGTACGTGGGTTGGCCTGGATGTGCACGCAAAAAGCGTGGTCGCAGGCCTGATCTCTGATGAGAGCGGTGAGCTGCGGGTGCTGCGGGCCCCCCACCGCACCGAGGAGTTGGTGCGGTGGGTGGGTCAATGGGATTCCCCGGTGCGGGTCGCATACGAAGCAGGGCCGACCGGGTTTGGCCTGGCGCGAGCGCTCGCCCAGCACGGCATCGGCTGCGTGGTGGCCGCCCCGAGCCTGATCGCACGCTCGCCGGTGGGGCGCACCAGGAAAAACGACGCCGCCGACGCCGAACACCTGGCGCGTCTGTTGCGCGCTGGTGAGCTTGTCGCGGTACGCGTGCCCGATGTGGCCGACGAGGCGGCACGCGACCTGGTGCGGGCCCGTGAGGATGCCCGTGCGGATCTGATGCGTGCCCGGCACCGGCTGTCAAAGCTGCTGTTGCGCCACGGGATCCTCTATGAGGATGGACGGGCCTGGACCCGTGCCCATGACGCGTGGCTGCGCCGGATCCGCCTTGAGCACTCGGCCGCGCGTGCGGCATTCGACGACGCCTACGGGGCCACCCTCGGCGCCGGGATCCGCCGCGATACGCTCGATTCCGAGATCGCCCAGATGGCAACCGACCCCCGCTGGGCGGGTGTCGTCGGACGCCTGGGGTGCCTGCGTGGGGTCGGGACACTGACCGCGTTTGCCCTCTGCGTGGAGATCGGGGACTGGCATCGGCTCTCTGGCGCCACGATTGGCGCCTACCTGGGCCTTGTCCCGAGCGAGTCCCAATCCGGGGCCCGCCACGCCCGGGGCCCGATCACCAAGGCCGGCAACTCCCACGCGCGCCGGCTGCTGGTCGAGGCGGCCTGGCATCACCGGGCTCAGCTGCGCACAAGTGCCGCCATCGAGCGACGCCGTTCTGGCCAGCGCCCGGAGGTACGCGCCCGCGCCGAAGCTGCAGGAGTCCGCCTGCACCATCGCTGGTACCAACTCGAGCACCGGCGCGGTGTGCGCTCGACGATCGTGGCCACGGCCGTGGCCAGGGAGCTGGCAGGCTGGTGCTGGAGCCTTGCGGTGATGGACTAACCCACTCACCACAACGCCTGGGCGCAGAGAGCGCGTCGGCCGGCCGGCAACGGACGCCGCGAGAGGTAATGCGCGGTACAGCTATGAGCAGCCTTCGGGCCACGCTCGATCCTAGAGCGCGCCACGCCTCCGCCGAACAACCGGTCATGCGGTAACCAACCCGCGCATATCAGCCTGACCGCGACCGTCGATACGCCACCCCGGCGCGCTCCCTGGGCCCATAAACATAGCCCGCTCACGCGGGCTATTTCGGCGTGCCTCTTGACAAACACCTCTCCATATCAGCTGTAACCACTCACAGGGTTAGTAACAGCCCTTGACCGGGCGAGGACCCCGGGGCTGTTGTGGAGGTGCCTAACGCCATCCACACCCCGGAGGTCCTCATGGCCCACCCTAATGCGCGTCTGACTCCACGCGGACGCTTGCTGCTGGTCGAGCGCATCCTGGCCGGGTATCGCGTGAGTGATGTGGCGGCACAACTCGGTTGCTCACGCACCTGCGCCTACAAGTGGCTTTATCGCTACCGCATCGAGGGCCCAGCTGGGCTTTTGGATCGCACAAGCGCTGCGCATCGCATCCCACATCGCACCACAGCTGAGCTCGAGCGGCGTGTGTGTGAGCTGCGACGCCGCTCTCGCCGCGGGCCGGAGTGGATCGCGGCAGAACTCGGGATGTGTGCGGCAACCGTCGGGCGCATCCTCGCCCGTCATCGAATGCCGCACCTTCGTGATCTGGATGCGCTGACCGGGATCCCGATCCGTCGCGGGCCGGCCACAGGTGTGCGCTATGAACGTGCCACACCGGGCGAGCTGATCCACATCGACGTCAAAAAGCTCGGGCGCATCCCCGCTGGGGGCGGCTGGCGCATGCACGGGCGCACCGCCGAGGCCCGCAGGCATCGGCTCGTGGGCTTTGACTACGTCCATGCGGCCATCGATGACCACTCGCGGGTGGCCTACGCCGAGATCCACCCGGATGAGACCGGTGCGAGCTGTGCGGCGTTTCTGGTGCGCGCCGCAGCGTTCTTTGCCATCTGTGGCATCACCCGCATCGAGCGGGTGATGAGCGACAACGCCTTTGCCTACCGCCTGTCGGACGCCTTCCAGGCCGCCCTTGAGCGCCTTGAGGCCCGCCATGTGCTGATCCGACCCCATTGCCCCTGGCAAAACGGCAAAATCGAGCGCTTCAACCGCACCTTGCAAACAGAATGGGCATATCAACGCCCATTTACGAGCAACGACGAACGAGCGCACGCCCTGCCGGGATGGCTCGAGTACTACAACACCCAGCGCCGGCATTCGGCGCTCGGGGGCCGAGCACCGATTACGAGGCTGTCACCAATGCGGTGAGTGGGTACACCTAGGGACCGATTCGGTCCCCTGCTCCCTCTCCCCCGGCGGCTGTAGATCCCACTAACCGTCACCGATCTCACGAAATCGCGCTAACAGGCTTCGAACCCGGAACGCGGCCCCCTAGAGGCGAATCTCCCGGATGATCGTCCGGCTGAACAGGTGGACGGTGTCGATGAACTGCACGGTATTGCTCATCAGGTCCATGACGATCGAGTGAGTCCGCGCACCGTCTGTGAAATAGCGTACGCCCTGCAGCAGGTTCCCATCGGTTACGCCGGTGGCGATGACGTAGTAGGGCTTGGGCGCAAGCTCCGGGATCCCGAAGGTCGTGTCGAGGTCGGTGATGCCGAACTCGGCGAGCTTGGCGGACTCCTCGTCGGTCCGTGGCCACATCTTGGCCTGGATTTCCCCGCCCAGACATTCGAGCGCGGCCGCGGTGATGACGCCTTCGGTCGACCCCCCGATCCCCACATACAGGTGGTCGCCGGTCCCACGCACGCCGACCGACATACTCGCGGTGATGTCGCCGTCGGGGATCAGCCGGATTCGCGCGCCTGCCGCCCGAATCTCATCGATGAGCTTCTCGTGACGCGGCCGGTCGAGCACGACGACCGTCAGGTCCCGGATGCGGCGCTGATAACACCGCGCAATCACTTCGAGCGTGTCCGCCATCGGTGCATCGATGTCGATGCGGCCCTTGGCGCTTGGTCCGACGCAGATCTTGCGCATGTACATGTCGGGCGCGGACATGATGCCGCCAGGGGCACCGACGACGCACACCGAGATCGCACCGGCATCGCCGCGTGCCACAAGGTCGGTGCCCTCAAGTGGGTCCACGGCGATCTCGCAGGGCATGCCGCCGGTGCCGAGCGACTCTCCGACGTACAGCTCGGGAGCCTCGTCCTTTTGGCCCTCCCCGATCACGACGGTTCCACTGATGGAGAGCTTGCCGAACTCAGCACGCATCGCGTCGACCGCGGCACCGTCGGCGGCGTTATTGTCGCCGCGCCCGAGCCAGCGCGCCGATGCGAGGGCGGCCTGCTCGGTGACCTTCAGAAAATCGACTGCCGGAACCATGCGTTCGTCGACGGGTGTCGTCATCGTGCTCAGCCTCCCAGCCGGGCGTGACGGGCCGCGGCATCCGCATTGAATTTCTCCAGCCCGACGTTCGTGAGCGGGTGCTCGAGCATCTGGTGAAACACCTTCGGTGGAATTGTCGCAATATCGGCTCCCATCTTCGCAGCCTCAACGACGTGAATCGGCGACCGGATCGACGCGGCCAGCACCTCGACCTCGGATTCGAACCCCCAGAGCGCCTCGACGACCTCCCGGAGCGCCTCGATCCCGTTGTTGCCGATGTCGTCGTAGCGACCCACGAACGGGGACACGTAGCGCGCGCCGGACGACGCGGCCAGCAGGGCCTGAGGCGCCGTAAAGCACAACGTCATGTTGACCGCGATCCCCTCGGCCGCAAGCGCCGAGGTGGCGGCAAGTCCGTCGGCGCTGGTCGGGATCTTGACGACGATGTTGGGATGAATGGCGGCGAGCCGGCGGCCTTCGGAGACCATCTGTTCACGCCCTTCGACGATCACCTCGGCGGAGATCGGTCCGTCGACGAGCTCACAGATCCGGCGATAGATGCTGATCTCGTCGCCCTCAACCTGATTGAGGAGGCTCGGGTTGGTCGTGACCCCCTTCAGGACGCCCCACGAGGCCAGGGTCTCGATCTCGTTCAGATCCGCGGTATCGACGAAGAGTTTCACGGCTGGTCCTTCGCGTGTCGGTGGCGGTTGCGGCAGCTCACGGTGCGGAGCCGGTGCGACGCACAGCTGCGCTGGTTCTGCCCGTCATGCCCCGGGGCATGCCGTCTACGAGCGGGGCCCCGGTCGGCGCCGCCCGAGGGCAGGCACCCCGAACGACCGGTGTCCGCGCCGGTGATGCTACTTGATCACCGCGTGCCAGCGCTCCGGCGCGCCGGCGATCAGGGCCTCGGTCATCGTCAGCACGTCCTTGAGAAAGCCGACCTCGTGTACCCGGAAGATGCTCGCCCCCTGGAGTCGGCACCATGCAACGCCGGCGGCAGTCGGCGCCAAGCGTTGCGTGGCCACCCGTCCGGTGACCGCCCCGAGCACCTTCTTGTTGGAGATCGGCATGAAGATCGGGCGACCCAGGACCTGCAGCTCAGCGAGGCGGTGCAGGAGATCGAGATCCTGCTGCGGCGACTTCCCCAACCCCAACCCCGGATCGACCACGATGCGCTCGGCGGCGATCCCCGCGGCGCCGGCGAGCGCGAGCGTCTCGCGCGCCCACGCAATGACTGCGTCGGGGACGTCGACATCCGGGAAGCTGCGCGGCCGAATCTTGGGCGTCCCGAAGAAATGGGTCATCACGATCCCGACCTCGCTCGCCGACGCGGCGCGCAACATCGCGGGATCGCGCAGACCGGTCGGATCGTTGAGGACCGAGGCGCCAGCGGCGATCGCGGCCTCGGCAACCTCAGGCTTGAAGGTATCGATCGCCACCGGCGCGGCGATCGCGCCGGCGAGCCCGCGGATCACCGGGACGACGCGTGCGATTTCCTCTGCGACCTCAGTGCGCGGGGCGAACCGCAGCGATTCGCCACCGACCTCGATGATGCTCGCCCCCTGCTCGGCAAGGGCGATGCCGTGCGCGATCGACGCCGCGGTGCCAAAGTGCCGGCCCTCGTCGGAAAACGAGTCAGGCGTCGCGTTAACGATGCCCACCAGGTGTCCCCGATCGCAGTCCAGTACGCCCGAGCCATGACGCCAGCGCCGGGCGCCGGGCGCGAGCTCCGCCAACAGGTCGCGCAGCGCGGCGGTCGGGTCGCTCAACCGATCGAGCGCTCCAGCCGCGGCGCGTCCCCGGGGGTTGCCCAGCGTGCCCGCACGCCGGTCTGGGCGATGCGCATCGGCACGAGGCGGGTCGCCGAGCCCGTGCTCGCCAGTGCCTCTGTCGCGGCTGTCACGAGTTCATCGAGGCACTCGTCGCGGCACCACAACAGGGTCGTCGGACCCGAGCCGGAGATGGTAACGCCGAGGCACCCGTGGGTGCCGATCAGCGCCCGCATAGCATCGAGTCCAGGGACCATCGTGCCGCGGTACGGCTCGTGCAGACGATCGTCAAGCACCGCCGGAAGGTCGTCGAGGTGCCCTCGCGTCAACGCGAGCACCAGACGGATCCCGTTGGCGAGCGTGATGGCGGCATCGCGAATCGGAATGGCCCCCGGCAGCGCGGCACGTGCTTCGGATGTCGAGACGGTCGCCAACGGAATGGCCGCCACGAAGGCGAGCGCACGTGGCACCTCGAGCCGGATCGTGGAGTGATCCGCCCCGACGGCCACGATGCCCCCGGTCAGACAGGCCGCGGCATTGTCGGCATGACCCTCCAGGCGCGTCGCCCGGGACAGGATCTCGGACGGGCTCCAGCGGAGCCCGCCGAGCGCGTTCGCCGCGATCAGCCCGGCGCAGACCGACGCGGCCGACGACCCGAGCCCCCGGCCCAACGGGATCCGGTTCCGACACTCGATCTCGAGCCCGTCCAACGAGTCGAGCCCTTCCGACAAGGAGCGGCAGATCAGATTCGACGCATCGGCCGGCAGCTCATCGGCGCCTTCGCCGATGACCCGCACCGCCAGCGGCCCCGGCCGGCGGGTAATCACCACAGCATTGGTGAAATCCAACGCTGCCGCGAGAACATCAAATCCCGGACCGAGGTTCGCCGACGTCGCCGGAGCGGTGACGATCAGCGCCTCAGCCATCGAACACCGCCCGCTCGAGCTCGGCGCGCGTTCCGGCAATGTGCATCACCGGCGGGGCGTCGGCCACCGCCGTTTCGGGATCCTTCAAGCCGTGTCCGGTCAGGACGCACACCACCGTCTGGCCGGCCCGGAACTCGCCGGCGTCGGCCCGCATCACGAGACCCGCCAGCGACGCCGCGGAGGCCGGCTCGCAGAAGATGCCTTCGGTCTGGGCAACCTGGCGGTACGCGTCGAGGATCTGGGCATCGGTGACGGCCGCAATGGCGCCGCCCGACGCCGTGATGGCCGCCAGGGCCTGAGGGCCGCTCGCCGGATTGCCGATGCGGATCGCAGTCGCAATCGTCTCCGGATGCTCGACGCGATGGCCGACCACGAGCGGCGCGGCACCAGCGGCCTGGAAACCCATCATCCGCGGCAGCACGCCCGTGTGGCCCGCGGCGTGATAGGCCAGAAAGCCTGCCCAATAGGCCGTGATGTTGCCCGCGTTGCCAACCGGGATGCACAGCACGTCGGGCGCGTCGCCGAGGGCGTCACAGACCTCGAAGGCCCCGGTCATCTGGCCTGCGATCCGGAACGGATTCACCGAGTTGACCAGCTCGATGTCCGACGCGTCGGCCAGCTCGCGCACCACCGTGAGCGCCTGATCGAAGTTCCCGTCGATGGAGATCACCCGGGCGCCGTGCACGATCGCCTGCGCCAGTTTGCCCGAGGCGATCTGGCCTTTGGGAATCACGACCGCGGCCCGGATGCCTGCGCGGGCGGCATAGGCGGCGGCCGAGGCGGAGGTGTTTCCCGTGCTCGCACAAATCACCGCCTGCGCGCCGCGCTCGACGGCCTTGCTGACGGCGAGCGTCATGCCACGGTCCTTGAAACTTCCGGTCGGGTTCATCCCCTCGAACTTGGCAAACAGCCGCAGGCCGTAGTGCGCTCCGATCCGCTCAAGCGGCACCAGCGGGGTGCCGCCCTCGCCGAGGCTGACGACCGGCGTCGCATCGGTGACCGGTAAGAGCGCACGGTACCGCGTGATCAGTGCGGGCGGCAGACTCACGCGGCATCCTCGGCCAGGAGGCGCAGCAGCACGGGTTCGCTGCGCACGTCGTCCATGTCCCGCATCGCGGCGACGGCCGCGTTCATCCGTGACTCGGACCCCACGTGGGTCACCAGCACCAGCCGCGCGGCGTCGCCCTCGCCGCGCTGGATGACGCTACGGATCGACAGCCCGGCCTCGGCGAAGGCGGTGGCGATCTGCGCCAGCACGCCCGGTCGATCCATCACCCGGAGCCGTATGTAGAACGCCGACTCGGTCTGATCCGGCCCCAGCAGCGGCCGGCCAGCATCGACGAGGGCGTTCTGTAGGAAGCTGCCCTTGGCGGTGCCGAGGATCGACAGCACGTCGGCAAGGATCGCCGAGGCCGTCTCGGTGCCGCCTGCGCCCGGACCGACGAGCATGATTTGGCGCACGGTGCCCGATTCGAGCAGCACGGCGTTGTCGGGCCCCATGACGGCGGCCAGGCGATGCCGCTCGGGGACGAGCGCCGGGTGAACGCGCACGCTGATCCCGCCGTTACCCAACCGGGCGACGCCGAGCAGCTTGACGACGAATCCCAAATCGCGGGCGAGCTCGAGATCCTCGGCGTGGACACCGTCGATACCCTCGTAGGGGACATCATCGAAGTGCACGTTGGTGTGGAAGGCGATCGAGGCCAGGATCGCCATCTTGGCCGCGGCGTCGGCTCCGCCGACATCCTCGGTCGGATCGGCTTCCGCGTAGCCGAGTGCCTGGGCCTGCGCCAACGCCTCCTGGTAGCTCAGGCCAGCGCGCGCCATCTCGGACAGGATGTAGTTGGTCGTCCCGTTGACGATCCCGGTCACCGCCGAGATTTCGGCCGCCAGCATCGATTCCCGCAGCACCTTGATCACGGGAATCGCCGCGCAGGCGGATGCTTCGAAGCGCAGTTCGGTCCCTGAGGTCTCCGCCAGCGTCAGCAGGTCCGCGCCCTGACGAGACATCAGCTGCTTGTTGGCCGTCACGACGGGCGTGCCGCCCTGAAGGGCCTGGCGCAGGTAGGTCGCGGTCGGCTCGATGCCGCCCATCACCTCAACGATGACATCGACGTCGGGATCCGACAGGACATCCTGCGGGTCGGTCGTCAGCTGCGCCGGGGCGATCCCCGGGCGGGCGCGGGTGGCATCGCGCACGAGGATCGGGCCGATCTCCAGGCGCCGGCCGGATGCGCGTGCAATCGTCTCGTCCTGACCGGCGATGGTCCGTACGAACGCCTGGCCGACGGTGCCGCAGCCCAAAAGGCCGATGCGCACCGGACGATCCGAAGAACCCTGGATGGCGGACACGTTAGGCAAGGTCACGCCCGAGGATATCGGCGTATGTCTCACGACGCGTGACGACACGCGCGGTGCCGCCCGCTGCGAACACCACCGCCGGCCGTGGCTGACCATTGTAGTTTGACGCCATCGAGACCCCGTAGGCACCGGTTGCCGGCAGGCAGATCACGTCGCCGACGACGAGCTCAGGCAGCCGTGCCTCGGCCACGAGGATGTCACCGCTCTCGCAGTGTTTGCCCACGATGCGGTAGGTCCGATCGGGCGCGGCGGCGGCGCGGCTGGCCAGGACCGGTTCGTAGACGGCGCCGTAGAGCATCGGACGCAGAAGGTCGCTCATGCCCCCGTCGACCGACGCGTAGGTGCGGATACCCGGGATCGGCTTGATTCCACCGACCCGGTACAGCGTGACACCGGAGCGGCCGACCATGGCCCGTCCGGGCTCGCACAACAGGCGCGGGATCGCAAGGCCGCGCGCACCGAACGCCGATCGCAGCGCGTCGGCTTGGGCCGCAGCGAACGCAGCGATCGGCGGCGGATCGTGCTCTTTCACGTAGGCAACGCCGAGCCCGCCGCCGAGGTCCACGGCTTCGATGTCCTCGGGGCCGACCTCGGCTGCGAAGTCGGCCAACACGTCCGCCGTCGGTCCGAAGACCGACAGATCGAACAGCTGTGAGCCCAGGTGGGCATGCAAACCGACAAGCTGCAGGTGTGCCGACGCCCGGATTGCGGCGACCCCGCGCTGTGCGTCACCCGCCAGCGAGAATCCGAACTTCGAATCGATCTGGCCCGTGGCGATCGCCGCGTGGGTCGCAGGATCGATGCCCGGCGTCACCCGCACCATCACGCGTTGCACGATCCCGCGCCCGGCGGCGGCACGCTCGATCAGGGCGATCTCATCGAATCCATCAATGATGACGGTGCCGACGCCGGCGTCCAGGGCATCCTCGACTTCGTGCGCGGTCTTGTTGTTGCCATGCAGGTAGATGCGCTCCGGCGCGAATCCCGCCGCCAGCACGGCATACAGCTCACCCCCGGAGGCAACGTCGACCGACAGGCCTTCCTCACGCAGGAGCTGTAGTGCAGCCAGGCCGAAATAGGCCTTGCTGGCGTAGATGACCTCTGCCGCACGGTCGGCCGCCGCATACGCCCGCACAAACTCCGTGGCCGTCGCCCGCAGGTGCTGTTCGTCGTAGACGACCAGCGGGGTCCCGAACTCGTCGGCGAGCGCGACGAGGTCGCATCCGCCGATCGACAGATGGCCGTCGGCGGTGACCGACGCCGTGGAAGGCAGGACCTGGTTTGCGGCCATCATCAGAACGCCCCGGAAGGTACCAGATACCCGGCTATGCTCGTGATCACGGCATGCGATCTCTCATCGAGTTCCCAAGCGTCGACGGCACCCAGCTGGCCGCCGCGTACTGGCCGACGCGAACTCCGTCGGCAGGGGTCGTGATCGTCCCCGGCCTGGACAGCCGCAAGAAAAACCACGCCGACTTCGCGCGTGTCTGTTATGCGGCCGGCCTCGCGGCGCTCACCCTGGACATCCGCGGTCACGGCGCCTCACACGGCGTGCTCGGACCGGGCGCGGTCGACGATGTCATCGCCGCGATCGACGCCCTGCGCGAACGCGGTCACGAGCGCATCGGTGTGCGCGGATCGTCATTGGGCGGGTTCCTCGCCCTCGTCGCCGCGGCCCGTAGCCCACACGTCGCGTGCGTGGTCGCCATCTGCCCTGCGCAGCCGGACGCGCTCGCCGACCGGCTTGGCGATGGCTGGCCGACGCGATTCCCGCTCGCCGACGCCGTCGCGACGCAGGACGGAATCGCACGTGGGTACTGGCACGCCACCGTCGACGAGGTCGTGCCGTGGGCCGCAACGGGCGCCCTGGCCCAGCTCACCCCGCAGCCGCGCCGGCTGCGCATCGTCTTCGGCGGCAGTCACCACAGCCTCCAGCACGATGCCGACGTCCAGGCCGAGACACGGGACGTCCTTTGCCACCACCTGACGTGACCCCCGGTCCGGCGGCCCTGGACCACGAGATCTGCGCATGCCGGCTCTGCCCACGCCTAGTGGCCTGGCGCGAGCGAGTCGCCGATGAGCGGCGCCGGGCCTTCGCGAACGAGGCGTATTGGGGGCGCGCCGTGCCGAGTTTCGGCAGCGAGCGAGCGCCGATCCTTGTCGTCGGCCTCGCCCCGGCGGCTCACGGCGCAAATCGAACCGGACGCATGTTCACCGGCGACCGCAGCGCGGACGTCCTGGTCGCCGCGTTGCACCGCGCGGGTCTGGCGAGTCAGCCGGAGTCCGTGGCGCGCGACGACGGCCTCGTGCTACACGGATGCCGCATGACGGCGATCGTCCACTGCGCGCCGCCCGACAACCGACCGACCCCGCAGGAGCGGGCTCGGTGCCGGCCATATCTCGAACGGGAGATCGCCCTCGTCGATCCGGTGGTCCTACTCGCCCTCGGCGCGCTCGCCTGGGACGGTGTCATCGCCGCCCTTCGCACGTTCGGCCCCGTGCCCCGACCCAAGCCGCGCTTCGGCCACGGTGCCGAAGTGCACATCGGCGCGCGCTGGCTAATCGGCGTCTACCATCCGTCCCAGCAGAACACCTTCACCGGTCGCCTGACCCCCGCGATGCTGGACGACGTGCTCGCACGCGCGGTGGCGCGCGCCCGTCCAGCCTAGGCCCGCGCCGGCGTCGGGCTGAGCAGGTTCAGGTCGGAGAATGGGTCGATCGCGGCCGCGCCACCCGGATGCACTTCGAGATACAGGTACGGCGCACCGCTGGCGGCGTCGCCGGAGTTACCCACGGTCCCCAGCGCCTGACCGGTCGCCAACTGCGATCCCGGCCGGATAGCGGGCGCGATGCCGTTCAGATGCGCGTAGTAGTACTGGGTCCCGGTGACGTCCTGGAGCCAGATCCAGATGCCGCCCAGGCCGGTTGCCGTACGGGTCATGCTGATGACCTCGGCGTTGCAGACGGCCACGACAGGCGTCCCGTGGGCCGCAGGCAGGTCCGCCCCTTGGACGGGCCCCTCCGGACCCGGCTTGCCGAAGACGTCCGCGTACGGATACAGCGCGGTCGAGTACGGCGTCGCCTTGGCGCTGACGATTGGGAAGGCCCGCAGATACCTCGTGTGCAGGACCGTGATCGACGCCGACGCCACGGCGGCGGTCGTGGCCGAGAACGCCACCCTCAGCCCAACCCTGCGCAGGAACCGAACCCCTGCCACGCCGTTGGGCGGCTGTCGATACGACCGCTCCAGCGCCACGACGGCATGTTCGGTCACCGCACCGTAGGCGCCGTCGGCGACGACCGACGTCTGGTGATGTGCGCGCAGCTTGAACTGCAGCTTGCGTACCGCAGTCCCATGGTCACCGCGACGCAGGTACGCCCGCGTCCTCGGCAGGACAATCACCCAGGCGGACGAACTCGAAGACGGCGATGTCGGTGCGGGCGTGCTCGCAGCGGCAAGCCCAAGGGCAGGTGCGAGGCCGACCATTACCGGGATTGCAAGGGCTGCCACGACCCGGCGGGGCGTGCCAATCGACGGCAGACGAGTGAATCCGGTGCGTCGAATAGTCCTGGCTCCTTGGTCGCCCAGCGCATCGCGTGTGCAGCGGGTGTTCGGGAGTCGCCGACATGGCAGTGCGGCAACAGGCAGCACCGCGTTACCCTCACGGCACTGAGGGCAACCCTACGCACGACAACGGACGAGGGTCAACCGGTTGGCCGCGGAAATTCTTGCTATGTGAGATGATCGGAGGGCGGATGTCCTCTTGCCCTCCGGACACGCCCCGCACGATCCGCAGATCTGCTGCCGCGAGGCCGGTACCCGCCAGGCGGCGCGGTTCACGTGCTGAGCAGGCATTCCCGGCCGGGCGGTCGCCGCCGATCACGCCTCGCAAGCGCGAGAGGTGACACTTGCCGCCGTGGGGCGCCCGGCGTGCGTGCAGACGACTCCGCGCGCTAGGAGTCGGTTGCCGCGGGATCGGTGGACGGGTCGACGATCGCATCGCGCTCGCGCAGCAACTCGATGGCCTTTGCCCGCTCGTCGGCGTCCAAGGTCGAGAAGTCCTCGTCCGACAGGTGCCCCGATGCGTGATCGAACTCGATCTCCTTGATGGACTCGAGGGTGCGCTGCAGATCGTCCTCAACCCGCTTGCGCTCCTGCCCGGCGGCAGACTCCTCGGGTTCGGACACCGAATCGCCGCGCAGGACCGGCCAGGCGATCACGCTCGCTGCCGTGACGAACACCAGCACGGAAACGAGGACGATGAGCAGTGTCATGCGCAGTCGCCCCGCGCGAGCAGGGGGCCCGGGGGTGCGCTCACAACGGCCATGGCGCTCAGGTGGTCCGAACCGCCTCGGGCACCGCTGCGGATTCCACCTGACGCTGCGCTCGTGGGGTCGGCCAAACGGCCACGCCGCCGCCGATGAGCATGATCAGGCCGCCGATCCAGACCCAGATCACCAGCGGGTTGATGAAGACCGAGAAGCGCGCGAGTCCCGATGAGTCGACGCCGACGAGCACGACGTACACGTCCCGGAACGCGTTCGAATCCAGTGCAACCTCGGTCAGGCGCTGCTGGCTGGCCGGGTAGAACCCGATCGTCGGGTTCATCGTGCCGATACGCGAGCCGCCCTGGCTCTCGGCGAGCACAACCCCCGACTCCTGCACGTTGGGCGTGGAGGTGTTGATGTAGCCCAGGTTCGTGAACTGATACCCGCGCACCGAGGCGGTCTGGCCGCGCCGCAAGGCGATGTCATGCTCGGTGGCGAACGCCTGTGAACCGGTCAGCCCGACGATCAACACGACGATCCCGAGGTGGACGATATAGCCCCCGTAGCGACGCCGGTTGCGGGCAACGAGCTCGTACACCGATGCCGGCCATGACACGCCCCCGAGGGCGTGGCGCACCTGCGTGCCCCGCCAGAACTCACCGGCGATGCAGATTGTCACGAATACACAGGCGATCACCGTGGCCGATGCCCAGATGCTCGTGCCGACATCGGTCAACGACAGGATCAGCACCCCAGCGATTGCCGTGCCGATCAGCGGCGCGTTGAACCGACGCATCAGCTGGCGCCAGGACGCCTTGCGCCACGGGATCATCGGACCGATTCCGGTCAGGATCAACAGGACGAGCCCGATCGGCAGCGCGACCTGGTTGTAGTAGCCGGTCCCGATCGTGATCGACTGCCCCTTGACGACTTGCGTGATGACCGGAAACACCGTGCCCCAGAACACCGCGAAGGTCAGCCCGACCAGCAGCAGGTTGTTGTAGAGGAACACGGCTTCGCGGCTCACGAAGCTCTCCAGTGAGTTTCGCGACCGCAGGTCCGGAATGCGGGTGATCAAAAGCCCCAGCGACGCAACCGTGAGCACCAGGATGAAGCTCAGGAACCACGGTCCGAGTGTGCTCGCTCCGAACGCATGGATCGACGAGATGATGCCCGAGCGCGTCAGGAACGTCCCGAACAGGGACAGGCTGTAGGCGGTGATCACCAGCACCATGTTCCAGACGCGCAGCATGCCGCGTCGCTCTTGGACCATGATCGAGTGCAGGAACGCAGTCGCCATCAGCCACGGCATCAGCGCTGCGTTCTCGACCGGGTCCCACGCCCAGTAGCCGCCCCAGCCCAATTCCCCGTATGCCCAGCGGGCGCCGAGCAGGATGCCGACGGCGAGCAAGACCCACGAGATGACCGTCCAGCGTCGGATGCTCGTGATCCATTCGGTCCCGAGCCGCCGCGTCCAAAGCGCGGCAATCGCGAACGCGAACGGGATGGCCAGCCCGACATAGCCGAGGTACAGGATTGGCGGATGGGCCATCATGTACGGGTTCTGCAGGAGCGGGTTGAGCCCGCCGCCCTGACTCGGCCGTTGGGCGAGCGTGTTGAACGGGCTCGTGGCAAAGCTCAACAGGCTCGCGAAGAAGGCGGCGACGGTCATCAGCACCGCAACGACGATCGGCATCAGCTCACGGTGGCGCCGCCGGTTCAGCCACGTCACAAACGCGGAATACATGCTCAGGATCCAGGCGAACAAGAGCAGCGAACCGGCCTCGCTTGCCCACAGTCCACCAACCTTGTAGGACCAGCTGAGGGTGGAGTTGCTGTAGTCGGCGACGTTCGCAAACGAGAAGTCGTCGGTCAGGAGGGCCCAGATCATGACCGCCATCGCGCCGGACATCATGACCGCGGTCATGTAGACCGCGCGTTCGGCGCTGCGCTGCCAGACCCGGCGTCCCGGACGACGCGACAGCAGCGCCGAGGTGATCGCGAACGCGGCGCAACCGAGCGCCAGCAAGACCAGCACGCGTCCGAGCAGGGCCACCGAGTTAGCTCTTCTTAGCGGGCGCGGGCGGATCCGGTTGGTTGACGAACTTCGACGGGCACTTGGTGATCATCGAGTTTCGCTGCGCGATGAACGTGTTGCCGCTGCGCGTACCCGTCACGACGACCTCCCGCGTCGCCTTGAACGCGTCGGGTACCAACCCGGTGTAGATGACCAGGACCCGCGCCGATGCGTTTTGCTTGTCCTGGACCCAGAACCGCAGGCCCCGTGGGCTGTCGGCCTGATCCTGCGGGTTGACCACCGGCTGCTGGGACACGATCGCGTCAAGGCGATACACCTGTCCGGGCGTGCTGCTGAGCAGCTGAGCCGGCGAGACATAGGTCTGCAAGGCGCCACCGATGCTGAAATAGAGCAGCGCACCGCCGAGGACGGCGGCAACGGTCAGCGCCATGGTGAATCGCAGCCGGGACCTCATGGGCTGATCGTAGCAACGGCCCCCCAAGGATGGGCGGATGACGCCTGTACCGAAACTATTTCCACCACCCGGTCGGGCAATCGGCCGGCGGAGCGGTTGGCCCCGGTGATTCCGCGGCGTCCACGGGGGTACGCTGCAAAAGGACGGGATCGCGACGACTGCGGAGGGCTGGGGACGTGTCGGCACAGCAAGTTCGAGACATGCTGGCCAGCGGCCAGACGATCCACATGCCCGGCATCTTCGACGCGCTCACCGCGCGACTCGCCGAGCAGGCCGGCTTCCAGGTCGGGTTCGTGTCGGGATATGCCGTCTCGGCAGGACGGCTGGCAGCACCAGACTTGGGCTATCTGAGCCAATCCGAGATGACCGAGACCGCCCGCGAGGTGTGCGCGGCCACGGCGATGCCGATTATCGTCGACGCCGATACCGGCTACGGCAACGCGCTGTCGGCAATCCGCACGGCGCGCGGACTCTTTGCCGCCGGCGCCTCCGGACTGTTCCTCGAGGATCAGGTGTGGCCCAAGAAATGCGGCCATTTCGCGGGTAAACGTGTCGTCCCGGCCGATGAATGGCTGGCCAAGTTGCGCGCCGTCGTCGATCTGTCGCGCGACGGCATCGACCTGTTTGTGGTCGCGCGTACGGACGCCCGTGCAGTCGTCTCGCTCGACGATGCGCTTGCCCGCGCCCGGGCGGCGATGCAAATCGGCGTCGATGCCATCTTCGTCGAAGCGCCCCAGAGTATCGAGGAACTCGAGGCCATCGTCGCTGCCACGCCGGGCGCGATCCGGGTCGCCAACATGGTCGAAGGCGGACGAACCCCGCTGCTTACCCCGGCCGAACTGCACGAGCTGGGTTTCGACGTCGTCGTGACGCCGCTGACCGCGTTGATGAGCGCGACCCGCGCGATTCAGGAGGCGTTCGCGATCCTGGTCCGCGAGGGAACGATGCGAGATCATCGCGACCGTCTGGTCGACTTCACCGAGTTCGGTTGGGTCGTGGAGATGGCGCGCCACCAGGCACTCGACGCCCAGTACGCGTCCGAGAACGTCGATCCCGCCTAGGCGGTCCCGCCGCCCCAGGCGGTCACGACGATCTCGCGCGGACCGCCGCGGTCACGAAACTCACACAGGTAGATGCCCTGCCACGTGCCGAGCAGCACTCGCCCATCGGCGATCGGGATCGTGATGGCCGCCCCGATCATCGATGACTTGACGTGGGCAGCCATGTCGTCCGGGCCCTCGAGGGTGTGCGCAAAATACGGAGTACCGTCGGGCGCCACGCGATCGAGCCACGCCGCGAGATCGGTCCGCACCTCTGGGCTCGCGTTTTCGTTGAGCGACAGCGCCGCGCTGGTGTGGCGCACGAAACACTGGAGCAGGCCGACCTTGATGCCGCCCAAGTCGATTGCGTCCACCAACTCCCGTGTGACGAGATGCATGCCGCGCGGGCGCGCGGGCAGGCGCACGTTCGCCTGACGCCAGATGCTCACGGCCGGACGCCCGGGCTACGCCGTCAGGACGATCTTGCGCCCGGAGGCCTGGTGCGCCTGTTCGGCCCAGGCGCGGACGGCGTCGTCCAACCGGACTTCGTCGATGCCGATCGAGACCGTGCCGGCGGCCGCTGCCTGGCACAGCAGCGGATAGTCGCGGGCAATGGCCTCGGCCGGCTCGCTGAAGATGGAAAATCCACGGATATCGACACGCTTGCCGCGCAGCGCGCCGCCGATGAGGCTGGCCATCGGCGCCGATGCATTGCCGACGTGCACGATCCGGGCGCCGGTGCGCAGCGTCGCGAGGCTCGCCTGCAGCGGCTCACCCCAAAGCGTGTCGATCACGAGGTCGAACCCGTCACCGGCGGCATCGGTCAGCTGAAGGTCAAAATCGGGGTCGGTGACGCGCACCGCGGCGTCCGCGCCCGCCAGTCGCGCGCGTCGGCACCCGTCCGCACTGCGTGCCGCGGCGACGATCCAGCCGGCCCCCGCGGCCCGTGCGGTCTGCACGGCGACCTGTCCGACGATCCCCGACGCGCCAAGCACCAATACGCGCTCGCCTGGCACCATCGCACCGCGACTCATCACGGGCATCCATCCGGCGAGGCCTGCGACCCCCATCGCCGCGGCCGTCGGGGCCGCAATGCCCTCGGGCACCACCACCAACTGGTCATCCGGAGCGCAGAAGACCTCGGCAAAACGCCCGGTCACGCCGAGACTCCAGACGCGGGTCCCGATCGGCAGCCGATCGGACTCGAGCACGATCCCGACCGCCTCGACGCCGGCGACACACGGCGGCTCCGGCAGTGGCATGTAGAACCGTCCGGAGGCGATCGCAAGATCCGCGGGGTTCAGCCCGCCGGCCTCAAACTGGATGAGCGATTCCCCGAAACGGGCGGTTGGCCTCGGCCAGGCCTCGACCGCCGGGGCAGTGCCGTACTCGGTGATGACGACCGCCTGGACCGCGTCGCTCATGGCGTGCGCATCGGATCGAGCGGCGACAGCCACCCGGCCAGGTCGGCGACGAGCATGACCCCAAGGATCGCGACCACCATCGCGTACCACACCCAGACCGGCCATTGGCGCGATGCACTCGTTTCCATCACCCCGATCCTATCCGATCGCGATGCCGGAGCGCTCCGAGCTGATGCGATCCGAGCGCATGATCGCGGCGATGCCCTCGAGGTCGTCGAGTGCAGGCCGGCACCAACTCGGCAGGAGATCGAACCGTTCGGCCGCAGGCGTCATCACGTTTCCGTCCAGGAACGCGAACTGGTCGATCGTGACGAACGCCGGGTGTGGATATCCGCACGTCCGGGCCAGGGCGATGATCTCGTGCCGGAGCACGGAGATGTAGTTGGCCAACCTCACGGATTTCAGGGCCGGGTCCAGGCCGCGCTGTAGCCATACAGAGTGGGTCGTGACGCCGGTTGGGCAGCGCCCGGTGTGGCAGCGCTGGGCCTGGATGCACCCGACCGACAGCATCGCCTCCCGCCCGACGTGGACGATGTCGGCGCCGAGCCCGAAGGCGAACAGGGCAGATTCCGGCAGCCCCAGGCGCCCGGAGCCGATGAAGACGATCCGGTGCGCCATCCCGCGCATCGCGAAGCTACGGTACGCGGTCGCGTGGGCCTGGACGTACGGCAGCGCGACGTGGTCCGTGAACACCAGCGGCCCCGCGCCCGTGCCCCCCTCACCGCCATCGATGGTGATGCAATCCACGCCGCGATCGGTCGCAAGCATCTGCTCGGCCAAGTCGTCCCAGAAGTCGACCTCCCCCACCGCCGACTTGATCCCGACGGGCAGTCCGGTCGCGTCGGCAATCTGCTCGACGAAATCGAGCATGGAGTCGACATCGCCGAATTCGGCGTGGTTCGCGGGACTGCAGCAGTCAAGCCCGACGGGCACGCCGCGCGCGCGCAATCTCGGCGGTGACCTTCTTGGCGGGGAGCAGGCCGCCGACCCCGGGCTTGGCGCCCTGGCTGAGCTTGATCTCAATCGCCCGGATCGGGTTCTCCTCGCAGGCGGCGACCAGTCGCGCTAGCGAGAAGCGACCGATGCCGTCGTTGCAGCCGAAGTATCCGGTACCGATTTGGAAGATCAATTCCCCGCCATGCTGGTGGTACGCCGACACCCCCCCTTCGCCGGTGTTCTGAAGACAGCCGGCAAGTTTGACGCCTTCGTTGATGGCGGACACCGCGGCCCCCGAGAGTGCGCCGAAGCTCATGCCCGACACGCCGACGATCGACGGCGGCCGAAATGCCCGGCGGCGCCCGCGGGCTGCGCCAACGGTCTTCGCGCAGGGCACCGTGTAGTGGGGGCCGTGCTCGACGGCCGGCGCTGGTTCCGGGAAGGCCGCGTGCCGAACGATCAGGTAGCCGGGCGTGCGCTCGAAGGCGTTGTCGGTCCCGAACCCGAACGTGTTGTCCTCGCGCTTGGCCGATGCGTAGATCCAGCGGCGCTGGTTGCGGCTGAACGGACGCTCATCGTCGTTGCCGGTGACGATGTACTGCCGCAGCTCGGGCCCGACGGCCTCGAGCATGTACCGGAAGTGCCCGAGGATCGGGAAATTCCGCAGGATCGCATGACGGCGCTGGACCAAGTCGTAGACGACGACGCATACGACCACACCGGCAAGGACCAGCACAACAATCGCCCAGGTGGGCATGCACGCCTCCGACGCTGCGAAACCAGTCCCGGACGCCGACGGCATCCGGGTGCCTGCAGTATCGCGCGTGGCCCCGCCGTCGTGGCGCGGCGCGCCCACGGCAAACGGGGCAGCTACGCTTGGCAGGTGCCCACCACGCCCGAGGCCGGTTCGAGCCGCAGACCGTTGAGCGGCGCCGCCCGTACGGCGCTGGTGTCGGTCGGAGCCGCGGTCGTCCTGATCGCGATCAAGCTCGTTGCCGGAATCGGTGCCAACAGCCTCGCGCTTATGTCGGAGGCCGTCCACAGCGGGGCCGACCTGGTCGCCGCGCTGTTGGCGTTCTTCGCGTTGCGGGTGGCGGGCCGCCCCCCAGACGCCGATCACCCCTACGGCCACGGCAAGGCTGAGCACTTGTCCGCGCTGATCGAGGGCACGATGCTCATCGTTGCAAGCGCGGTGATCATCTACGAGGCCATCGGCCGTCTCCTGGGCTCCGGTCCCACGGTGACGACGTCACCGTGGGTGTTCGGGGTCGTCGGCGTCGTGATCTGTATCGATGCCACCCGCGCGGTGACGTCCTGGCGCGGCGCGCGTCGGCACCAAAGCGCCGCCCTTGCCGCCGGTGCCGTCCACTTCGCCAGTGACATGGCCGGCACGCTGGCAGTGCTGATCGGCCTGCTGGCCGTCAGCGCCGGCTACCCCTCCGGCGACGCGATCGCC
>Ga0307372_10003688_pt1 | contig 24242 bp, 24 predicted proteins | sample OX1MG_FD_202533 | JGI IMG/M metagenome (GOLD analysis project Ga0307372, IMG submission 202533) | Soil microbial communities from Risofladan, Vaasa, Finland - OX-1 | ecosystem: Environmental > Terrestrial > Soil > Coastal area > Acid sulfate soil | place: Finland: Risofladan, Vaasa | collected...
ATTCGTCATATGACACCATATAATAATATATAGTGTTATATTTCAAGCAGAAAATGGGGAATCCGGTAAAGCAAACACGGATTCCCGCATTTTAACGACGGTTAGAATCTACTTTCGATTTTCCTGCATCGCAAGGGGCAGGCCGAGCAACAGACCGAGGCGCAATCGCGCCGCTTCAAGAGACGCGTGGAGGCGGATGGCTTCTTCCGTGTCCTTCAAAAGGCTCGTTTCAAGGCCGACATAGGCGCCGGCGCTCATTTCCCCGTTGCGGAAACTCTGCTCGGCGGACGAAGCGATGCTCCTCATGGCCGCCGTCTGCGCGCGCAGATCGTCAAGTTCCTTGTCCATGATGCGCGCCGCGCTGTGGATTTGGTCGGCTTGGTTTTGCGCTTGAGCCAGGCGCGCCAGGTAGGCTTGGCGCAGGGCGGCCCGATCGGCGCGCAAAACGGCGACGGCGCCGCGGCTGCCGTTTAGGACAGGCAAAGGGAAGCTGAGCGCCGCGCCAGCGCTATAGACGTCTTCTTCGTTGCTGTGGCCCCACTGCAGTCCGAAATTAGGCGCCGGGAACTGGGATAGAACGGCTCGGCGCAAGTCTTGCTGCCGGCTCTCGTAGCCTGCCTGCAAAGCCAGGAGATCGAGGCGTCGGCGGGCCATGGCCGCGATCGCCTCATGAAATTGCGGGGATGAAAGCTCAGGGGAAGCGGTCGCGTCCAAGAATTTGGGCCGCGCCTGCGGCGAGAGGCCGAGAAGATAATCGAGCCGATGCCGGACCGCGTCGGCGTCCAAGCGGATGCTTCGCAACTGAGCATCGGCGTCGGCCAAGACGGCCAAGTCCGCCGAAACTTTTTCCAGCGAAGCCGGCCTCTGTTGGAAATTGGACTGATCGAACTGGTAGTCTTGGGCCACGAGCCTCCTGGCCTCGCTCACGCTCTTTTGCAGCCGCTGGTCCTCCTGTAGGCGAAAAAATAGCTCCCCCGCATTTTCGGCCGCTTGAGATTCCTGCCACAGCACGGCCAAGTCCGCCTGCCGGCCGTTGGCCCGCGCCGACGCTTCGGCCGAGGGGCGCAGGACGAAGGCCTCCAGGTCCTCGCTGACGGAGAGGTTATAGCCGGTCAGATGCACCGAGCTTCTGGAAACGTCGCCGCCGATAATGGGGTCGGGCAGCAGCCCGGCGGCGAAGATTTGCGCTTTGGCCACGCCGGCCTTGCGGCGCGCGGCCTTGAGATCGGGATCATTCTCAACCGCCAAGGCCATGACGTCTGCCTCCGTAAGCCCTTGGGCCAGCGCGCTTGAGATGGAAAGACCCGCGAGGCTCAAATTCTTGGCGAGCGTTCGGGAGAGCGGAGCCGCCGCCGTGTCGGGAGATGCCGGAAGGGGCAGGGGCGCGTAGCCCGCGCAGCCGCCGAGCAGAAGGACTGGAACAAGAAAAAACGGCGCGGCGGATTTTCGCTTCATTGCGCCGCCTTCCGCGACTGTCTCCGGCGCAGGCGCACGTAAAGGGCCGGGATGAGGTTGGTGCTCAAAAGGGCGCTCCAGACAACGCCTCCCAGCGTGACGATGGCCAAGCCCTGCTCCGGCGCGGCTCCCTGCCCGAAGCCCAGCGCCGTGGGCAGCATGCCCAGGACGGCCGTCAACGTGGTGAGCACGATGGGCCGGAAGCGCACGCCCACGGCCTCGCGCACGGCTGCCTCCGTCTCCATTCCCGCGGCTTCGTTCTTGCCCGCGCGATAAAGAAGAACGATGCCGTGGTTTAAGCCGATGCCGACAAGCGTCAGAAAGGCGATTAAGCCCGCGGCGTTCAAGCCCACGCCGCTGGCGGCCAGGGCGATGGCGCCGCCGGTGAAGGCCAGCGGGGTCAAAAGGAGCAGCAGTCCCGGAGCCAGGAGGCCGTCGAACTGCAAGATCATGATGCCGATCATGAGGGCGAAGGCCGCCAAGGCCGCGATGCCCAGACCCAACGCGGCTTTCTCGAGCTCTTTATAGAGGCCGCCGAAAGAGTAGCGGTAGCCGGCGGGCAGCACGACGCCCGAGAGCGCGCGCCGGGCCGCGGCGATAGTGCCGCCCAAGGGGCCGGTCGGCGTGGCGAGGATTTCAAGCGCTCGAGCTCCGTCCACGTGAATAAGCTGGTTCGGGGTGCTGGTCAAGCGGACGCGCGCGAGTTGCCCAAGCGGCGTCCAGCCCCCGGCGGTGCGAATGGGGAGACGCTTCAAGTCCGCTACGGACATTCCCGGCGCGCCCGCCAAGCGGACGTAAAGGTCCAACGGAACGTTGCCCTCGGGCACCCGCGCGGCGACGGCGCCGTCGATGAGGGGTCCGATCTGACTCCGGAGTCCGGCGGGCGTCAGCCCGTAGGCGTCCAGGGCGTTGGCGGCGGGCTCGATGAGGATTTGGCTGACGGGATAGGCGGCGTTGTTGAAAATAGAGGTCAAGGACGGGATGCGGCGCAGGCGGGCGGTGAATTCATCCGAAAGACGACGCAGTTGGGCGATGTCGTTTCCAAAAATGTCGAGCACAAAAGGCTGCGAGAGTCCCGAAAGGCTCTCCCCCACCCGCTCGATGGTCGGGGTGTCCAAGGCGGACTGCACTCCCGTCATCCGGCTTTCCTTAAGGACTCGTGCGCCGATGGCATCGAGGCTGTTGACGTTGACGCCGGGTTTTAAGACGATTTCCATCTCGCCGGCGTAAGCGGGCTCGGTGTAGGCGGTGCCCGAGGCTGAACCGATGCGCGCGAGCACGTGGAGCACGTCTGGATCCTTCTTCAGCCGTTTGGTGATTTCGGCCACGGCGGCTTCGGTGTCGGCCAGCGAGGTTCCCGGCGGCAAGGTATAGCTTTCCAGGAGCACGCCCTCGTTCGGGAGCGGAAGGAAATTGACGGAAACCCAGGCCATGGCCGCCACGCTCGCCAGGAAAAGAGCCAGGCAGGCGGCGAGGGCCGCTTTGGGCCGCATCAGGATATGCTCGAAAACCTTTTCATTTAAGCCGCGCAGGCGCGCCAAAAGCCGGGCGCTTTGCGCGGGTTTGGCTCGGCGCGCTCCTTTTATGAGGCCGAGGCTCAGCGGGATGAGGCTCAGCGACACCAAGAGGGACGCCAATAGGGAGAACGTCATCGCCAAAGCGAACGGAGTGAAGAAAAGGCCGGCCAAGCCTCCCATGAAAAGCAGCGGAATGAAGACCGAGATGGTGGTGAGCGTCCCCGTGGCGTCGGGCCCGGCGATGTCCTTCAAGCCCCGCCAAATCCCTTCCCAGTGCCCGTCGCCTTCTTCCCAGCGATGATGGATGCTTTCCAGGACGATGATGCCGTCGTCGGCCAGAAGGCCCACGGCCACGGTCAAGGCGCCCAGGGTCATGAGGTCCAGGCCTTGTCCGGAGAAGTAGAGTCCCGCTACGCCCATCAGGAGGGACATTGGAATGCTCAGGGCCAGCACCCAGGTGTCTCTGCTGCCGCCAAGGACCCAGAGCAGCACGCCGATGGCCAAAAGGCCGCCGATGGCCAAGTTAAGGCCCAAATCTTTTCCGACCGCGCCGACTAAGTGCCCTTGGTTGTAGGCGCGGATCCAGCGCACCCCGGCCGGCAGTTCGCTATGAGTCGCGGCCAGAGCCGCTTGGACGGCCCGAGTCACGGGCACGGTCGAGGCCCCGGGCTGCTTGAAAACGTTCATCTCCAGAGCGGGGCGCCCGTCCAAAAGCACCGCATTCAAGGTCGGAACGGCGGCCCGCGCGACCCGCGCCAGCGCGCCCAGCGGGATAGGGCCGCCGGGCCCTTGGACGGCGATGCGCCTGACTTGGGCGGCCCGCAAGGGAAGATTTCTGACCTCGATGAAAATATCCTGATGTCCCTGCGTGAGGTAGCCGCCCGGCGTCAAAAGCACTTGGGACTTCAGGGCGCTGACCAGGGCCGCCGCGCTGACGCCGTAGCGGCGCAACGCGGTCAAATCCGGCTGCACCCAGAGGGCTTCGGCGCCCGCGCCGTAAAGGTTGACGATCTGGACGCCGGACAGCGCGCGCAGAGCGGGGACGACGTCGGCCAGAATGTCGCGTTGAATTTCGGCCGTAGGCAGCGAGGGCGGGATTTGGACGGCGTAGTCGGCCACCTCGTTGATGGAGTTGCCCATGATCTGGGCCAGAGGATGGACGGTCGGCGGCAAATCTCCCCGCGCCAGGTCGACGGCGCCATTGACGGCCTGCAAGTCCATTTGGGCGTTGGTGCCTTGCCGGAAGCGGACATCCGTCTCAACGGTCCCGTCCCCCATGGTGGAGCGCACGCCGGCCAAATCGGGCAGCGCGAGGATTCGTCCTTCCAGCGGCTGCACGATCTGCGTTTCCAATTCGAGCGCCGAGGCGCCCGGCTCATGGGCGATGACGCTGATCTGGGGAAAATCGAAGCGCGGCAGGACCTCGACCGGAATCTTATGCCAAGCGTAGAGCCCGCCGGCAAGGAGGGCTCCGTAAATCAGAAACCAAAGCGCGGGCCGCAGCAGAGTTGCGCGAGCGCCGCCTGGCTTTGTCTCGGGCATTAATTCGGCGGCTGGTAGTTTTTGGACACGTCGCGGTGGAATTCAAGGTAGGCATTGGAGACCACCACTTTCTGGCCTGGCTCCAAGCCGCTCTTGATGTAGGTTCGCCAGCCGCGTGAGGGCCCGGGCACGACTTCCCGCGCGACGTCCTGGCCCGATTCGCCGCGCACGAGGACCCACCATCGTCCGTGCGACGCGATAAGGGCGCTCGTCGGCACGGACACCAGGGAGTGTAGGGGTCCGTGGAGTTCGGCCGCACCGGCCATGCCGTTTTTCCAGCCCGGATGCGGCCCTGCCGGAACCAAAGCCACGGACTCGCTCCCATCAGATCCTAATAAAGGAAAGACGGCGCAAACCCTGACCGGGATGCTCTTGTCGGATGCCGCGTCGGCGGGCTGGAAGACCCCGCGCATTCCGGCGCGAATCGCTTCGGCGTCGGCCCCGTAATAAGCGGCCTTGAGCCAGAGGCCAGAGGCCGGACAGCCGGCAGGCGGCTGTCGTCCCCACGCCAAGGGGGGTTCCACTTGAGCGTATCCGGGGATGCGGATGCTGATGGTGCTCAGGTGCACAACTATGGTGTCGGATCCGGCGGCAGTTTGAGCGGCTGCTTGGCGCAACCCGCACGATGCGGCTAGGCAGACGGCAAACATTGAAAAAGTTGGGCGTGCCACTGGAACGATTATGCCTCTTCTCCCCCCCCCCAGTGCAACTTTAGCGCAGCTCTCCTCAGACACAAACCGCTCCACAGAGTCAATATAATCCACATATCGCCTGGCCCAAACCACCCAAACGGCCAGCTTGCTTGTCGGATCAACGGCCCTTTCTTTTTGATTACGGCCGGATCCAACGCATCCAAGAACCCTCGGCATTTCCGCACATCGTTCCAGGCTGAAGCGTTGGTTTTGAGTATCTGAATTCTGGGCGCGGCCCGGGTCCTCGAGCGCCCCGAAGGCGGGCGTGACCAAAATCACATTGACAAAGGCGCCCGCGGGGCCTATACTTCCCCCGGTGTTCACGCGAGGCCCGACTCATGAAAAAACCATCCCGCCCGGCGCTGTCGTTCTTTCTGAGCGCCGCGTTGCCTTTTGCCGTCTCGGCCCAAAGCCTGATTTCTCCGGGCGGGACGCCCCGCATTCAGCCGGACTTCGCCCATCCCGCGCCGGCCACCGCCCAAGGCGCGGCTAAAATCGAGACTCTCAGCGGTCCGGTCTTCATTTATAGGCGCGGCGCCGATTGGTCCCAGAGCCTGAGGCCGGGCTCGGCCCCGCCGAGCGCCGGAGACCGCGTCGTCACCGGCTTCGGAGCGCGCGCCGACTTCGTCCTCGCGGACGGCTCCGAGATCCGCCTCGATCCCAATTCGGAATTCTCGCTGCCCGAGGAAAATTCCGGGCGGGTCATCCTGTTTTTAAAGCTGGGCAAAATCTGGGTCAAAGCCTCGCGGGATTATCGGCGCGTCTTCGAGGTCCGCACTCCCAATCTAGTCGCCTCCGTGCGCGGCACGGAGTTCAGCGTGGCGGCGGGCCCGGGCGCGAGCGTGGCCCAGGTCTACCAGGGAGCCGTAGGCGTGCGAGCCCTGCTGCGCGGGCTGCCCTCCGGCGCGGAATCTCTGGTGCTCCCCGGGCAAAGCCTGCGGGCCGTCGGCGGCCTTTTGGGGCTGGTGCGCGCGATTTTGAGTCCCGGGACCAAGGCGCCGCTCAATCGCCATGTCCAAAAACAGATCAAGGCCCGCCTCGAAAGAATGTTGCAAAAAGCCAAGGCCGACGGCCGCACGCCGTTGGCCTTGGCCGTCCAAGACGCTCTGGCCACGAGAAATCCGCGCGTCATGCTCCAAGCGGCCGAGGCCTTGAGCGAGGAAGGCCCGGCCGGATCCGCCGCCGGCGGCGACGCGCGGCTGCTGGAAGGCTTCAAGGCCGGCAGGCCCTTGGAGGATTTAAGCCGTCCCGCGCCGACTTTCGCGCCCAAGGCGCCAACCGCCATGCCGCGGCCGCCCAAGAACCGCCAAGCCGACGCGGCCATGAACCAGTGGTTCGCGAGCCGAGAGATGAGCTTGCAGATCCAGCAGTCCCAGCAAAGCGCAATCCTGGCCCAGGAGGCCGCGACGCCCTCGGCCTCGCCCACGGCGGCGATGGTGACCGCTGCGGCTTATCAGCAGCAGTTCCAGCAGCACTACATCGACGCGCGCCGGGTCATGGCCCGCGCCCTCGGAATGCCGCCTCCGCCTCAGTCCGCGCAGGCCCCGGCGCAAAGCGGCGGCGTCCCAACGGCGCCGCCGCCGAGCCCCACGGCGGCCATGGCCGCCGCCATGCCGCCCGCGGCTATGCAGCCTCCGCCGCAGTCCTCGCCCACGGCGCAGTACAGCTATACGGCGCCCACCATCGCCCAGCCCTCGTACTCGCCCATCAACTATGCGCCGCCGCCGAGTCCCACGGGATCCGGAACCTGCGTCTACACCTGCACGCCCGGCACCTGCTCCAATGGCATCTGCTCGGCGCCCATTTGCACCTGCCAGTAAAAGGGACTAGCCGGGTGAAAACTTTGCCCGCGGCCGTTGCGGCGATGTGCGCGTGCTTGGCGTTCTCCGGCTTTCCAGCCGCGGCGATGGAGAACGCTCCCATGCTCAAGCTCGACGCCGCCGGAGGACGGCTCTTCTTCCACGACTACGGCGGCGAGAACGACACCACCACCGGCAGCGCGGACTGGCTCATGGCCGACGGACTCAAGTTCTCGGACCACGACGCGCTCCTGCCGTCCTTAAACGGCCGATACTCGCGCAGCAGCCAGGTCAACCAGATCGGCGGCGGCGGCACGCTCGTCACCCAGTCGCTCGACGACACCGCGGGCCTGCGCTGGATCCGTTCCTTCGGCGCCTGGGCCCTCAAGCCCAACGCCTCCTATAAAAGCGAGCTGGCCACCATCGACAGCCAAGAAGACCTGGGCGCGGGCCTTTTCGACTTCGGGCAGGAAAGCGCGGGCGCGGAGCTGGAATGGACCGGCCAAGGCGCGCTAAAGTCCGTGCGCCAGGATTTTTCCGTTTCCAACACGGACTACTATCACTACCAGCCCGGCCGCTCGCCGCTCTTCGGCGCCGAACTGCTCTCCAACGGCCGCGACTTGAATTTCATCTCCTACGGTTACACCGCGACCGCCGATCTCGCTCCCTGGGCCGGGGGGCTTTTAAGCGCGTCCTTGGGCGGCTCGTACCTGGATTACGGCGATCAAAAAGTCGTCGAAGGGGACACCGGCGCCAAGACCTTCACGATCACCTCGCGCGCGCGCCAGGACTGGATGGGAAACTTCGTCGCGTCCATAACCCAGAAGCTGCCCGACGATCCGGGGGGATTGCCTGTTACGGGCTCGGCCACCCTCAGCCTGGGCTTCACGGCGTTGCGTTCGAACCAGAACGACGTGGACAAATACCAGTCCGACTCCTCCGTCTTCAAGTTCAACCCCGATTACTACAGCTACGACGAGTTCTCCGCGGGGCCGCTGGTGAGCCTCGTCGTCGCGGGCAAGCTGCGCATGAGCTTCTCCTACAATTTCGCCCGGCGCGACTATCTCTCCCGCCCCGTCCAAAACGGCGCAGGGAACTATCTGGGCGGCAATGTCTACACGGACACGCACACCCTGGCTTACTCGGCAAGCTATCCCGTCTGGCCGTCCGGCTTAAGCGCGCAGATTTCCGGCGGCTACGTCGCTTCCTCCTCGAACATGGCCTTCGAGAACTTCTACCTCTACAACTACAGCTACCCCTACGCCTTCGCGGGCTTAAGCTACGCGCTCTAGGCGCCGCGGCCCGGCCCAGGCGCTTACCGGGCCGGAAGCACGCGCCAGAGGGCCAGGCGCACCGCGCCGGTTTTGGCGCGGCTCATTCCCGAGGCGATGAGGCGGCCGTGGCGGTCGAAGGCGAGGGCGTAAACCCGGTCGTCGTCGCTCCCCGCGGCGTTGGGCAGGGCCATCATCCCGCCCGCGCCGAAGCGGGCGTCCGGCCGCCCGTCAGCGTTCAGAGCCCAGAAGCAGGCGCGCTTGAGCGCGCCCCCGGCGTCGCCCGCGGCGTAGAGCACGCCTTGCGGGGAGGATGCCAGCGCGAAAATCTGGGCGCTTCTGGAAAAATCCGGCACCTGCATGAACTCGGCGCCGCGGCGGCCGAAGCTTTCATCCAGGACGCCCGCGGCCGTGAAGCGGACCAGCGCGGGCAGCTGCTTTGACGCGGTCCCGGTCACGGGATTATAGAGGGTGACGAATCCGCCCAGCCATAACGCGCCGCCCGCTCCCGCGGCCAGCGCGCGCGCTTGGCCCCAGGGCCCAATCGTCATGCCGCGCCGCCCGAAGCTTCGGTCCCGGAGCCCGCCGGGCAGGATATTCCAAATCGCCACGTGCCCGGCCCAGGTGCCCGCAGCCAGCACGGAGCCGTCCTTTTGCGGCAGCAGCGCGCGAATTTCGGAGGAATAGCCCGGCGGCGCGGGAAAAAGCGCGACGCCGCCGCGCCCGAAGGTTTTTTTCAGCTCCCCGTCGTCGTCGAAGCGCCAGAGGGCGCCCCAGGACTGCCCTTGGGGCCCCGACGCCATGCCGCCCACCAGGGCACCGTCGCCTCGCGGCGCGACGGCGTAGGCCGCGGCCCGGCCGCCGAAAGGCCCCGCGACCCGGGACAGGCCGCCGCGCGCGAAAATCGGATCGGGATTGCCCCTGCGCAGCAGCCGGCGCAGGACCACAGCGTCGGACTGCCCGAAGCGCGGCCCCTGCGAGCCCGCGATCAAGATGCGCCCGCCGCCGTCCATGGCCATGGCCGTGCCCCAATCCATCGCCCCCTCGGGGAAATAAACCAGGCCCTGCGCGCCGAAACGCCGATCGAGCGTTCCGTCGCGCTCCAGGCGCATCGTGGCCATGCGGTCGGCGCCGGACTTGTCGGCGAAGACGCCGGAAATAAGGATGTCGCCGCGGCCGTCGGAGGCCACCGCGTAGCCCGCGGCGAGGCCGCCGCCCAGAGGATCCGCGAAGGGCGTCTCCTGGTAGCCGGTGAAATTAATGTCGGGATAGCCCGCGCCCCGGACTTTGGGCGGCAAGCACGCCGGCAGCGCGGCGGCCAGAGCCAAGCACGCGAAAAAATTCTTCATCGCGCGGCGCATACCCATACTATAACACTTCGCGCGCCCGCAGGGTTATTCGATGGGCGTCTGCTTGGCCGTCTTGAAGGCGACGCCGTAAAGAACGGCGTTGGCCTTTTTCCGCGTCCAGACGATGCGGCCCCGGATTTCCAGGAGCCCTTCCTTTAATACGCGCAGGCGCGCCGCGACCTTCTGGCCCACGGGGAACGTCCGCGAATGAGGCTGCGGAAAGTTCCAGCACGGCTGAGGCCGGCCCTCTGCATGCTCCTCTATCCACCCTCGGCCGTCTAGGCAGGCCTCACCCGCCGCTCTTTTGATACCATGAGGGCGTGGGATTCAAGTCCGCTCATCCGGACGCCGAGCGCTGGGGCCGGCTCGCAGACCTCGCTTTTAAGGTCGGGCTCGTCATCAAGGGCCTCGACGGCCTCGCGGAAGCGGTTTTGGGCGCGCTCTTTTTGGCCTCGAACCGCGCGGGCATAGACCATTGGGTGCGCGCGCTGACCGCCGGAGAGCTGAGCGAAGACCCCACCGACTTCGTCGCCACCCACCTGCGCCGCTGGGCCGCGCACCTCTCGCTCAATTTCCGGCAGTTTTTGGGCGTCTCCCTCATCATCCACGGCCTGGTCAACGCCGCGCTGGCCGCCTGCGTCCTGCTCGAAGTCGAGGAGGCCTATCTTTGGGCCATGATGATCTTCGCCGCCTTCGCGGCCTACACCGGCTACCGGGCGGCCAACAGGCGCTCGCCGGCCTTGGCGGCCATTTTCCTGGCCGACGCCGCCATCGTGGCGCTGCTGGCCTGGGAGCATAAGCGCCTCGGGCGCGGCCGCCGCGATCCGGCCGGGGCAAAAAACTAGCGCTCCCCCTTGCGAGGGAGCGCCGTTTTTAAGGCTCTTTAAGCGAGACGGCTTAGGACTTCTTCGCCGCCGGGGCCGCCGGTGCGGAAGCGGCCTTCGCCTTCTTGCGCATGGCGGGCTTGGCTTTCGCCACCCACATGACGAAGACGTGGACGTTCTGCGCCGCGCCGTTCGCGACTGCGACGCGCACGCGCTCGCCGGCCTTGAGCGCCGACTCGGTCACCGCCGCGTTGCTGCCGCCGCGGGTGTACTTGGTCGTCGCGGAGAGCGTCGCGGTCACGGTCTTGCCGCCGCGCTCCTTGACGGTCAGGACGTTGGTCTTGGCGTCCACGCCCTCGACGTGGCCCCAGATCGTCATGCCCGCGGCCTTGTGCGTCTTCACGGCCGCGTGCTTGGCCTTCGCCGCCTTGTGCGCCGCCGGCTTGGCGGGCGTCGCCGCCGCCGACACGACAAAAGCGCAAAGCAGTCCCGCCGCCATCGACATCGTTTTCTTCATGATTTTACGTCCTCCTGCATCTTGTGCGAGATAACGACTAACGGAACCGATTATAACATTTCGCTTTTCAAACGCGCGCGGCTGAGATGATGCGGCCGATCTCTGGATGACTCGACTTAACAACGGCCCAAAGAATGGGGGGACGTCGGTAGCGTTCCTTGAAGATGTGTATACTTGTTTTTAAGGGATAGTTACCGAAAATTAACTTGACATTTTTGATTCCCCGTGTTAAATATCATGCAAGGGGGGTGCCATGAATGATAAGCCGAAATGTGTGGGTTTCTCCGGCGCGTTGATGGGACTTCTATTCATTGGAACGTTTTCTTCTGCGCAGCAAGCTGCGACTTCATCGTTGTCGGGCCCTGATTCCGGTCCGGGCCGTCCCATCGATTGTTCCGGAATCTTGGCCAATCTCAGTTCCTCGGCTGGAAACGCGCTGCTAAATTTGAGCCGACTCCCGCGAGATCGGGCCGATTACATGCGGGCTAAGCATAGGGTAAGCCGAGCGCGCGCCGCTTACGGTGCGGCCTACGCTCAGTGCCTGCAGGAGGGCCCCGGCGGAAAAGAGTGCGCCGTTGCGGACGTTGATGAGCAGAATGTCCACCGGGCGGAGAGCGAGGAAGCCGCCACGAAGGCTCGGCTAAAATCGGACGGCGACATGGCGGACAACAAAACGGGCCGGCTTACGCAATCTGCGGCGGCTTTCAACTATTGCCTTAACCTCGGCGGCTTGTCCAGCGGAACCCAGGATAATTCGTTCCAGACCCAGCAGCAGAAGGCCGAGCAGGCACATCAGCGATATCTGGCTTTAACGGCATATAATGGGGCTCTGGGTAATGCTATGGCGGGGCATGGACGGCAGACCAGCGTGAGTCTTGGGAAAGGCGGCAGCTTAAATGTTTGGGTGGTGAACGGCAAGCCGGACTTGTCGTCGATTAGTATTTTATATCGGACGCCTGGGGAATGCCCTGGCGCGGGATTTTGTCCATTTACTTCATATACGACTTGGTCTCAAATGTCGAATCAGCAACAACAACAGATTGAAGAATTGCTTCCCTATGTCAATCTGGGACCAAAGCCCAGCGCGCCGATGCCGCTGGCCCAGTTGGATTCTCTCACTGGGTCGATTATTGGAAGCGGGCAGGGCACGACGGCTTTGCCGCCGTATCCCGGTTTGGGTCCTTCCTCGTCCGGTTCGAACTTTCAAAATAGAGATGGCGGGCTGGCGATTGTGGGCGCGAACGCGGCTGGAGGCGGTTCCGGCCAGGGATCGTCCGTGGACTTGAACGGCGGCACGCCCCTGCCGGATCGAGGCGGGCCCATCGGCCAGGCATCTTCCAGCTCGTCTTCCGATTCGGGCCCCAACTATATCCTGCCCAACGGCCTGCCGGTGATTACCGTCGGCGCTCCCGGCTCCTGGGTGCCCATCGGCAACGGCATGGAGAAGTGGATGCCGCAGAACCCAAACGATCCGCTCAACAATGTGTACAAATACGGCACTATGATCTCTCTGGGCTCTGGCAACGACGCCTGGGTGCCCTTCCATGGCGGCACGCCTCCCCAAGGCCTGATCAGCAACTTGGGCGGCGCTATCCAGCCGAGCCAATTGGCCGCCCTTATGGAGATGTATGCCACGGGCGCGGTGCCCAGCTCTTAATTGAAAGTTTTCAAGTATCTCGCCGCCGTGCGGGCTACTTGCCCGCGCAGAAACGCGGGAAAATCTACGGAAGGATCTCATGCGGCGCGCCTGGGGCGGCGAGTAGGGCCTCGTGATGGCGCAGAGAGGTGACGGCCGCGCGGCCGTCCATCGCCTGGACGTCGGTGCCGTACTCCGAAAGCCAGTCCATGTAACCGCTGTCAAGGATGTTGGCGTAGAACGCTCCGATATCGGCGCGCGTCCGGGCGGAGACGCCTCGGCCCCAAAACACCGCGTAGACCTCGGCGTGCGAGATGGCCGGCCCGCCGTAATAATGCACCAGCCGCGGGGCTTGGGCGGCGGAGAGGCTTGCGGGCGGAAATTCAGGCTGGAGATCGGCCGAGCGGACGATGCGGAACATGCCGTAGGGCGCGGCCAAGGCGCTTCCGGCCTCAAGCAGGACCGGAAGGACGAAGGAAAGAACGCCGCAAGCCTTCTTCATCGCGTTTTCCGTTGCACGAACAGGAGGTTATTGTACCGCTTCTTAGGCGGAGCCGAGCAGGCGATGGGCGGACGTAAAAACCGCAGGAACACCGCGGCCCAGGACGTTGTCTATAGAACGCCGAATTTTCGTTCGAGCCCCATCCTTGCCAGCCCGAAGAGAGCATCCTTTTGAAGTTTCACCCGTTCCGAGTGTCCAATGACTTTTGAAAGTTGTTTTCGCCAAGAAATTAATGATAGTTGTCTCCCAGAGAGGATGCTTAATAAGTTGGCGAGGGTCCATTCAATCCGATATCCGCGACGGGCAAAGTAAAATCCGACCTTAGAAAGCTTGTACTCATTCCTAAAGTCAAGGAGCGGATAGCCGATTAATTGCCACAACATTACTCGATTTATGGGACGCGGAGTACGATTTGTCTTCAATTCAAATAATATCCGCCCCATGATGAAATCGGCATCAGCTCCACCCACATCTCTGCTTCCGCTGAAAGTAGGATTTAAAATAAATCTTCTTTCCTGTAAATACGCGCCCCAATCTCGATAGAAAACATCGGACAGGGCTCTCAAATCATGGAGCAATTTATCCTGGTGACTTCGCACTTTTCCCATAAAACCCTCGACAGTTTTACTCGCAAGAAAGGATTCCAGAATAGATTCCTCCCGATCCACAATAATTGACATATCCCTCATGCGGAATTGCTGCTCAAAGAACGTTAAGACAAGGCAATAAATATTGAGCCGCTCTTCTTGTATCGCACGCAATTTCTTCCCTGATGGCTGTATCGTCAATACATCACGATAGAGACGAGAAAATAGTTCATAAATCAGAGAACGATGCAGAAGAGTCGTCCGATAATTGTGGTCCAAGAGCAGCTTGGCTCCTTCGAATGCAACTGTTGCGTGCGGGTCGTAGTTCTGAAAGTAGAAACGGGCTCGATAATCAAATGCGGTGCCGATGGTCCCAGCGTCCGCAGGGAGTAAATTGCTGTTTCCAATTAGCGGCAGCTTGGAAATTTCATCGTTAATATCTTTAACGATTTCCTTGGTATTGCCGAAATGTCGACAAAAGAAATCGCGAAGGAATGAAGGGTGATCCAGAAGGCTGGTTAATGACATTTCGTTTTCTCGACCGCTTGCGAATGTGCAGACATGACGCGAGAATGCTTAGCGCTCTACGTCTTGCTTCCAGTCCGCGAAGAGGGCCGCGTAAGGAGTTTTGTAGATTTTTCGGTAGGCCGCCGGGGTTCCCCCGGCGTCGATGAGCGTCCAGAGCTTGGCCATGCCGCCTTGGCGCAGCAGGAAGTCGACGAAGGACCAGGAATCCACGCGGATGCGCTGGCTGGAAAAGTTGTAATAGCCTGGCCCGCCCAGGCCTTCGACGAGCATGGGCGGGTCCTGCGCCAGGATTCTTTTGGCCGCCTTGTCCGGGTCGGCATCGGCGACCATGAACGGCGCAGGCGACGCCCTCGGCCAGGGACTGCGATTGGCCGTATAGCCGGCCAGAAGGTGCGTCATCTCATGGAAAATCGGCGCGTTGCCCTCCTTGACCCAGGCCAGCATGAGCCCGGTTTCCCCCGGCAAGGCCCCGGGCACGCCGGCTTCCGAGATGGGGCCGTCATCGTACACGTAGACGGTGAAGCGCTTGCGCACCAGCGGCGGCCGCCCGGTCAAGAGCGGAACGTCGCGCACGGCCTGCTGAAGCTCGGAGACCAGCCCCGCGGTTTGCCGCGCCTCCAAGTAGCCTTTCTGGACGACCAAGAGGATTCCGCCTAAATCCGTGCGGACGAGGTATTCGTCGCTGTTGCCGGGCGCAAGCATCTTGCGGCGAAACGCGTCGTTGTCGTTGTAGGAATCGGGATTCGCGGCCGCCGGTGGGATTTGGCGATAGGACAGGGCCGCTTTGGGCGCCGCGGGCAAAGCCAGAGCCTGCCGCGGGGCGATGCGCCGCAGATATTGCAGCGCGGAAGGTTGTTCTTCGGCCCGCGCGCCCAACGCCGCGGCCAGAAGGGAAAAAACGCAGAGCGCGGCTCTCCACCCCGGCCGCGCCGATGCCCTCTTGCGGCTAAAATCCGTCATTCGGCCTAGTGTAGTGCGTCCAACGCTTCTTTACATTCGATCTCGACGAGTGAGATCATCCTTCGACGGGGCGAAATGTAAAGGGACATATGAATCACTACACTAGTGTACCACGGGGAAATTTCCCCAGGCCAGGGCCCTTTGGCCCTTTCTCGCGGGCCCGAAGGGCGGCGGGAGCGGCCGCCGGGATTAAAGGCCGAGTTTTTACGGCCGAAACCCGATGACGGGCTTGGGCTTTTCCTGCGGCTCGACCAGTTCGCACATCGCCTGAAACAGGATTTCGATTTGCCGGTCATGGCCGCCCACTTTGCGCTCGAGCTCCGCGAGCTTTGCGGCCAGCTCTTTGTGCGCCAGGGCCATTTCGCGCAGGCGGATGAACGCCTGGATGATGCGGATGTTGATTTGAATGGCGCGCTTGCTGCGCAGGACGCTGGATAGCATCGCGATGCCGTGCTCGGTGAACGCCAGCGGCATTACGGAAGAGTGCTTGAGCATGGCGAACCGATCGCAATTCGCGATCAGTTCCAGGGCTTCCCCACGGTTGAGCCGGAACATGAACCCTTCGGGAAAGCGGCGGATGTTGCGTTTAACCTGCTCATTGAGCCGCCAAGTTGGAACGCCGTAGAGCTCCGCTAAGTCGCGGTCAATCATGACCTTGTGCCCGCGGCTTTCCGCACACGAACGCGTAGTGGTAGGCGAACAATTTCCGGCGCAGAATCTTGAAGCCGAAGTCCTTCAAGCGGCGAGAGGCTTCGCGCGGGGAGTACACGTGGTCCTTGGGCGGGCCGACCGGGCGCTTGACGGCCGCGTTCCAATCGATGAACGCCGCGCGGCCTCCCGGAGCGAGCAAGGCCGACAAGGACCGCAGGGGTTGGTCGCCCAGCTCGTGCAGGACGTTTAGGGCCAGCACGCCAGCGGCTTGGCCGGCTAAGCCGCGCTCGGCTGCGGTGCCCGAGAGCACCGGGACGACGTTGGAATGCGGCAGGCGCTTCAACTTAGCCTTTAGCTTGGCGAGCATTTCTTTCTGCTCGTCCAAGGCCGCGATTTTGAGATCCGGCCGCAGGCGGCCCAAGGCCAAGGCGTAAGCGCCCGTGCCCGTGCCGAAATCCACCACGAGCGCGCCCGGCTTGGGCGAGAGCAGCTTAAGAACGTCTTTAGGCGCGAGGTAGGAAAAGCGCGACTCATCGTCTAGGGCCGCGGCCTTGGCGGGATTAAAGCGCTCCGGCTGCCGCGCGCCCGCGCGCGAACGCTCTACGGGCGGTTTTCCCCGTCCCACCCCAGCTTCCTTAATATGTCCTCCATCAGGCACCAGCGGGTGATGGACGACTGCACCAGGTTGGCGCCCACAAAGGCAGTAAACCACAGAAACTGCCGGCTGATCCAGTAGGCCAAGGCGAGGCTCAGCAGGATGAAGCTCCCGGCGATGAGCCGGATGCGGCGCTCAAGGTTCATGGCGGCCTCCTTTGGCCAGCAGGTAGTAGAGCACGGGCACCAGCACGGGCGAGAGGGCCGTCGAGGCCAGCCCGCCGGCCATCAAGGACAAGGCCAGGCCCTGGAAAATGGGGTCGAACAGGATGACCGAGGCGCCCACCACCACGGCCGCGGCGGTCAGCAAAATGGGCCTAAAGCGCACCACGCCCGCGTCGATGACGGCTTCCTCCAGGGGCATACCCTCGCGCAGGCGCAGCTGGATGAAGTCGACCAGGATGATGGAGTTGCGCACTACGATGCCGGCGCCCGCGATGAAGCCGATCATGGAGGTCGCGGTGAAAAACGCGCCCATGAGCCAGTGCGCGGGCAAAATGCCCACCAAGGTCAGCGGAATGGGCGCCATGATGACCAGCGGCACGCTGAAGGACTCAAACCAGTAGACCACCAGCACATAAATCAGCACGAGCGCCAAAAGAAAGGCCGCGCCCAGGTCGCGGAAAACCTCGTAGGTGATCTGCCACTCGCCGTCCCATTTGAGCGCCGTCTGCAGGGAATCGGGCGGCAGGCGCGCGTAGTACTGCACCAGGTTGACGCCCATGGACTTGGCCAGCGCCTGGATTTTCCCCCGCAGGGCCAAAATCGCGTAGACCGGGCTCTCGAGCCGCCCCGAGACGTCCGCGATGACGTAGGACACGCGCATCAGGTTCTTGTGGTAGATGGGCGGGTCGGCCAGCCGCGGCTCCACGCGGGTCAAGGCGCCGATGGGCACCATGGTGCCGTTGGCCGAGGGCATCTCGATGCTGCGCACCGCGGCCAGGCCGTGCCGGTCGGCTTTGGGCAGGCGCAGGATGATGTCCACGGGCTCTTTTTCCTTGGCCACGTGCGCCAGGCCCGCCGTCTCGCCGTTTAAGGCCAGGCTCACGGTCTGCGCGATGCGCGCGGCGGGAATTGCGTTCAAGGTCGCCTTGCGGCGGTCGACTTCCAGGCGGTCCAAGGGCTCGGGGTCGGGCACATAGGTATCCACGTCCGTGATGCCGTTTGATTTTTGCAGCAGCGCCTCGATGCGGCGCGCGAGTTCGGCCTGCACCTTCAAGTCCGAGCTGTAAATCTCCAAGACCAAGGTGGAAAGCACCGGCGGGCCGGGCGGCACCTCGGCCACCTGGAAGCGCGCCCCGTATTTCTCCGCGACGGGCTTCAAGAGGAGGCGCGCCTGCGTCGCGATGGCGTGGCTTTGCCGCGAGCGTTCGCGGTGACCGGTCAAATTGACCATCAGCTCGGCCTGATAGGGCATGCGCCGCAGGAAGTAGTGCCGCACCAGGCCGTTGAAGTTGTAGGGCGCCGCCGTGCCCACGTAAGCCGTCACGCGCCGCACCTCGGGAATGGCCTTCAAGACTTGGGCCATGTCCCCGGCCGCCAGGTTGGTGCGCGCCAAAGAGCTCCACTCGGGCATGTCCAGCACCACGTCGAAGCTGTCCTTGTTATCGAAGGGCAGCATCTTGACCGCGACCATTTTTAAGGGAATGAGCGCCGCGGCCGCGCCCAACAGCGCCAGCATCGAGGCGAAATACCACCAGCGCGCGCGCGTGTTCTCCAGCAAGGGGCGCATGAAGCTCCGGTAGAGCCGGTCCAAGCGCCCCTCGCCGGCGGATTTCTCGTGCTCCTTGGGCGGCCAGGCCTCGATGACGCGCGCGAAGGCCCAGGGCGAGACGATGAAGGCCACGGCCACGGAGAAAAGCATGGCGAAGGACGCGCCCACGGGGATGGGCCGCATGTAGGGGCCCATCAAGCCCCCCACGAAGGCCATGGGCAGAATCGCCGCGACCACCGTCCAGGTCGCCAGGAACGTGGGGTTGCCGACCTCGGCCACGGCCTCGACGGCCAGGACCCAAATCGAGCGGCCGTCCTTCATGGAGTAGTGCCGGTGGATGTTCTCCACCACCACGATGGCGTCGTCGACCAAAATGCCGATGGAGAAGATGAGCGCGAAAAGCGTGATGCGGTTGAGCGTGTAGCCCAGGAGAAAATAGGTCAGGAGCGTCAAGGACAAGGTGACGGGAATGGCGACCAAGACCACGGCGGCCTCGCGCAGGCCCAAGGCGAGCGCGATGAAGATGGCGACTGAAATGGTCGCCAGCAGCATATGGAAGAGCAGTTCGTTGGACTTGTCCTTGGCGGTCTTGCCGTAGTCGCGCGTGATGGAAATCTTCAGGGCCGGGTCGAGCGTCGGGCGCAGGGCCGCGACGCGCTTTAAGACGGCCTGCGCCACGTCGGTGGCGTTCGAGCCCCGGCGCTTGGAGACCGCCAAGGTCACCGCGGGGACGTCTTGGAGCTTGCCCTTGGTCCCCCAGGTGCGCACGTCGCGCTCTTCCTGGTCCGGGCCGTCCGTCACTTTGGCGACGTCTTTTAACTCAATCGCGCGCCCGCCCGAGACCCCCAGCACCACGTCCCCCAGCTCTTGCGCGGTGCGGATGAAGGAATCGGTCTCCACCAGCGTCGCCTTCTCGCCTTGGTTGTAGCGCCCCGCGGGCAGGCGCGCGTTGGAGGCTTGGATGATGCCCAGCACTTCGAGCGGCGTCAGGCGGTGCCGCGCCAGCGCCGCGGGACTAAAATGGACCAGGAACTCCCGGCGCCGCCCGCCGATGATGCCGACCTCCGAGACGTCGTCGACCGCGGCGATTTCCTGGCGCAAATCCGCGGCGTCCTGGCGCAGGGCCAGGCCGTCCATGCCTTGGCCCCACAAGGTCAAGGTCAAAATGGGCACGTCGTCGATGGAGCGGGGCTTGACCAGCGGGCGTCCGGCCCCGGGCGGCAGCAAATCGAGATTGGCGAAGACCTTGGAGTAGACCCGGGTCATGGCCTGCTCCGGATCGGTGCCCACCTTGAAGCGCACGATGAAGAGCGCCGAGCCGGGGTTGGCGGTCGAGTAGATGTACTTGACGCCGGGAATCTCCCAGAGCTTTCTCTCCCCCACGTCCACGATGCGCTTCTCAGTCTCCAAGGCGCTGGCTCCCGGGAAGGGCACCAGCACGTCGAACATGGGGACGTTGATCTGCGGGTCTTCCTCGCGCGGCAGCTTCATGACCGCGAAGACCCCGGCCAAAATCGCGGCCAGGGCCAAAAGCAAGGTGATTTTGGAATGGATGAAGCCTCGGGCCAAGTGCCCGGCCACGCCCAAGGAGCGTTCGGAGTCCTTCACGGTTTGGCCTCCAGGTTCGCGCTCATCGCGTCGACGGCCGAGCCATTGAGCTTCCCCGCGGAGAGCAGGAGCCGCGCGTAGCTCATCTGCGCGCCGTAGAGCGCCTGCGCGTAGCCCTCCTGCGCCTGGGCCGCGGCGTTTTCCGCGCGCAGCACCTCCATGATGCTCTGCCGCCCCTCGCGGTAGAGCGGGCGAAAGAGCTCCAAGGACTTCTGCGCCTGCGCCACGGCAAGGCTTAGCACCGGCAGGCTCTGCGACGCGGTTTGATAGGCCTCGTAGGCCTGGGACACCCCGCTGCGCACGGCTTCTTCGGCCGCGGCCTGCCGCGCGCGGCTCGAATCCACCTCGGCCCGGGCCTGGTTTTGCCGGAAAAAGTAAGTTGGGTCGCCGAAGGGCAGGCTGGCTTGGACGCCAATCATGCGGTTGGACGGGCTGCTGGAAAAGTCCGGGGTGTTGGTCTGCAGGGACGCGAAGGCGTCCAAGCGCGGCAAAAAGCTGTCTTGCGCGCCGCGCCGCTTGATCTCGGCCGCCTGCGCCGCGAGCGCGGCTTCCCGGACAATCGGCCGAACGGACAAGGCTTCCTCAATCAAGTCCTGCTCGGAAGCCGGCGCGTAGCCGGCATGGCCCAAGCCGCCGGAAAGCGACAAGGCGGCGGCGTCCGCGCCGGTCAAGACGGCGAGGCTTGAGCGCGCGGAGGACAAATCGCCTTGCGCGCCGACCAAGCGCGCGCGCATCTGGCCCAAAATGGCCTGCGCGGCGTAGTAGTCGGAGCCCAGGATGAGGCCTTTTTCCTCGAGCTTCTGCGCGTCCGCGACTTCCTTTTCGGACGAGGCGATGCGCTCATCCAGCGTCCCGATCAGGGCTTCATCAAAAAACACGCGCAAGCAGGCGGCCAGGGCTTCGTAGCGGACGCCCTGCGCTTGCCCTTCCTCCGCGATCTCGCTGCCGCTCAGGCCCAAGTGGGCCAGCTCCAGGCCGTGCTCCAACTCGAAGCCCGTGAACACGGGCAAATCCAGGTTGAGCGAGCCGCTGATGTTGGTGAGGTAGCCCGGCTGGTTGAGCTTGGACACGGCGAAGTCCTGCGCGCTAAAGCGCCCCTGCTCCAGAAGCGAGCCGAAGGCGTAGACCGGGTTGTCGCTTCGCACCGCGGAGGCGTCGGCGGAAAGCCGGGGCAGGCTGCGGGTCAAGGCCGCGCCCACGGCGGCGTCGGCCGAGCGCACGTCCGCCCGCGCAGCGCGCAGCCCCGGGCTGTGTGCCAAGGCGTCGGCGGCGGCCATGGACGGCGTCAACGCCTCGCCCGCGGCGGGACGGACGAAGAAAAGCGCCGCCAGCGCCAAGGCCGGCGCCGCCCAAATCCGCGCGGCGCTTCTTTTTTCGCGGTTCATGTTCAAGCTTCCTGGATCAAGGACTTCACCGTGACCGGAGTCTTCAAGCTCGCCGACACCAGGCAGTGCTTCTTGGCCAGCTCCAGCAAGCGCCCGACCCGCTCCGCGTCCTGCGCCGAGACCTTCACGACCGGCCGCAGCGTGACCTCGGTGAAGAGCAAGCCCTCGGCCGTCTTGTCGAGCGTGCCTTCGGCGCGGCTTTCATAGCCTAAGACGGCCAGCTTGGATTTTTTCGCGACAGCCATGAAGGTGGTCATGAAGCACGCCTCAACGGCGGCGACGAAGAGAAGCTCCGGGCTCCACCAGGAGTCCCCTCCTCCGAACTCGGGTGGCGGCCCCACCAAGACGTCCGGCTTGCCTTGGGCCGAAAGCCCGGCTTGGGCCTCTTCCTTCCACTTGAGGCGCGTCTCGTAGCGGTAGGGCAGATCAGCCATCGCTTCGGCCTTCCTTTGCGCGCTCCGGCAGGAATTCCGGAACGGCCAAAAAAGGGACCGACGCGCCGTGCATGACCTTCTCGGCCGCGGTGCCGAAGACCGACCTTAAAAAGGACGGGCGGCGCTCGGTTTCCATCACGATCAAATCGGCCTGGCGCTCCCCCCACAGCTTCAAAACGCCCTGCGCCGGTTCGCCCTTGACGGGAATGCTCTCGATGCGCTCGGGAAACGCGCCTAGCCCCGCGGCCTTTGCGCCCCCGCGCGCGGGCTTCCCCAATCGCGCGGACAAAAGCTTGGCCCCCGCGGCCCGCGCCAGGCCCGCGGCGTAGGCCAAAGCGCGCAGGCCCGCGCCGTCCTCGCCGATGGCGCACAAAACCAGGCGCGGCGGCTGAACCGGCGCCTGCGGCCGCACGATCATCACGGGCCCCTCGGCGGCGCGTACCACGCCCTCGGCCACCGAGCCCATCCACAAACGGCCCGCGCCGGTGCGCCCGTGCGTTCCCATGAAGGTCAGGTCCGCCTTTTCGTCCCGCGCCGCGCGCACAACGGCCTCGACCGGCGGCTTCTCGCTGACGAGGACTGTGGCCTGGCCGCCGCCCGCGCGCCGCAGCCAGGCGGCGGCGTGGCTTTCGGCCCGGCGCTGGGCGCGGGCGGTCTCGCGCAGGATGGCCTTCATCTGGGCCTGGGTGAAGTAAGGCGGAAACTCGAAGTGCTGGGAGTGGACCAGCGTTAGGGACGCGCCGAAGAGGTCCGCCCAGACGCGGGCATAGCGCGCGGCCGCGGCCGACGCGGCCCTAAAATCCGAGGCCACGAGGATCTTTTTAGGCGGCGCAAAACCCTCCTCGGCGCTCATCGCGGCCTCCCAAGAGACAACCACCCTTAGGATCCTTTTTTCGCGGTCGACAAGCCGCAAATGTCATAGGCCGGGCAATAGCGAACCAAGCCCGTGGCCAGAGGCACTAAGCCCAGCCACGCCCAGGCGCTTTTCGGCCCCCAAAAAGCCAAGGACACGATGGCCGCGCCTCCGATGACTCTCGCCCAGCGATCCCACGAGCCGACGTTTGCCTTCACCATATGCATCCTCCCCTGTGCGCGATTCCGAACGCCACGCTGGCCAGAAACAGGCCGATGAGCACGCCCAAAAGGACCTTCCAAATGTCGCAGGCTTTGAAATGATGGAATTCCCATTGTCCCATATGCATTCTCCTGCCCTATTTCTAGAGCAACAAAACGGCCTTGCGCCGGAACGTTGCATTTTCAAAGAGCGAACGCATTATATCTTAAAATAAAAGCGGCAGTTAACCTAAACTGCCGCCAATATTGTGCATCAATAGAGTGGCTCCCCCCGATGGTCCTTGGCAGGGGAATCCATCGGCTTTCCTCATGATGTTTATGCCCGTTTTGTCCGCTTTTTAGGGGCTCAAATTCTAAAGCTCGTAAGGCTATAGCAAGATTTTCCTATATAAAAACAACGTATTTCGCATAAAATTCTCTGACAACGGCTGTCCGGGGAACAAGAGACGGACATCGCATAGGCCTAGGGTTTAGCGCAGTTCTCCTAAGACGTGGACCAAAAAACGCATAAAATCGCGCCCCAGATACTTCGAGTCCTTATGCCGAAAATCCAATAGGAACCAGGATCTAAAATCTTCGGCGACATCGACGGCTTGAAGGTCCTGGCCGCGGCGAAAAAGGTCCAGCCCGAGGCGGAGATCGTGGTCATCACCGGGCACGGCTCCATCGACACCGCCGTGGCCGCCATCAAGGCCGGCGCCTTCGACTACTTAATCAAGCCCATCGACCCGGACGAGCTTTCCATCGTCCTGCACAAAGCCCTGGAGCGCAAGAGCCTTCTGGGCGAGGGCAAGTTCCGCGAGGATCTGTACTACCGCCTCAAGGTGTTCCCCATCTTCCTGCCGCCCCTGCACGAGCGGCCGGAAGACATTCTCCCTTTAGTCGAACATTTCCTGCGCGAGGCCGGGAAAAAATCCGGCGGCAAGACCGCGCGCATCTCCCCCCAGGCGGCCGAGGCGCTCAAGGCTTACTCCTGGCCCGGCAACGTGCGCGAACTCGAGCACGCGGTTGAACGCATACTCATCATGGCCAAGGGCGGAACCATCGAGGAACCGGATATCCCGCCCGAAATGCGCGCAGGAGCCAAAAACAAGGCCTAGCCCGGGGATCGCCCTAAACCGCGACGGGACGGAAGGCGCACCAAGGGTCCGGAGCCAGATAGTCTCCCGTCAGCGCATAGGCGCGGGCGCGGGAGCCCCCGCACAAAGACGCGAACTCGCATCGCCCGCACTTGCCCTTCAACAAAAGAGGGTTCCTTAGATCGCGGAAGATCGGGGAGTTCCGATAGACTTCGGTTAAAGAATCCCGGCGCACGTTCCCTGCGACGACGGGAAGAAACCCCGACGGATAGATGTTCCCCACGTGGTCGACGAACATGAACCCCTTGCCGGCGTTGACCGCCTGCCGGGAAGACACCCCAGGAAAATCGAAAGTAGATTCTAACCGTCGTTAAAATGCGGGAATCCGTGTTTGCTTTACCGGATTCCCCATTTTCTGCTTGAAATATAACACTATATATTATTATATGGTGTCATATGACGAA
>Ga0307372_10003690_pt1 | contig 24236 bp, 22 predicted proteins | sample OX1MG_FD_202533 | JGI IMG/M metagenome (GOLD analysis project Ga0307372, IMG submission 202533) | Soil microbial communities from Risofladan, Vaasa, Finland - OX-1 | ecosystem: Environmental > Terrestrial > Soil > Coastal area > Acid sulfate soil | place: Finland: Risofladan, Vaasa | collected...
AGCTCCGCGTCCAGGGCCGCCGAAACGATCGTGACGTCGGGGTGGCGCGCCAGCACGAAGTCGACGCCCGGCTGGGCCGCGATCAAGCAGAGCACCGTGATGTCGCCGGCTCCTCGATCGCGAAGCATCGTTAGGACACAGTCGAGCGAGCCCCCCGTCGCGAGCATGGGATCGCAGAGCACCACGTGCACCCCCGCGAGCGTTTCGGGCAGGCCGTCGAGGTAGACGTCGGGGCGCAGAGTCTCTTCATTGCGGCGAAGACCCACGAGGCACACTCGATGATACGGCAGCACCTCCTGCACGGCCGGGCTCATGCCCAGACCCGCGCGAAGAATGGGCACGATGAGGTATTCAGTGTCGATGCGAAGCGCCGCGGCGCCCTTGGCCACTGGCGTGTCAACGGTGGTCTGGGTGACGGGGGTGGTGCGAAAGGCCTCGTAGGCGACGAAACGTGAAATCTCCCCGGCCAGACGCAAGAAGTCGGCGTTGGACGTGTGGACGTCGCGAAGTTGACGAACCTTGTCGGCCACGATCGGATGAGTGACGACCTGCAGGGAATCCACAGCGTCACACTACGCCGAGACGTGGACGATTCTTCGAAACGCGAGTCGTTCAGTGCGGCCTCGCCGGTACAGTAGTCCGGTGGCATCTTCCCTCTCTACTCGCGGTCCGAGAGAGAGCAGCGAGGGTGCGAACCCGCTAGGCGGCGTGCACTCTCGCTACCAGGGTCCGCGTCGGCGGATTTCGCGTGATCGTTCCCTTCCCTGGTGGCGACGGATATTGCCGGTGATCGCCTCACACCGCGCGTCCTTCGCCACGGCCATCTCGTTGTCGTTCGCGAGCCTCGTCTTTCAAACGCTGGTGCCCAACATGCTCAACCACGCGATCGACTATTCCCTCGTCACTCACCGCGCGTCTCTCACGAGGGCCGTGGTCGAGATTCTCATCGTGGGACTCCTCGCGGGCATCACGGGCCTGATCTCTCGACAGTACGTCTTCGCGACCGCGTACAACGTCGAGGCCGATCTTCGATTGCTGATCTACGAGCACATGACGTGGCTCTCCTTTAGTTTCTACGACCGCGTCCAATCGGGTCAGCTGATCAGTCGCGCCAACTCGGACATTCGAAGCGTCCAGATGTACTCCACGTTCGCGCCGCTCATCGTGGTCCAGTGCTTCATCGGGGTGATCGCCTTTGGCTTCATGCTCTCGATCAACGTGCTCCTCGCGCTCATCGCCATGGTCGTCATGCCGTTGCTCTACTTCGTGAGCATCCAGATGCGACGGGTCCTCTTCCCCATCTCCTGGATCGCCCAGGCGCGACTCGCCGACGTCGCGACGATCGTCGACGAGAACGTGAACGGGGTGCGGGTCGTCAAGGCCTTCGCTCAGGAGGAGGCGGAAATCAATCGCCTCTCCGACGCCGCCGAACGCGTCGCGTGGGCCTACGTCAAAGACGCGCAACTTCGCGCGATGTGGAGCCCCTGGGCCCAGAACCTCCCCCAACTCGGCCTCGCCCTGGTGCTGTTCTTTGGCGGCTGGATGGTCATCGATGGTCACCTCGGCATCGGGGCGATCCTCGCCTTCAACGCCTATCTGTTGATGCTCCAGGCGCCCTTCATGATGCTGGGCCAGCTGGTGATGATGGGACAGCGCGCCAAAGCCAGCGCCGAGCGCATCTTTGAGATCCTCGACGAGAATCCCGACATCGTCGATCGCCCCGGTGCGTACGACCTCGAAAACGTCGAGGGACGTGTCGTCTTTAACCACGTGCGCTTCGCCTACGGCGAACTGACGGGCAGCGACGCGCGCAACGAGATCTTGAGCGACGTCGACTTCGAGATCGCGCCCGGTGAAACCGTCGCCGTCGTCGGACGCACCGGCTCGGGCAAGTCAACGCTGGCGCGGCTCTTGACGCGTTTTTACGACGTCAGCGACGGGGTCGTGACCATCGATGGTCACGACGTGCGCGACGTGACCATGCGGTCACTTCGCGCCGACGTCGGCGTCGTGCTCGACGAACCCTTCCTTTTCTCCATCTCCATCGCCGAAAACATCGCCTACGGTTTCCCCGAGGCGAGCCGCGAGGAGATCGTCGCCGCCGCCCGGTCGGCCAACGCGAGCGAGTTCATCGACCAACTCCCCGACGGCTACGACACCGTCGTGGGTGAGCGTGGGTACACGCTCTCGGGCGGGCAGCGCCAGCGCATCGCCATCGCGCGCACGCTGCTCGTCAATCCCCCAGTCCTCATCCTCGACGACGCGACGAGCGCTATCGACGTCCACGTCGAAGCTGGCATTTACGAGGCGCTACGAACGCTGTTAAAACGCCGGACCACGATCGTCATCGCGCACCGGGTCTCCACGATCGCCCTCGCCAGTCGCGTCTTGCTGCTCGACCAGGGCCGCATCGTCGCGAGCGGCACCCACGAGGAGCTCCTGGCGACGACCCCTCTCTACTCCGAGGTCTTAGCCCAGACCAGCACCGACGAACTCGGAGACGAGTAGTGGCCTGGGGCGGCGGTGGTGGCGGCGGAATCTTCGCCGGGTCCTCGACCTCCTCGAGTGCCGCGAGCGGTCTGCCCTTTGGCGGCATCCCGACCGAGCTCCAAGAAGGAGCGGCGAAACTACTCGCCGAAGAGCCCCTTCACGAACCCTCACACCTCACGTTCACCCAGCGACCGAGTGAAAGCGAACAACGACGACTGACGCTTCCTTCGATGCTCTGGGCCTATAAGCGCTGGGTCGTCCTCGGATCGCTGCTCGTGATCGCGATCAGTCTGTTGCTCCAGACCGGCCCCAAGCTCACCGAGGTCGCCATCAACCACGGCATGGCCCCGGGCCATCACTCTTTCGCGGTGATCAGCGTGTGCGGAGTCATCTTTCTTGTGCTGGCGCTGCTGGGGACCTTCGCGCAGCGCGCGCAGGCCCTCGTCACCGGAAAACTGGCGGCGCGCGTGATGAACGACCTCCGAATTCGGGTCTTTACCCACTACCAGCGGCTCAGCCTTGACTTCTTCACGGACGAAAAAGCCGGCGTCTTGATGAGTCGCATGACGAGCGACATCGAAAACCTTCAACAGCTCGTCCAAGACGGCGTCAGCCAGTTCGCCCTCCAGGGTCTGACGATGATCGTCATCACGATCGTGCTCTTTGCGACCAACGTGGCCCTGGCGACGTGGACCGTGCTCCTCGTCGTGCCGCTGTTGTTCGTGCTGTCGATTTGGTTCCACCAGGCCTCCGAACGCGGCTACCTCTTGAGCCGCGACCGCATCGCCAACGTGCTGGCCGACCTCTCGGAGTCGCTCTACGGCATCAGGGTCGTCACGGCGAACAACCGTCAGCGCCGCAATATCCTCAACCACCGCCACGTCGTGGGCGCCTACCGCGACGCCAACCTCTACACGGGCCGCGTGAACGCCGTCTACGGACCGGCGACGATCATGATTGGCATCCTGGCGCAAGGACTCTTGCTCGGCATCGGCGGCAAGATGGTGCTGCACCACCAGCTGAGCCTGGGGGCCCTCATCGCCTTCTTCCTCTACCTGAATCGCTTCTTCCAACCCATTCAGCTCCTCGTCCAGCAGTACAACGCGCTGCAACAGGGTCGCTCCTCGATCATTCGCCTGCGCGAACTCTTAGAGACGCCCCCGAGTGTGGACGAGATCACCGGCGCCACGCCGCTCGGGACGGTCGAGGGGCGCCTCACGTTTGAGAACGTCAGTTTTGGTTACGACCCCGAGCATTTGATCCTGCGCGACGTGAATCTCGAGATCGCCCCGGGTGAGTCAGTCGCCTTCGTGGGGCCCACGGGTGCGGGCAAATCCACCATGGCCAAACTCGCCAATCGCTTCTATGACCCGACGTCGGGGCGAGTCCTCGTCGACGGGGTCGACGTCAAGACGGTGACGCTGCATTCGCTGCGTTCCCAGCTCGGCGTCGTGCCCCAAGAACCTTTCTTGTTCGCGGGCACGATGCGCCAGAACCTGCGCTTTGGCCGCCCGGAAGCCAGCGAAGCCGAGATCGAAGAGGCCATCGACGTGGTCGGGTTGCGCGACCTCATTGACCGCCTGCCCCACGGCATCGACACCATCGTGCACGAGCGTGGCCAGACGCTCTCGGCTGGTGAGCGCCAACTCCTGGCACTGGCGAGGGCCTTTCTCGCGCGCCCGAGGGTTCTGATCTTGGACGAGGCGACCTCGTCGCTCGACCTACAGAGTGAGACCGTCATCGAACGCGCGCTCGACCGGCTCCTCGAGGGGCGCTCGGCCATACTCATCGCGCACCGACTCACCACGGCCCAGCGCGCCGACCGCATCGTCGTCATCGATCAGGGCCGAATCGTCGAGGTCGGCTCGCCCCACGAACTACTCATTCGCGGCGGCGCGTACGCCACCATGTACGCGGCGTGGCTCGCTTCGGGTGGGCGCGACGCGACGCGCGAAAGCGCTTAACGTCTGGACGCGACGCGTCGACGAGGGAACCACAAAAGTTCCGTTACCCCCCAAGGCGCGCTCACCCAAAGCGGCCACCAGGATCACGCCCCGCCGAGTGGCGTAACCCCAGTGGAGTACTTCTCGATGCGGTGCGGTCTTCTCAATTGACTTTCGCGAGGGCAACCCGTGCCGCGGGCAACGCAGCACTCTTCAATTGATCCATGGACTCTTGTGAGAGGTAGCGCCTCTGCGAGACGCATCATTCGTCGAATCTCGACGCACACCTGACGAAGAGCGACGATCACGAGGCGATGCTCAGCGTCTTGACCCGTTCGCGATACTGACGGCTCGTGTTCTAAATTATGGTCGTCGTTCTTCCTGCAGTTCTTTGACCATCTGCTGGACGAAGAAGTCATCATTGAGAGAGCACCGTGCAACACGCTGCTCGACTTGGTCAAAGTCAACGATGAACGCGTACCGCTGACGCACGAACTGCAGCCAAGCGCTTGGGTCAACTGGCTGAGTGAGGAGCCCAATGTCTTCCTGGGGAAGTCGTCGAAAGTCCACGTCGGCGACTACTTCGGCGGGGTCGAGAGGTGCATCACCGAGACCGTCACGGACAACATCGTTCCAGACTTTGAGGACGAAAAGTCTGCGGACAAGTACCTCATTGAGGGCTCCTCGTCCGAACCAGAAAAGATCGTAGAGGTCTCTCATCTTGCGACGCCGACGCCACGCCGCCAACTTCTCTGCGATTGCTTCCTCGATTGCCGGCACCGGAAGATTTGGCAAAGCGAACTCATACGCCTTATGCACTGGGAGGAGAATCGGCGCGACAAGTTGCGTCGCAAGCCAGAGTGGGCGCGACGACAATTCGAGCTTTGCTGCGATAGTGGGTTCGCCGAGAGGAGTTTCGAAGCGAATGACGCCTCGCGATGCCTCTCGTCTTTCAACGTGCATCCGGACCTCGTGGTGCTCCGCACCGTCCAGACTGTTGATGACGAATTCCGCAGTGTCGGCGTCCGGCGTGGCAAAGTCCAGGTCGGTTGAGAAACGTCCGGCATTGCCCGCACGGAATTTTCGCAACGAGGTTCCACCCTTCAAGACCACGCCAGACTCAAAGACACTTAGCGTGTTCAGATAATCCAGGGCATAGTCCTGACACACATCAAGGAGTGCTACGTCGCGTGCTCCACGAGCGGGTCCGGCATGGCGAGCCAGGTAACCGGCAGTGATCATCGCTTGGGAAGTATCGCGTCATAGAGACGCCAGCGGTTGGTCCATCGCCCCTTCGGCTGTCGGGGGCCAAAGAAAGTGACCTCTCGACTCTCCGGCAGAAGATCATCGATGAGTTCGGCGATGTCATCACTCCCCGCCCATTCCGCCATGTACCCGAGACGGGCGAGAGTGGAGTTACCTCGGCCAGTCGCTTCTTTGATCACGTCGTGGGGCGTGACCGATCGAAACGTCTCCGAAAGCCAATCGTCCGCGTTACCCCAGTCGCCTTGTGCGGCGGGACGATTCGCGGCCGCGACCAAAGTGGTAGCCGCTTGCCACACCGGTAATCCACGAATGGTTACCGTCGGGAGTCTCCAGTCATACGAGATGGACCGGGCGCCGAGGACTCGCGGAGCGTGCCACTTCGGGCGATGAGCCAAGACAGGCTTCGTCGGCTGATGAGTCGTGTGGCCGAGTTCCCAGATCGACGATTCAAACGCCACCGCCACGGGAGCGTTCGGTTGATGGAGAAGAAGCGCCCGTAATTCGATCCACGGGTCATTCCACCCGTAGCGCCCGGCGTGAGCGCCTGGAGCGAACTCCCAAGCATTCTGGAGTCTGAGTGGCAGCAGCCATCCCCCGCGAACAAGACGCTCGGCCAACACCTTAGGAGGTAGCTTCGAACCAACCTCACGAGCCACGTCTCCGAGGAGTTCCCGAGTGACGACTTTGGGCTGACGAAGTTCAAGGCCCGAAACGATGTCGGCAAGACTGGTGGGGAGCGGTCTAGTTGTCATTCGATGTCTAGTCACGTCACTATTATACGAATTAGTACCTCAGATCACAACGCTAAATTGTCGTCTGAGTACTAATTACGTGACACTTCTACGTATAGCAGCATTGGTTGACAACGCGCCTTGCGCGCTACGCCCGTCAAAAGAATCACGAGACAGATCGCCCAAATCAAAGTCACGCTGCTCACGAGTTGGCGAACGCGATGCGAACGGCGTTTTTTCGCGTCGGGTAGCAACGCCAGGGGAAAGTCGCTCGCCAGCTCGGCAACCTCGCTATGGCTCTTTGCAGCGTAGACGAGGTTGACGCTTTGAAGCGGCGACGAAGCGCGGGCCGGGGACTGACTGTCGAGGTGCAACTCGCTAGAGCATCTCTTTCACGTCGGCGATCAACGACGCCGAGGTCTGACCGAGCTGAGGCAGGGGGTGGACCTGAAGGTGCGTGACACCCGCCGCCTTGAAAGCGGCGATTCTCTCGGCGACGTAACCCTTGGGGCCGCACAGGGTCGTGAGCTCCAAGAACTCATCGGGCACCGCGGCTTCGGCTTCGCGCTTTTGGCCCGCGAGGTAGAGGTCTTGGATCACCGCGGCCTCCTTTTCGAAGCCGTAGCGAATGGCGAGCTCGTTGTAGAAGTTCTTGCCCTTGGCTCCCATGCCCCCGACGTAGAGCGCGACCATCGAGCGTTGCAGTTCGCGCAGCTTCGTGAACTCCTCGCCCTCGCCAATGGCCAGCAGTCCACCCGCCGAGATCATGAGTTCGCCGCGTGCGGCGTCTCGCTTCTTCGCGCCCGCCTCAAGGGCGCCGCCCCACACGTCACGGGCGCGCTCGGGGATAAAGAGGATCGGGAGCCAGCCGTCGGCGATCTCGGCCGTCAACTCCACGTTCTTCTCGCCCAACGACGCGATCCAGATCGGGATCTCGCTTCGCACGGGATGCGCGATGATCTTGAGCGCCTTGCCGAGTCCGGTGCCCTTGTCGGCGGGAAGGGGAAGGGTGAAGTTCGCACCCTCGTGCACGACCGGGGCGTCGCGACGCCACACCGAGCGACAGATCTCGACGATCTCCCGGGTGCGCCCGAGGGGGTTGGTGTAGGGAACGCCGTGAAACCCCTCGATCACCTGGGGGCCCGAAGCGCCAAGGCCTAAATGAAAGCGTCCGTCACTAAGGGCGTCGATTCCCGCGGCCGTCATGGCGATCAGCGTCGGGGTGCGGGTGTAAATCGGCAGGATCGCGGCCCCGATATCGACGCGCTCGGTCAACGCCGCGAGGTAGCCCATCAGCGAGGGACTGTCGAATCCGTACGCTTCGGCGACCCAAACCAGGTCGAGACCAGCCTTTTCCATCTCGGTAACCTCGCGGGCCGCCTCCTTGAAGCCGCCCGCGTAACTCAACATGGTGGAGATCTTCATCGCGACCCTTTCAAAAGCACTTCGAGCCACAGTACCGGAGCCGCGAAGTGCGCTCGTTTGCCAACACGAACCGACCAACCTCTCCTACGCTGGAGGTGAAAGCAACGGCGCTTTCCTCATTTATGAAGGCTGGTGGCATCGTGGTCACACGTACCCACGACGCGGATCCTGACGCGTTTAATCCTTGGCTTCACGTCGCTTCGCTGATCGAGGAGGCCGGGCATCTCCTGGGCCTCGATGAGGGACTAATCAAGCGAATCGTGACCCCGGAACGAATACTGGAAGTCGCGGTGCCCGTCAAGATGGACTCCGGCGAGGTCGAGATGTTCACCGGCTGGCGAATCCAACACGACACGTCGCGCGGACCCGGCAAAGGCGGAATTCGATTCCACCCGAGCGTGAACGTCGACGAGATCGCGGCCCTGAGTGCCGACATGTCGGTCAAGTGCGCCGTCGTCAATATCCCCTACGGCGGCGCCAAGGGCGGCGTCGCGGTGGACCCTTCGCTGCTCTCGCGCGGCGAGCTCGAACGCCTCACGCGGCGCTACGCCTTTACGATCGCGCCGATGATCGGACCCGACCGCGACATCCCCGCGCCTGACATCAACACGGACACCCAGGTCATGAGTTGGATCATGGACACCGTGTCGATGATGCGCGGCCATAACGTCTCGGGCGTCGTGACCGGTAAGCCCCTCTCCATCGGCGGCACGCTGGGTCACGCCGGCGCGACCTCGCTCGGCGTGACGATCTGCACGGTTTCGTTGTTGCAGCGCCTCGGGCGCTCGCCCGAGGGCGCGCGCGTGGCCATCCAGGGCTACGGGAAGGTGGGTGGCCCTCTCGTGGACCTGCTAACGAATCGCGGCATGAAGGTCATCGGCCTCGCCGACGTGCACGGCGCGATCCACGTGCCTGACGGCATCGATCCCGCCTTGATGGCCAAGCACTACGCCGACAGCGGCACCATCCTCGGCTACCCCGGCGCCGATCAGGTTCCCTCCGAGCAGATCTTCGATCTACCAAGCGACATCGCGATTCCCGCGGCGCTGGGCGGGGCGATCACTGAGAAGATCGCCTCGTCGCTGGCGGCGAGCGTCGTGGTCGAGGCCGCCAATGGTCCAATGACCGGTGACGCGGCGCGCGTCCTCGAGAGCCGGGGCATCCCCGTCGTGCCCGACGTCTTGGCGAACGCCGGGGGCGTCGTCGCGTCGTACTTCGAGTGGGCCCAGGACCTCCAGGGCTATTGGTGGGAGCCCGAACTCTTCCACCAGCGCCTCGAGCGCACCATGCGAGAGTCCTTCGAGAACGTCTGGACGCGTCAACAAGAGCTCAACGTGCCGTTACGCGAGACGGCGCTCGCCCTCGGGGTAGAGCGCATCGCCGAAGCGACGCGCGTTCGCGGTCTCTTCCCTTGACCTCGACGACTCATCGCTCGACGTAGCGCGTTCGGGGGCGGACCCACGGCCCGCCCCCGAACGACGACCTAGTTCGTTTCGATGCGGTGCTCGCCAACCTCCTTATCGGGTCGGGCAAAGCCCTCGTAGAGCGCACCGGCCGCCACGATGATGAACATCACGAGCAGCGTGACCCACCCGTAGTTGAACAGCGCGCCTCGCCCACTCGACAAAGAGCTCGGCCAAACGATGTTGAGCAACATCAACCCGAGATACGCCATGGACAAGACCGTCACCACGTCGCCCCACTTGCCGAGCTGGAATTCGCCGCTCGGCTTCCAGCCCCGTCGCCGGGCGATGAAGGCTCCCAACACCGTGAGGAAGAACGACAGGTAGATACCCGAGGTGGCAAAGGACACGAGCGCGAAGAGGGCGTTCACCTTGGCCGGGTAGTAGAACCACAAGATGTGCACCGGATTGGCCGGATTCACGAGGACAAGAAGCAAGAACGCGAAGGGAACAAAGGTCCCGACCAGGATCGCGTTGATAGGCGTCTTGTGCTTCTCCGAGACTTTGCGCAGTGCTTTGGATCCGGGAACCGCGCCGTCTCGCGCCAGCGCGTACGCCACTCGAGACCCCGCGCCCTGCACCGCGGTGCCGCAACTAAAGAACGCGATGATGACCATCACCAAGAAGAAGTCCTGGAGCCACCCTGGCAATTCGGCCAAAATGACGGGCACGCCACCGGCGATGACCGATCCGATGCCCGACTTGGGTACGGCCAGCAAAAGACCGAGGACCAAGACGAATGAGGCGATGCCTCCGTAGAGGATCGCACTACGCATGGCCTTAGGGACCTGGCGACCAGCGTCCTTGGTCTCTTCGGCGATATCCCCTGCGGACTCGAAGCCGTAGAAGATATAGACGTTCGCCAACACCGCCACGAGCGCCGCGCCAGTAAGCCAGTGGCCGCCGAAGTTCACGCCAAAGGGGTTGGTCTTGAGGTTTTCTACCCCCTGGGTCGTGCCGAGGTAGCCCAAGGAGTGGTGAAAGCCTTTGATGGCCAGTGCGATGAAGACCCCAAAGGTACCGATCGTTTCCACGTAGACGCCGTAGCGCGCCACGCGCCCGAGGAGCTTCGCGCCCAACGAGTTCAACAGAGCCGATAGGAAGATCATGACCGCGACCACCGCGAAGATCGTGAGGTGGTTGCTCGGATCGAGGTGCGTTTTGAACCAGGTGTTCGAGAGCGCCGCGACGTAGCCGACGATGCCCGAATCCACCGAAGCCACGGTCGCGAGTAACGCGAAACCGTAGATCCAGCCCACGAACCAGCCATAGCGCGGCCCGATGTTGTACTTGCCGTATTGGTAGAGCGCGCCCGAAAGCGGGTACTCACTGGCGAGTTCGCCAAAGACCAACGAGACCAGGGTCATGAACGCGACGACCACCGGAATGGTCCAGAGATAACGTGGACCTCCCGTACCCAGTCCGAGAATAAAGATCGAATAGATGCCGACCATCGGACTGAGATAACTAAACGCCACCGAAAAGTTGTCGAAGAGTGAGAACACTCTCGAAAGCTCCTGGCGATAGCCCAGGGCCGTTAGACGTTCATGGTCACTCGTGCTCGTTTCGTGAATTGACATGGATATGCGAATCCCCCTTGTCGCCCCTCTTTGAGGTGACGCTGCTCACCATAATGAGCCGCCGGCGAGTTTGCACGGTTTGTTCGAACCCTTAGAGAAGGTGTGGCAAAGTGTCGGGGTGGAGCCCATCGAGACGACTCGCGAGGAGTACGAGGCGACGATCACGCAACTGCGCGCCGAGTTAGAGCGACTTCATGAGGAAATCCGGCTGCTTCGCCATGATCGACACGAGGTGCCTCCCCACTACTAGTGGCTCATGACGAAACAACCCAAGGTCGACCGGGCGTTTACCACCTGGGCGGCGGCCCCTTGGAGCGTCGTAAGCGACAGGGCCTTGGTGGCCACCGCGTTTTGTATCACGAGCGAGGTCGCGTTGGCCTGGGCGATTGACGCGCTCGGCGTGGGCCCCGCCCCCGCCAAGACCAAGTCGGCGCCGGCCTGCAACGCGGCGAGTGACGCCTGGGCCACGCTGAGGTGGCGCGCGCTCAGTGCGCCGGCCGAGAGCGAATCAGTCATGATCAGCCCCTCAAAGCCCATAGTCGAACGCAAGTACTTCGTCACGGCCGGCGAAATGCTCGCGGGCAGCGCAGTCAAACCCGGTACCGACGCGTTCGACGTCATGACCATCGCTTTGGTCTTCGTCATGGCCTCGAAGGGAATGAGCGCGCTCGTTTGCAGCGTGGCCCAGGACAACGTGTGCGCGGGACCGTAGTCAGTGTTCATGCTCGAACTGCCCAGCCCGGGGAAATGCTTCGCGACACCGAGCACGCCGGCCACTTCGAGTCCGCGTTCGAACGCCACGACGTCGCGCTGCGCCGTCGCCGGGTCGCCTGAATACGAGCGATAGCCGTCGGGGTTTCGTGCGCCTGGCATCACCGCGCGCGCGTCGAGGTCCGCGACCGGGGCCAGATCGACGTTGAGGCCCTGGGCGATCATCGAGGTACCAAGCCGCTTCCCTTCAGCGGTGATCTGGGCGCCCGACAGGTTCTTACCCATTGTCTGCGCCCAAGGAATCTTCGCCAAGACATTGGTCAATCGTTCGACCCCGCCGCCCTCCGCGTCGGTCATGACCAGAGTCCTCACGCCGTCTCGGCGCTCGCGTTGGAGCGTGCCCAAGATCCCGCTGAGCTTCGCCGGGGCGCTCGAGCCAAGGAGCAAGAACGCGCCAAAACCCGCGCGAGCGGCTGGCCCGAGCGCGCCGACGTTCATCGCGTTCATCGACACCGCGATCGTTTCGTTCGCCAGTTTCGCCACGCTCCAGTTCGCGACCATCTTTTGAGCGCAGGCCATACTGGCCGGCTGACTTTGGGACGTCGTGCTGGTCGTGCTGGTCGTGCTGGTCGTGGCGGAACCCTCGGTCGTCGCCAGCACGGCGACACCCAAACAAGCGGCCACGATGGCCGCGACGTAACGGCGCACGAAACCAGCCTACGAGTGAAGCCTCGAGAACGGTCAGTCGGTAACCTGAACCAGGAGGAGGCGCTATGTCAACGCTTATGCCCGCCGCGTTCATCGGTCACGGCAATCCCATGAACGCGTTGGATCACAATCGCTACACCGAAGCGTGGAGCCAGTTCGGCGCGTCAATGCCCAAACCTCGCGCGATTCTCGTCGTTTCGGCGCACTGGTTCATCAACGCGACCGCCGTGACGTCGATGCTCGCACCGCGCACCATCCACGATTTCTACGGGTTTCCCCAACCTCTCTTCGACGTCGAGTACCCCGCGCCGGGCGACCCGACGATCGCCGAGCGCGTGATCGACGTCGTGAAGCCCACGTGGGTGGGCAGGGACGAGGACAGTTGGGGCATCGATCACGGAACATGGTCGGTCTTGGTCCACATGTTCCCTCGAGCCGACGTCCCCGTCTTGCAGCTCTCGATAAACGCCGAACTCCCCTTCGACTACCACTTCGAACTTGGCACCAAACTGCACGAACTTCGCCAAGAGGGCGTTCTCATCTTGGGCAGCGGAAACGTCGTGCACAACCTTCGCCTCATCGACTGGCACCTGCCCGGTCAGGGAACCCCTTGGGCGCACCGCTTCGACGACGACGTGCGCGCGATCATGACCCACGACCCGAGCGAGCTGGGCGTCGCCAGTGCCCACGGAGACTTTGCCTTCGCGGTGCCGACGCCCGATCACTTCTTGCCTCTCGCCTACGTCGCCGGACTCGCGAGCGCCGCGAACACGCCAACGCGAACGTTGATCGACGGTTACGAAATGGGTTCGCTCTCGATGACGGCCTACGAACTCGCCGGCGGCTGAATTCAGGGGCGGGTGGCCCGGCGCACGGAAATCACGAGTGCCGTGATCACCATGACCGGCAGCACCACGACCGCCACGGCGCTCGCGTGCGCAGCGACACTGATGAGGCTCACCACGACGATCGTGGCGACCACCGCAAGGAAGAGCTCAGGCGTGTCGCCGACCAGAAAGTCCCACCAGAAACGTCCAAAGCCCACCACACCACGGCGCACCAACGCGTTGAACCGGTTCACGCGCGCACCTCGTTAGGGGTCGGGGCTTCGCGCCGAAGGAGCCCCACGAGCGCCCACACGACGAGAAGGTAGAGCGCAACGAAGAGGAGCAAAAACGCGTCTGAACCGGGCCAGCGCACGCGCAGTCCTTCGCCAGTCCAAAAGGTGCCAAAGCTCACGAGCATCACGCCCACACCCATCTTCATAGCGTTCTCGGGCACGCTCGAAAGCTGGCGCGACACGCCAATACCAATCGCGCCCACGAGCACCAGGGCCACCGCGGCCACCGATGCCGCGAGGCCCAAGCGATGGGCGGACGTGCCCAGGGTCAACACGGTGATCACGACCTCGAGCCCCTCGAGGAAGACCCCCTTGAACGCCATGACGAAGGCGATCCGGTCACGATTCACTCCGGGGCCAGCGTTGGAAAGTTCCGCCACCGCCTTGGCGTACGCTTCGTCCTCGTCGTGCTTCGCCTTGAGTCCGGCCGAACGAAGAATCGCCTTACGCAGCCACTGCATGCCAAAGATCAAGAGCACGCCGCCGACCACGAGTCGAAGAGTGTTAAGCGGCACGTGCACCAGCGCCGGGCCAAAAACGGCCACCAACGCGCCCAGCGCGAGAATCGCGAGGGCCGACCCTTCGAAGGCCGACCGCCATCCCCTGGTATGGCCGACCGCCAGCACGATGGTGAGGGCTTCGACCATCTCCACGGCGCAGGCTAGGAAGACGGCGCCCACCAACACGGCGCTCGAGGTGGACACGGTTACGGCAATCACTTGCTGGCTCCTTTCGCCGGCCCGAAGACCAGCGACGCTTGGGGATCGATGCAGACTCTCACGGCATCGAAACGTTCAAACCTTGTTGACGAGAACACCTTTCGTCGTAGTTTACCGCCACCGAGATCGGCGAGGTTTTCGCACGGGCGGCCTATACTGCCACCGCCGTCGTGAAGAAGCCCCGCGTTCAAAATTAAGTCGGTGGCACTCAGAGGAATTTCAACGTGACGATGTTGTACGCGACGAGCGTGATGGTTTCGCGACGGCCCCGGCAAGAAATTTGAGTCGTTGGCAATAGCCTCGAGCGCTCCACCACGTTTTGGTCACCGCGTCGAACGTCGACGCAGTTCATCTTCAATCGCGGCGGGATCGAGCCCACGCGATCGAAGCAAGAGCAGCAGGTGAAACCAGAGGTCGGCCGCTTCACTGACGACTCGTTCGTCACTTTCACTAAGGGCCGCCACGACGACTTCGGTGGCCTCCTCGCCGACCTTTTGCGCCGCGCGCGCTGGTCCCTCGCGAAGGGTGCGCACAACGTAGGAGTCGTCGCTGCCTTGCTCCTCTCGCTGGAGGATGGTACGCCAGAGCCAGGGGGTAAAGCACGACGTCGAGCCGTCGTGACACGTGGGACCTTCCGCCACCACTCGCACCAAAAGGGCGTCATCGTCGCAGTCGGCCACGATCTCTACGACGTTGAGAAAATTGCCCGAGGTCTCGCCCTTTTCCCACAGCTGCTGACGCGAACGAGAGTAGAAGTGCACGTGACCCGTGGACTTCGTGAGGGCCAAGGCTTCGTCGTCCATCCAGCCAAGCATCAGCACACGCCCGGTGGCGTCCTCTTGCACGATCGCCGCGCGGAGATTTTCATTCATTGCCTGCTCCTATGGGTCGAAGGGCCACGCCCAAGTCCATGATCTCGCGTCGCAGCCCCGAAAGTCCCGCCGGGTTCTCGTGCACGATCGAAGCGACGAGTGCCGCGTCGGCGACTTCGAGCGCGGCCGCGACGTGGGCGGCCGAGCCCGCGCCTCCCGAAGCGATGACGGGAATGTTGATGGCGTCGCGCACCTCGCTGGTCAAGACGAGGTCAAAACCAGTTCGTCGACCGTCTTGGCGAATCGAGGTCAAGAGAATCTCTCCCGCCCCGCGTTCGGCCGCTTCACGCGCCCAGGGGACGGTGGCTACTTCGGTGGCGACCCTTCCGCCGTGCGTGTGCACGACGCCCTCGCCGGCGTCGATCGCGACGACGACGGCCTGTGAGCCGTAGCGATTCGCGATTCGCGTGATAAGGCCGGGGTCAGCGAGCGCCGCTGAATTGATCGACACGCGGTCAGCACCCGCTTCGATGATGCGTGACGCGTCGTCGACGCTACGAACGCCTCCGCCCACGGTGAAGGGGATCGAGAGGACCTCGGCGACCTGCGCGACGACCGACGTCATCGTCGCGGCCTCATTCGGCGTCGCCGCGATATCGAGAAACACCAACTCATCGGCCCCTCCCGCTGAATAGAAAGTGGCCAATTCAACCGGGTCACCCACGTCACGCAGCCCGACGAAACTCACGCCCTTCACCACACGACCGTGGGCGACGTCGAGGCACGGGATCAGACGCGGGCGAGGCATCGCTCGAGGAACGCGGCGCCGTCGGGGCCGCTCTTTTCGGGGTGAAACTGCACGCCGAGGAAAGGACCGCTCTCGACGGCCGCCGTGACGCCTTCGGCGGTGGCGACGACGTTCTCGCTCACCGCGGCGTAGGAGTGCGCGAAGTAGAACGCCGAGCCCCACGGTTCAACGACCGACCAGCCCAGGCGCGGCACGCGTCCTTCGCGCAGACGCTCAACACGTCCACCCAAGAGCCCCAGACCCTCAACGCCGTCGTCCTCTTCGCTCGACTCCATCGCGAGTTGCAGCCCGAGACAGATACCCAGGGTGAAGCGTCCACTCGCGTAACGCGCGCGCAGCGCTTCGTCCGCGCCCGTCGCTCGAAGGTGGCTCATCGCGCTACGCGCCGATCCCACACCCGGCAATATCACGAGGAGGGCTTCGGTGATGACCTCGGGGTCGCTCGCGACGACGCTCTCTCGCCCGAGCCGACGAAGCGCGGCGCGCACCGAGCGCGTGTTGCCGGCGCCGTAGTCCACGACGACAACGCTCACAGTGAGCCCTTGGTGGAGCGCACGAGGGAACTGTCCTTCACGAGCGCCTGGGCCATCGCGCGCCCGACCGCCTTAAAGGCGCCCTCGGCCACGTGGTGCGCGTTCTGACCCGTCGCCTCCACGTGCAGCGTGATGCGCGCGGTCTGCACGAGTGATTCGAGAGCGTGGGTCGCCATGCCCGGATCCGGGTCGATCTTGATGTTGGCGGTCGCGCGTCCCGAGAGATCGACGACCGCGTGGGCCAGCGCCTCGTCCATCGGGACCCGGGCTTCGCCGTAGCGCGCCAGGCCACGACGATCCCCGAGCGCCTGGTCGAGCGCCTCGCCAAAGGCGCGCATCATGTCTTCGACCGTGTGGTGGTCACCGGTCTCGAGATCGCCCACGCCCTCAAGGCGTAGATCCATTCCGCCGTGGAAGGCCAGTTGTTGGAGCATGTGATCGTAGAAACCCTCGCCGGTGTTGACGTAGACCCGACCCTGGCCCGGCACGCGTAGTCGCACCTTCAACAAGGTCTCCGCGGTGTTTCGCGCGTGCGTGACGTAGGGCGTGGGCAGGGGTTCACCGAGCAGTTCGCAGCGAAGCGCCGTGAGGAGCACGTCGTTGTCGAGCTCGTCGCGCACGCTCACGCGCAGTCCTCCGGGGTAGGCCCGCAGCACCACGCCGTAGGGCAACATCCGCTCGACGAGCCGTTGTGGCTCGTCCATCGCGATGAAGAGGAAATTGGTGAAGGACGGACGCGGCGCGAGACCCAGCTCGCGCAGCGCTCCGGCGAGGCGCTCGCGCTCTTGGATCTGCGAGCTCACGTCGAGCGGGGTCGCGAGCGCCGCCAGGGCGAGAGCGGCGGAGAGCGCGGACACCGACAGAGGCGCTTGGCGCGAGGTAATGATGGCGTTAGTCTCCGAGCTCGAGAGGGCGTAACCCACGCGCGCGCCAGCGAGTCCGTGGGCTTTGGAAAAGGTGCGAAGAATGATCGCGCCCTCGTCGATCAAGTCCAGCGCGTCAACGCCGGCGTAGTCGGCGTAGGCCTCGTCAATCACCAGCTGACCCGACACGTTGGGCACGTCGGGGAGCTCGCCGGTGGGATTGTTCGGCCGACACACGAAGACGAGGTCGGCCTTTTCGGGGTCGTCGATGATCGTCGCGCCCGCCATGATCGCCGCGTAGCGATACATCGAATACGAGAATTTCGGAACGGTAGCGATGGTGGCGCCCTCGGCGTAAATGCGCGCCAGCAATACGATGAACTCGTCGCTGCCCGCGCCGATCGCGACCTGGCTCAGATCGAGGTCGTGGCGGTCGGCGATCGCTTGGCGCAGCGTCTCGTAGCGGCCGCGGTCGTACTCGTTGATATCAGCCAACGCCCGGGCCAGGGCGGCCGGGCGGGCGAAGGCCGGCGGCGCGGGCGCGACGTTCCCGTCGAACCTCAGCATCATCGAAGGATCGAGACCCACGCGCCTCGCGAGCACTTCATTGGAGGGGGGCCACTCGTAGGCCTCGAGGGCAACGGGGTTCATCGTCTCGCCGTGGCCTTGTGCGCGCTCATTCCCTCGAGTTCGGCGAGCGCCTCGATGGTCGGAGCGAGTCGCTCCAGCCCCTCTTTCGTGACTCGCTGGACGGTGACGGTCTTCATGAAGTCTTCGAGTCCGAGCCCGCCAGTGGACTTGGACCATCCCCCGGTTGGCAGCACGTGGTTGCCTCCGGTGGCGTAGTCGCCGGCCGGCACGGGTGAGTACGGCCCGACGAAGACCGCGCCCGCGTTACGGATCCGCCCCGCTAGCGACTCGGCGCGAACGCCCAAGAGCGCGACGTGCTCGGCGGCGTAACCCTCGACCTCGGCCAGGGCCGCCTCGAGGTCCTCGCCGACGCGAACGATGAAGCCGCGTGAATCGGGTCCGTGCTCCATCTGCGCCGCGATCTCCTGGGCGATGAGGGCCTCGTCGACGCCCTCGTCGGCGACGACCACGATCTCGCTCGGTCCGGCGGGAAGGTCGATCGCGACGTCACGACTCACGATGAGTTTGGCGGTGTTGACCGCGCCACCGCCGGGTCCAAAGATCTTGTCGACCGGGGCGATGGACTCGGTGCCGTAGGCCATCGCGGCGATTGCCTGCGCACCGCCGACCGCCCAGACCTCGTCGATGCCCAGGAGCGCCGCCGCGGCGGCGACGGCCGCGGCTCCCTGGGGCGGCGTGCAGACCACGATGCGCTCGACGCCCGCGACCTGGGCCGGCACCCCGCTCATGATGAGCGACGAGACGAGACCCTTAGGGACGTAGAGACCCACGGAGCGAAGTGGCGTCCAGCGACGCTCGAGGGTCACCCCGGGCGAGACCTCCATCACCAAGTCGGCGGGGCGTTGAGCGGCGTGCCACGTGCGCACCGCCTCGGCCGCGGCCAAGATAGCGGCCGTGGGGATGTCGCCGTAAGCCACGGCGCGTTGGGGCGTCGTGGTCGTCGTGGCGTCGAGGCGCTGGGACCAGTCGACCAGAGCGGCGTCGCCGCGAGTGCGAACGTCTTGGACGATCTCTTCGATCGAGACCGGCGTCGAGGTCTTGGTGGGGGTACTCATGGAACCATCCGTTCAACTGGCAGGGTGAGGATTGACGTCGCTCCGAGCGCCTCGAGGCGAGGCAGCAGCGACCAGATTTGGGCGGCGGGCACGAGTGCGTGCACCGCCACGACCCCGGGGTTCGCGAGGTCCATCACCGTAGGCGAACCTTTGGTCGGCAGAAGCTCGGTCACCTCGGCGAGTCGCTCGCGTGGGACGTTACACAGGAGGTAGCGGTTCGCGCGCGCGTTGATGACCGAGCCGAGCACCATCGTGAGCGTGCGCCGGGCCTCGGAGTCCGCGGCGTCGACTTGACCAACGAGCACCGCTTCAGACTCAAAGAGGACGCCCAGCGAGCGAAGTCCGTTGGTGCGAAGCGTCGAACCCGTCGAGACCAGGTCAATGATCGCGTCGGCCAGTCCGAGGCGCGGCGAGATCTCGACCGATCCAGCGACGGTCACGATCTCGGCCTTGATCCCGGCTTCCGCGAGGACCTTGGCCGCGATGCGCGGGTGCGACGTCGCGACGCGGCGTCCGTCGAGGTCCTCCAAGCGCTGGGCCGTGTCTTCCATTGAAACGGCGGCCTGCAGCGAACAGGTGCCGTATCCAAGTCGCAGCAGCACCTCGACGTGGCACTCGCGTTCGTAGACGAGGTCCAAGCCCGTGATGCCACAGTCGACGACCCCGTCTTGCACGTATTCGGGTACGTCATCAGCGCGCACGAACAAGAGGTCAATGTCGGCGTTGCGGCAGTGGGCCTGTAAGACGCGCTCCCCCGGCTCTTGGGGTGAGACGCCGCTCGCTTCGAGTAGCGACCACGACGGCTCTCGGAGACGACCCTTCGAAGGAAGGGCCATCGTCAGGCGCCGGGTCATCGCCGACCGCGCTTCAAGACCGCCGCGTAGCCGCCTTCACCTCGCCGCAGCCACTGAGCCACGCGGGTCACGGTCGCCGTCGAGGCGCCCGTGCGACGCGAAATCTCCTGGTAGGGAATCTTCTCGTCGACCAGACGCGCCACCTGGAGGCGCTGACCCAGCGCGTCAAGTTCCTGGGCGGTGCAGAGGTCCTTTAAGAACGCGGCGACTATTTTAGGGTCGCGCAGCTGGGCAAAGGCGCTCACGAGGTCGTCGAAGCGATTCGCTGTCTCGGGCGTTGATGCGGCGGGTACTACTCGTCCACTCGTCATAGTTGTATGCTACCATGCTAGCACACCAATATGCAAGTCATCCCCGCCATCGACCTCCTGGGCGAGGACGCGGTGCGTCTCGAACGCGGCGCGTTCGATCGCGTCCTCTTTCGCCAGCCCCTCGAACTTTTTTTCGAACGCGTCCTGGCGACGGGTCCCCCACTCGTGCACGTGGTCGATCTCCAAGGTGCGCGCGACGGAGCGCTGCGCGAGGCAATACTCGAGCGCTGCGTGAAGTTCGCCCGAGACGTTCCCTTGCAATTCTCGGGGGGCCTTCGCAGTCTCGAGAGCGCGCAACGAGCCATTGACCTCGGCGCCCGTCGCGTCATCGTGGGAACCGCGCTCTGGCGGCGCCCCGAAGCGCTGGCGACGTACGCGCGCGCGCTCACTGAGCGTTTGGTCGCCGCGCTCGACGTGCGCGAAGGTTACGTCGCGGTGCGCGGCTGGGTCGACTCCTCAGGGATTTCGCTCGACGACGCGTTGAAACGCTGCGTGGAGGCTGGCGTCACGCGACTGCACGTCACGGCCATTGAGCGCGACGGCACGATGCAGGGGCCCGACTTGGCGCTCTATGAACGCGCCGTCGCGAGTGGTCTCGCCGTCGTCGCGGCGGGTGGCGTGCGTGACGATAGCGACCTTGCCGCGCTCGAAGCGCTCGGCTGCGAGGGGGCCGTGATGGGACTGGGCTATCTACCGCGACTGGGCCTCACGCTCGAAGAATTGCAGGGTGAAGACGAAACGAAGTAGTGACTTTCTCCCCTAATACCTAGGTCGCGTCAAGCGCGACACTTGAAGTGTTAGATGAAAGGACGTCACAATGAGACGTAAGACTTTGGACTTGTTGTTGTCGTGGCTTGGCGTACTACTTACCGTCGGGCTGCTCGTCGCCGGCAGTTTGTTGATGTGGGGCTACAACTTCGCCAACAGCACGGTGCACGCTCAGCTCTCCTCACAGCAGATCTTCTTCCCCGCTAAGGGTTCTCCTGCTTTGGCATCGCCCCAAATCGGTCCGTACCTCGACCCCTACGCGGGCCAGCAACTCCTCACTGGTCGCCAGGCCGAAGTCTGGGCCGACCACTTCATCGCGGTGCACCTCCAAGAGATAACCGGAGGCAAGACGTACGCGCAACTCAGCTCCGAAGCGCTGGCCGACCCGTCCAATAAGAGTCTGGCGAGCGAGGTGCAGACCGTCTTTCAGGGCGAGACGCTGCGCGGCATGCTACTCAACGCCTACGCCTTTTGGACCTTCGGTCAGATCGCGCTGTGGTCGGCGCTGTCCGCGTTCGGCGCTTCAATCTTGATGTTGATACTCACGGTACTGGGCTTCATCCAGTACCGCCGCCACGACCCGACCGACGTCATATAAGTATTGTCGTCGCCGCGAGAGCCCCGGTACGTCGGTGCCGGGGCTCTTGCTCTTTACTTCTTCTTGCCGAGAACGATGCTCATGATTGCGAAACCGATTCCCACGGCGAAAATGGCGGTGCCAAAGACAAAGACCTGCGGCGGCGTGCCCACCCGGGTCGCGCCGTAGACCCAGACGGGGAAGGGCACCGACGAGCCCGACACGAAGTTCGACGTCACGAAGTCGTCGATCGACAACGCGAAAGCCATGAGCGCCCCGGCGAGCACGCCCGGAAGGATCAGCGGGAACGTGACAAGGCGAAAGGTCGTCAGCGCGTTGGCGCCCAGGTCGTAAGCGGCCTCTTCCAGCGAACGTTCGAAGCCCGAGAGGCGAGCGCGCACGGTCACCGTCACGTAGGCAATAGAGAACATGACGTGGGCAAGCACCAAGGTGAGAAAACCACGCGCGATGTTGAACGAGACGAAGAGGGCGAGCAGCGAAGCGCCCATCACGATCTCGGGCGCGGCGATGTTCAAGAACAGAATCTGCTCGATCGCGCCCTTGCCACGAAACCTCTTTCCGCGATAGCGCACCAAGGCGATGGCCAAGAGCGTGCCCAGCGCCGTGGCGAGAAGGGTCGACACGAGGGCGAGTCGAATCGACAGCCAGAACGCGCTCGTAAGCCCGGGAACGTTGCTCCACTGCTCGTACCAGAGCGTGGTGAACCCGTTCCACGAGAAGCTCACCTGCTGGAGTCCGGTCGTGACCCTATTAAAGGAATACAGCACCATCACCGAGATGGGAAAGACCAGATACGCGATGACCAGCCACGAGTACGTGGGCAGCACGAATTTGCCGAACCGGCGTCGCACGGAACGCTTCGCCAACGTCGGCGCCTGCTCCAGGGTCTCGCTCACAGATACTCCTCAATCGTGCGCGAACCGAGTACTCGCGCGTAGAGGAAGATCCCAATCAGCGATATCGCGAGCAGAACGACCGACAGCGACGAACCGGCCGGATAGTCGGCGTTCACGAGAAACGAGTTCTGAATCACCGTTCCGATCATCGTGTTCGACGTCCCGCCCAGGATCTCTTGGTTGATGTAGTCGCCGAACGCGGGGATGAAGGTCAACAAGAAGGCGGCGAAGACCCCCGGAATCGTGAGCGGCAAGATCACTTTCAAAAAGGCCGTTCGGCGATTCGCGTAAAGGTCGTGCGCGGCGTCGAGAACACGGTGATCGATGCGCTCGATCGCGACGTAGAGCGGCAGCGCCGTGAAGGGAAGGTAGTTGTACGCCAAACCCGCGATAACGGCGACGCTCGTGCCCAGGACGTGAAAGCCACCTGGCACGAGATGATGACGGTGAAAGAACGAGAAGAGGAATCCGTTGTTGGAAAGAATGAACTCCCACACCAGGGTTCGAATCACGAACGAGACGAAGAACGGCACGAGCAGCATTATCAAGAAGAAGTTCTTACGCCGCCCACCATAAAAGGCGATCCAGTACGCGATGGGAAACGAGATCACCAAGTCGATGACCGTCGCCGCCAGGGCGAAGATCAAACTCGTCACGAACTGGGTCCGGTAGAGATTCACCTGGTGCGGCAGTTCCCCCCAGTTCCACGTCATCGTGCAGATCCCCGACGCCGGACTGCAGGTCTTGAGCGTCTCCGAGAGCATCAGTACCAACGGCACGATGAAGAGCAGGGCGAGCCAGAGCCCCGCTGGGAGGCTCAACAGATACGGTGCGAGGCGCTTACCCCACACGCCCTTAGGGCGTGTGGGGTTTAGGCGCCCTGGATGATGGGCAGGAACAGACTGTTCCACGCGTTAATTTCGTCTTGGCTCTTAAAGCTGTAGTAGCTCTTGGAGGCCGCGATTCGCGCCGGCGTCGGGAACACGGTTGACGCGTTCGCCGTCACCGAGGTGGGCAGCCCGATCTCGGGCTTCAACGACGCGAGGGCGGCCTTGTCCCAGCCCGTGGGGTGCAGCAACTCTTTCTTCGCCGCGGGCACCGGGCAGATGTAGTCGTTGTAGTACTCGACCACGGCCTCGGTGAGAGGGCTGTAGAAATAGTCCATCGCGGTCATCGCGTCAAGCGGATTTTGGGCGTACAACGGAATAACCATATTGTCCGTCCAGAGCATCGCGCCTTCCTTGGGCAGCAGCAACGTCAAGTTCTTGTACTTCGAGTTGAGGTCCGCCTGGAAGATGTCCCCCGAGAAGCATTGGGAGACCACGATGTCGCCGTTCTTGAGGTGTTGGATGTAGCTCTGGTCGTAGTACGACGCGACGAGGCCGTCGCTCTTTTGCAACTGGAGCTTCTTGGCGGCCTTCGCCCAGTCCTTCTCCGTCGACTTCGCGGGTTCGACGCCAATGGCGAGCAGTCCGACCGAACCAAGTTCAATCGGGTCGTTGAACATTCCAATCTTGCCCTTGTACTTCTTGTCGAAGAGCAATTGAATGCTGTCACCGGGGTTCTTCACCACGTGCGAGTTGTAGCCCACGGCCGTCCAGCCAGACTGCCAGGCCATCGAGTACTTGTTCCCCGGATCCCAAGAGGGGTTCTTGATCAATGGTCCGGCGTACTTTTTGAAGTTCGTCATCTTCGCGTGGTCCAGCGGAACCAGCCACCCGAGTTCGATCAAGTACCCCAACTGAACGCTGTTGTTGGTCATGACCACGATGTCGTAGCCCGTCGACTGCCCCGCCGCGAGCGAAGGGCGAATCTTTTGGTAGAACGACGGATTGTCTTGAATGACCTCTTGGTAGTTGACCTTGATGTGGGTCGTCTTCGTGAAGTGATCAAGCGACGGGTGGCGCCCCTTCAACACGTCGATGTAGTAG
>Ga0307372_10003692_pt1 | contig 24228 bp, 22 predicted proteins | sample OX1MG_FD_202533 | JGI IMG/M metagenome (GOLD analysis project Ga0307372, IMG submission 202533) | Soil microbial communities from Risofladan, Vaasa, Finland - OX-1 | ecosystem: Environmental > Terrestrial > Soil > Coastal area > Acid sulfate soil | place: Finland: Risofladan, Vaasa | collected...
GTAATCGCATGATAGCCGTGCCTGGTGCCCGGCTCCCACCATGGCTTCTGCTCGGCGAGAGCCGCGCACATCGCATTCCAGTCGTAGAACGTCTCGGGTGCGAGTTGCTTGCTCACCGCGGGCAGACCGGCCCGATGGCTCAGCAGGAATCGCACCGGCAGCTTTTCTTTTCCCGCCTGCGCAAACTCGGGCCAGTAGCGCGCAACAGGAGCGTCAAGATCGAGCTTGCCCTGATCGACCAGCCGATGCGCGCAGATCGCGGTCAGCCCCTTGGTGCTCGAGTAAATGTTAACCAGCGTGTCGCGCGTCCATGGCCGCGTGCGCGCCTGATCCGCGTGACCGCCCCACAGATCGACGACCGGCGCACCGTCGAGGGTTACGGCAACCGCCGCGCCGATTTCGCCTCCGCTCTCGAAGTTCTCCGCGAACACCGCGCGCACGCGCCGGAATTTTTCTGCGCAACTTCCCTCGATCTTCGCAGCCATCGCCCTGTCTCCTGCCGGTGTTTTCTATAGTGAAGCGTACGCCGCATCGATAAGCGTCGTCGCGCGCGGATCGATCAGAAGGCCCGCCTGCATCTTGTTCATCACGTATCCGAATCCGATCCTGGCTTCGGGGTCGGCGAAACCGAGCGAGCCGCCGGCGCCCGGATGCCCGAATGATCGCGGATTCGGCCCGAGCGACGCTCCGGGCTGCGACATCATGAAGCCCAGCCCAAACCGCGTCGAGATGAACAGGACTTCGTCCGGCCCGCTCGCCTGCTCGCTGTGGCATCGCACGATGCTTTCGGGAGTCAGCACACGGTATCCGTCAACCTCGCCGCCGCGAGCGAGCGCGCCATAGAGTCGCGCCAACGATCGAGCTGTCGTGTGCCCGTTGGCTGCCGGAATTTCGCAGCCGCGCCAGGCGCGGCTATTGACCAACCCGGGCGCGCCCAGCACCGGCGGATTCGCAAACGCCTTAGCGGTCACCGATTCGGGGTTCTTCAGGACCTCGGCGAACAGATTGGGTTCGCCGGGCCTGGGCGGCGGCGACGCGATCAGGTCGGCAACACGCGCGTCGTGTTCCGCGCCCAATCCGATATGCGTATCAAGTCCGAGCGGCTTCGCGACCTCGTCGCGAAAATAAGTCCCGGGAGATTTTCCCGTGATCCGGCGAATCACTTCGCCGACCAGCCATCCGAACGTCAGCGCGTGGTAGCCGTGACGCATCCCGGGATCCCACCATGGTTTCTGCTCGGCCAGGGCAGCGCACATCGCGGTCCAGTCGAACAGCGAATCGGGCGCAAGCGTTTTGCTGATCGCGGGAAGGCCGGCGCGATGACAGAGCAGGAATCGCACCGGAATTTTTTCCTTCCCGGCCGCCGCGAATTCGGGCCAGTACTTGGCCACCGGAGCGTCGATATCGAGCTTGCCCTGATCGACCAGGCGATGCGCGCAGATCGCGGTCAGGCCCTTGGTGGTCGAATAGACATTGACGATCGTGTCGCGCGTCCAGGGCCGGGTCTTTTCCTTGTCGGCGTGGCCGGCCCATAAATCGACCACCGGTTTTCCGTCGAGGGTGAGCGCAACGGCAGCGCCGACTTCGGCGCCGGCCGTTGCGCCCGGCTCGAAATTGGCCGCAAACGCTTCCTTAACGCGATTGAATTTGGGCTCGCAAGTTCCCTCGATCTTCACCGCCATCTCTGAGTCCTCAGTATGCGCACCGGATTTTCGCGCGCCCGCGGCGCGGCGATTGCGCAAGGTCATACCACGCCCGCGCCGGGTGCGACAAAGCCGCCAGAGCCGCCGAGCGGGTGACGCCAATCGCCCCGCGAGAAGCTTTGCTTCGAGCGGTGCGCGAACCGCCCGTGATCATGTTGGTCCGCGGCTCGATACCGCGGCGCGCTACTGAAGCAGCGTAGCGGTCTGCCCACCGCGCGCGGTATGCATCGACTTGGTCTTCTTGAACGTGCCACTAGCCGGATCGAAAATCTCCGCGCTGTTGGTCGCGTTTCCCATTTGGAATATCGGACGCCCGTAGGCAACGAATCCACCCGCGATCAGCACCGTGCCATTGGACAGGAGTGTCGCGGAGTGACCCGCGCGGGTCTTCGTCATCGTCGATTTACATCCGCCATGCGCGCCCGCGCCGCCGACGCAGGTAAAGGAAATCGAAGCCGGATCGAACAACTCGGCTGATTTGCTGAAGGTGGTCGATGCGCCGGCGCCATTGACCGTCCCTGCGCTCATCGTCGCGGTTACATTAATTCCACCGGCGATCAGCACCTTTCCACTCTGAAGCAACGTAGCGGTGTGCGTGAGACGAGATTCATTCATCGATGCGGGAAAGGTGAATTGATCCGTCGCAGGATCGTAAAGCTCGGCGGTCACTGCGCTACACACAGCCCCGGAGCCACAGCCGTCGCCGCCGGTGATCAATACATCGCCCATCAGCGGTCCGCTTGGAAAGAGCACGCTCGCCGCCGCCGCAGCCGCCGCCGGAAAGCCCGTGCTCTCGGTAAACCGGCCATGTGTTCCGGCGGTTGGATCGAAAATATCGGCGGTCGAAGAGGTCGTCCCATTGTTGTCGGTTAATCCACTGACGAGCAGCACCTTGCCGCTGAGGAGCAGAATCGCGGTATGAAATGCGCGGGCATCCGTCATGGTGTTGTCGGCGGCGACGAAGGTTCCATCCAGCGGGTTGAACAGTTCCGCGCTGTTGAGCGCTTTCTCGTTGGCGTCGAAGCCCCCCGCGATCAGTATCAGTCCTGACCCAAGCAGCGTCGCGGTTGCGCCGGCCCGCGGCGTGGACATCATGTTCGCCGCCGCTGACCAGGTTCCCGCCGATGGATCGTAAATCTCAGCATTGGCCACGACTGTTCCGGTAAACGAAAGCAGATTCACATTGGCATGGCCGGTGCCGCTGATCCCCCCGAACGCCGCGACCTTGGCGCCCGGCGAGGGAGATACCAGACTCGCGCCCTGTACGGCGGCCGTGACCGGCATACTGCCAGTCTGGAAGAATTTGCCCTTGTTGGGATCGTAAAACTCCGCCGCCGCAACGGTTTTCATCTTGGTTCTGCCAGTCCCCATCCCGCCGGCGATCAGGACGTCGCCCGCGACCGGAAGCGAACGACCACCGCCGTTTCTGGTCTCCTCCGCCGCATCGGGTATGAGCGGCGGGGTATCGGATGAGGCGCGGATCTCGATCACGAAGCCTCGGCTGAATATCACGACGGCGGCCGCCAGCAGCGCAGCCACAAAACTGAGACCCAGCCCGAATCGACGCCGATTGTTCATTGCTCGCACCCGGCGCGGATCGTACGCGGGCCTCTCAGTTGTGGCCAACGCGCGGGCGGCGCCGCCCGGCCGTCGCCAAAATCGCCACAGTAAGGATGCGCGCACGCGAGGTCGCCGGCCCGATCGAGTTCCCGCCACGCGCCGAGTGCCGCAAAGTCTCGCTCCCCGGTCATCTGACATCGAAAAACCCAGGAGGGAACGACGCGCCGCTCGTCGCGCTTGATGCGGCCAGCGGCCATCTGTGCGCGGATTTTGGCACGGGCGGCGAGACCAATCTGCGCGCCTTTGACATCCAGACCGGCAAGCTCCTATGGACCGGCGACCTGCCCGCCGCGGGCAACGCCACGCCGATGACATACGAAGCCGCGGGCGTACAGTATGTTGTGATTGCAGCGGGCGGTCAGGCCAAGTTCGACTCGAAACGCAGCGATTCAATTGTCGCCTTCGCATTGCCGTGAGGGCACGAGCAGGAGCTACGATAGAGGCGTTCGACCATGAACACCGATCGCATCATGCGTGGAAGTTGTCATTGCGGCGCCGTCGCGTTCGAGGTGACCGGAACGATCGGGACGATCGACGAATGCAACTGCTCGATCTGCGCGAAGAAAGGCTACCTGCACTGGATCGTGCCGCGCGAGAGCTTCCGCCTGCTCACGCCGGAAACGGATCTGGCGACGTATTGCTTCAACACCGGAGTGGCGAAACATCACTTTTGTCCACGATGCGGCGTCGCGCCGTTTTACGTTCCGCGCTCCGATCCGGATAAGATCGACGTCAACGCGCGATGCCTTGACGGAATCGATCCGCATGCGCTGCCGGTCAGGCGGTTCGACGGGCGCAACTGGGAAACGGCATTGCGCGATCAGCGCGGCGCCGCGGCGGATCGGCCGGCGCGAAAGTGAAAAGGAATAGACTGTGGCGTCACTTGGATTCACGCAGAACGATTTCCGGATTTTCGCGATCGAGGGCTTTAGCGCCCGGATGGAACAGATCGCGGCGCGGGTGCGTCCGCGCCTGACCCGGCTGGGCGGCGAACTCGCGCCCGAGCTCGCAAGCAAGCTGCACATGGAATTTTTTCCGCATGTCGCCAAGCATATGCGGCGCACCGTAAATCCTCCGGCGGAAACCTGGGCGGCGTGGGGTCCGTCGCCGAAAGGCTACAAGCGGTACGGATACCTGGCGCTGTGCATCTCGACGCTCGGACTTCACGCGCGGGTAGTCGTGAAATCCGACGCCGACAATCGCACCGAGATGGCGCGCCGGATCGCGGCGAAATCCGCCGCACTCGCAAAATCGCTGCGTGGCGCGAAAGTCGCCCGCTACGATAGATGGGACTTCGCCGCGATGCCCGCCGAGCACGCCGCAGGCGAAGAATTTTTCAACCAAATGTCCGCCGCACTCACGAAAAAAACCGGCGCAATCGACCTCGGCTTTGGATGGCCCGTGCGCGAGGCGCTGCGGATCGATCGCGCCGAGATTATCGACGCGTTCGGAGAACTCGAACCGATTTACCGGATCTTGCGCTCGGTAGCCTAGCTCGCGCGCGTGCGGTTCGGACCCCGCGGCGGGGAAGAATGTGGCGATGGCTGAAAGTATCGCAATCATGGGAGCGGGAGCGTGGGGTACAGCGCTGGCGGTGATCCTCGCGCGCCGCGGCCATCGCGCGATCCTCTGCGCACGGCGACCCGCGCATCGCATCGCGATGCGCTCGGCGCGGGAAAACGCAGCCTATCTCCCTGGAGTTGCATTTCCGGACAATCTCGAGCTCGGCGAACGATGGGACGATGCGGCGGCGCGCGCGGATTTTATCGTCGTCGCGGTGCCTTCGCGGTACGCGCGCCGCGCGATCGCGCCAATTGCGGAATCGATCGCACCCGAAGCGATCGTGGTTAGCGCAACCAAAGGACTCGAGGACGCAACGCTCGCCACGATGTCGCAGATGCTGGCCGAGACCGCGCCGCGCGCGGCGCATCGCGCGGTCCTGTCCGGGCCCGGTTTCGCCGCCGAAGTTGCGCGCGGACTGCCGGCCGCGCTGGTGGCGGCCGCGCGCGACGAAGCGGATGCGCGGCGCGTGCAGGAACTGTTCTCGGCGCCCGCGCTGCGGATCTACTCGAGTACGGATATGGCCGGCGTCGAGATTTGCGGCGCGGTGAAAAATGTCATCGCGATCGCAGCCGGCGCCGCCGACGGGCTCAGCCTCGGCTCGAGTGCGCGCGCCGCCGTCATCACCCGCGGGCTTGCGGAGATCATGCGGCTCGCCGTCGCCGCCGGAGGCCGGCGCGAGACTGCCGCGGGTCTGGCGGGGCTGGGCGACCTAGTGCTGACCTGCACCGGAGAGCTCTCACGAAATCGCAGCGCGGGAATTGCACTCGCGCGCGGCGAGTATCCGGCGGCCGAGGCGGACTCCGTCGCGGCGGATGATGACGAGACCGATCGCGGACGCCCATTCGCCGAGGGTATCGCGAGCGCGCGCCCGGTCCACGCGCTGGCCGCGCGGCTCGGCGTCGAGATGCCGATTGTCGCGGCGGTTTATCGCGCCCTCTATGAAGGACAAGCGCCAAAGGCTATGGTCGAAGAACTGCTAAATCGGGAATTGAAGGCCGAATTTTAACGGCCTCTCGAACGGGGATTCATGGCAAGCAAAGGAACCTGCAAGGCAACGGACTGCAAGCATGAGGCGGTGGCAAAGAGCTACTGCCGCAAGCATTATCGGCTCTGGCGCGCGGGCGAAATGCCCAAGGCGCGCTACAAGACCTGCACCTTCGAAAAGTGCCGCATGAAGCGCTATCGCCTGAGCCTGTGCGAAGAACATTACGCCGCAAAGACCGGCAAAGCCGCCGCCGCCGCGGCCGCACCAGCGGCCGAAGCGCCCGCCGCTTAGCCTTCGCGGATTGCCCGGCGGCCGCGTATTTCGCGGACGCGCCGAACCGTCAATCATCATGGCAAACCTGATCGTCGCGGGAGCAGCCGGCCGGATGGGCCGGATGCTAATCGCGCTGGGCGCGCGCGATCCGGCGCATAAGATCGTCGGCGCGGTCGAGGCCAGCGGCGTTGCGGCGCTTGGCGCGGACGCCGGCGATATTGCGGGAATCGGCGTGCTCGGAATCAAAATCACCGACGATTACGCCGCGATCGCGCGGCCCGATACCGTTACTCTCGACTTCACCAATGCCGCCGCGTCGATGGAACATCTCGAAGCGGCGGTAAAGTCCGGAGGCGCGGTCGTGATCGGCTCAACAGGGTTTTCCGCCGCGCAGGAACGGCGCGCCAAAGAGATCGCTCCGCGCATCCGCGCGGTAATCGCGCCGAACATGAGCGTCGGAGTCAACGTGCTGATGAAAATCGCCGCCGAAGTCGCGGCGATTCTGCCCGACTTCGACGCCGAAGTGATCGAGATCCACCATCGCACCAAAGTCGATGCGCCCAGCGGCACCGCGCTCGGATTGGGCCGCGCAATCGCGGCGGCGCGCGGGCTGGAACTCGAGCCCAACGCGGTCTATGGACGCGAGGGAATTACCGGCGTGCGGCCGCCCGAGAAAATCGGAGTGCTTGCGATTCGCGCAGGCGACGCGGTCGGCGACCATACGGTAATTTTCGGCGGACAGGGCGAGCGCCTGGAACTCATCCATCGCGCGCAGAGCCGCGAGTCACTGGCGCGCGGAGCGCTGCGCGCGGCGGCGTGGCTCGAGCATCAGAAGCCTGGTCTCTACTCGATGCGCGACGTGCTGGGCCTCTAGCGCGCGAAAAATCCTTACGGCTGCATCGGCTTCGGATGCCCATGGCCGTTGCCGACTGTGTGCTCATTCGGCTTGGCGCCACCAACACCTAACTCGCCCAGCTCCTGGCCGTCCATGTCGAGCGTCGCCCAGCGCTCGACGAGCTTCAGGCGCAGGCCGCGATGTCCTTGCAGGAAGTACGCGGTCATCGCGAGCAGCGCCAGAATATTTCCCGCCACGATTTTCCACCATCCAAGCTGCGACACCACCGACGAATCGAGCAGCGTCACGAAGCCGACGAAGAAAACCTCGAACACGGCGAAGAGCAGAAAAACTCCGAGCGCGAGGAACGGCTCCCATTCGGACGCCGCCAGCAGAATCGCAATCGCGAGGCCAAACGCCACAAAGGCGAAGAAGTGCAGCACCGTATAGCCAAGCACCAGCGCGACCGAGGCATGCGCAGTCGCCGCGCCGGCGGAGCCCTGAAAAATCATCGCGCCCAGAATCGTCGGAGTGCGGAACAAGTCGCCGCTGGCAAGGTCATAACCAAGAAACCAGATCGCGACCACAACGCCGCCGACGACACCGGCCAGCACGCCTTCACGCGCGACCCGCAGCCATCCCGAGCCGAACAGATTCTTCGCCAGCATCGGATGGCGCCAGAAGAAGTACGATAGCATCGCGCCGGTTGCGAGCAGGTTGCCGACGATAATTCCCCACCACGTGAGCGCCGCCATCACCTGCGGTCCAAGGAACAACACGACCGCGATGAAGAAGACCTCGAAGGCGCCGAAAAAAATCAGCACCGAGACCAGGAATGGCGGCTCGTTCTCCGCCGCCTCGAGCAGGAGCGCAGCCACGACGCCGACGACGATGAACGCGGCGAAGTGCAGTACCGTGTACTCGGCCACCAGGCGAATCATGCTGTGATGCTGCAGGCTCGGGTCGCGCAGCCCGTGCAGGAGAGTTGCCGCGAGCAAGCCTGGAGTCTCGAAGCCGTGGCCACGCGACAGATCGAAGAGCAGGAACCAAACGGCGACCACTACCGCGCCGATTATTCCGGCGACCGCGCCGTCGATGATTATCCGGGTTCTGGAATGTTGCATCGATCTCCCATCCGGCACGACGAGGTATCATCCAGTGTCGTCTGCCGTCCGATCCGCGAAGCTGTAAAAATTTCTACTCCGATCGACAACTAATTCTCAAGTGAAAACAACGGTGGCTTTTGGCATGCATAAGCCCCGCTGCTTTATCCGGTCCGCTTCGTTCAGTTATTCTTGTGGTTCGCATTAGAAATGCGGGTTCGGTACCGGCATGATTGCGCGAATCGTTTCAGGCGCGCGCCGCACGCGATACAATCTGGCCAGATATGAGTTCGATGCCTCAGCCCGGACAGTCTTCCGCTTCCGCTGCCACGCGCACGATGCCGCATTATCGCGAAGGCGGCGCGGCGCATCCCGATTTGCTGCGTATCGGGCGCATCCCGATCTGGTTCTTCGTCATTTCCGTGATTTTCTTTGCGATCGGCGTGTGCTCGATGCCTTTCGCCGCCTCGTATGCGGCCGACTTTTTCTACCAGGCGGTCGTCCTTGCGATCGTGCATACGTTCACGCTCGGATGGATCACCGCCACGATCATGGGTGTGATGTATCGTTACGTTCCCGCGCTGACCCGGGTTCCGATACGGTGGCCTCGCGTCGCGTATGCCCAGCTCGTGATCTTCGCGGTCGGAGTCTCCGGGATGGTCGCGCACTTCGAGCTTGGCGCGTGGTTCGGGCTGTGGCTCGCCGCGCTCGCCGTCGTCACGAGCATTCTGATGTTCGCGGCCAACCTTGCGCCCTGTCTGTGGGATCAATTCGGCCGCGGGGTCGCGGAGACCGGGATGCTGCTGGCGATCGGCTTCCTGGTAATCGCGGCGACGCTCGGAACGATTCTCGGCATCGACAAGACCTACGACTTCCTTGGCGGCAACGTGCTGACGAACATCTCCGGCCACGCCCATTTGGCGGCTGTCGGATGGGTCACGATGGCGATCTGCGCGGTGTCGTACCGGATGCTGCCGGCGTTCCTGCTGCCCAAGGTAACGCTGCCGCGCTCAGCCATCTGGCAGCTCTACGCGCTCGCGACGGCGGTGAGCGCGCTGGCGATTTCGCTGTTCTTCGGGCTCCCCGGCGAGACGATTTTCAGCCTCGCGATCGCGGCCGCGATGGTCTGGTACGTCGCGATAATCGCGCGGATTGTCGCGACGCGGCGGATGCCGATTGACTTTACGCCGCGCCACGCGCTCGCCGGGATTGCGGGTCTTGGGTTCGCGATCGTGCTCGGAATCGCGCTGACGGTGACCGGCGGTGACAGCGTTTGGGGCGCGCGAATCGCACCGGCCTATGGTGTCGCGGGGCTGCTCGGATATTTCTCGAACTTCATCGTCGGGATGTCCTATCAACTATTTCCCGGCTTCGTCGTGCGCGCGCGGCAGGGCCGCGGATGGACGGCGGTGACAATCGCGGAGCTTTCGATCGTGCGAACGCGATGGTTCGTCTTCGGCGCGTTCAACGCCGGCGTCGCACTGATGCTCGCGGGTTTTCTGGCTGGCTCGCTCGGGAGTGTCCGCGCGGGCGCGATTGTGGCCGCAGCCGGCGGCGTCGTCTATTCGGGCGTAACCCTGTGGACGCTCAGCTTTGCTTTTCGCGCCGCAATCCCCGCCTCCGCCGCGCAAACCTCTTTGCGGATTCTGCCGGAGTAACCGCGGCCGCGGCGAAAAGTTATCCGCGCGCGCGCGGATGCAGCACGCGCAGAGGAGCGCGCGCGGGCGGCGGCGCGGCGCTGGCGAGCGGTTCGTCGCGATCTTCGCTGCGCGACCATCGGTAGAAGATAATCGTCATCACCGCCATCAGGTAGGTGCCCTGCCCGACCCACATCAGCAGTCCGCCAAGAATTTGATCGTCGAGCGGCTTGATGCCCCAGCCGTGCGGTCCTTCGAGATACCAGGGATAGATCACGTGCGTCGCGAGCGTAATCGGCGCCGCTACCGCGGTCATCGGGATCATCAGCAGAAACAGGTACAGAATCTGCGCGGGATACGAAAGCCGGGGCAACTCCGGCAACGGGCTCAGGATCGGCCACCAGAGCAGCACTCCGGTCGCCATGAAGCACAGATGAAGGAAGATGTGAAAATTTTCGTCGCGGCACATCTGGTCGAAGATCGGCGGGAAGTGCGCGGTCACGAACACCGCCGAAAAGAGCAGAAACGCCACCACCGGACGGGTGAGAAATCGCGCGATCGGCTTTACCCCGCGGCTCAGCAACCACGGCCTGAGCATCCAGTCCGGCGTCCCGAGCAGCAGCATCGGCGGGATGACAAACGCCTGCACCAGATGCTGCAGCATGTGCATGAAGAAAATCCGATCGTCCGCGTATTCGTCGAGTCCGGTGTGGGCGTAGAGGATCACCGCGAGCGCCGCCGTGAACCATCCGACCTGCCCGCGCGTAGGACGCCGTCCGCACACTCGGCACGCGATCCAGTAGAGAATCGCGGCAGCGGCGACGCCGATCGGAATGCTCGGATGCTCGCCCAGAAGGTCGTCGAAATCCATAGCTATATTCGCCCGCGCGATCGCGTCACGCCTCAGGCCATATGATGCGCCAGATATGCGAAGAGCATCAGCAGCGCCGTCAGCAGGATGAACGCCATCAGCAGCGGAAACAAAAAGTAGGCACTCAGCATCCAGCTATCGTACTTCAGATGCATGAAAAACATCGCGATCAGCGCGAACTTCGCCGCCGCCAGCACCAGCAGCACCGGCACGATAACCGTCTTCAGGGCGGGGACGTAAAAGACCGTAATCTCCATCGCGGTCAGCACGCACAGGAACGCCGCCACGATCACGTAGATGCCGGCGCCCGGATGATGCGGATGCGCACCCTCGCCGCCGTGTCCTTGCGCTTCGCCCGCTCCAGCCGCTTGAATCGCGTCGCTCATGCGCCCTTAACCTGCTGCATCAGATAGACCAGGGTGAAGATGATTACCCAAACGATATCGACGAAGTGCCAGTACAGTCCCGCCATCTCGACCGAAAGCGAGCGCGACTTGTCGAATTTCGGGCTGAACGAAGCGCACCAGACCGTCGCGAGCCACAACACTCCGATACTAACATGCACCCCGTGAAAGCCGACCAGGGTAAAGAAGCTCTGGCCGAACAGGTCGGTCTGCATCGCCAACCCTTCATGATAGAAATGCGTGAACTCGTAAACCTCGACGCCCAGGAACACCATGCCGAGCGCGATCGTCAGGCCCAGCCACAAACGCATCAGGCGCTTCTTGTTCTGCTGGATCGCGTTGAGCGCCAGGACCATCGCGAGGCTCGACATCAAGAGCGCGAAAGTGCTGATCGACGTAAGCGGAATCTCAAGGATGCCCGCGCCGGGACCGCCGACGTTGCGGCTCTTGTACACGACGTAGGTCGCGATCAGGCTGGCGAAGAATACGCACTCGGAACCCAGGAACGCCCACAATCCCGCCTTGCGTAAATCCACTCCGCCCGATGACGGCGCCGATTCTTCGAGTTCGTGCGATTCCTGGCCATAGCCCGGGTACTCGAAGCCCATCGCGACCACGGACATGAACAGCGTCGCCCCGCCGATAATGATTATCCGCCACCATCCGATGACAAGTCCCACGCCCATCAGCGCCAGCCCGAGCGCGACGAACAGCGGATAGATGGAAGGCGCCGGCATGTGAATCGGCTCGGTCGGAGGGCCTTGCATGCTTTCCGGCACCGGGGGCACCTGCCCCGCCATGAACATCGCGACCCCGCGCGATCCGGCGCGGCCGTACTTCATTACCCAGTAGGCGTCGCGTCCGCGGACCTCGGGAACATGCGCAAAGTTGTACGCTGGCGGCGCCGACGCGATCGACCATTCGAGGCTGCGGCCATCCCACGGATCGGCAGGCGCTTTCTCTCCGTGCAGCGTGCTCTTGATCAGATTGATGTACATGACCAGGAACGACAATCCGAGAATGAACGCGCAGACCGTCTCGAACTGATTGAGCGAGGTCCAGCCAAGCCCGGCGCCGTACGTATAGATGCGCCGCGGCATCCCCCACATCCCCAGGAAGTGCATCGGGAAAAACGTGCCGTTGAAGCCGATTACCGTCAGCCAGAACTGCCACTTGCCGAGCCGCTCGGAGAGCATCCGCCCGGTGACCTTCGGCCACCAGTAATATATTGCGCCCAGGATCGCGAACATCACGCCGCCGAACAGCACGTAGTGGAAATGCGCGACGACGAAGTAGGAATCGGTCTGCTGCAAATCGATCGGCGCGGAGGCGTGCATGACTCCCGACAGCCCGCCGATCGTGAACTCGAGCAGAAAACCAAGCGCGAAGTAGAACGCCGTGGTCATCCTGAGCGAACCGCCCCAGATGGTCGCGAGCCACGAAAAAATCTTGATCCCGGTCGGGATCGCGATCAGCATCGAGGTGATCGCAAACGCGCTGTCCGCCACCGGCCCCATCCCGGTAGCGAACATGTGATGGCCCCACACGCCGTACGACAAAAACGCGATCAGCACGATCGAGTAAGCCATCATCGGATAGCCGAACAGCGGCTTGCGCGAGAATACCGGAAGGATTTCCGAGATCATCCCGAAGGCCGGCAGGGCCATGATGTAAACCTCGGGATGCCCGAATAGCCAGAACAGATGCTGCCATAGGATCGGACTGGCGCCGTATGCGGCGACATAAAAGTGCGTGCCGAAAAAACGATCGAGCAGCAGGAATACCAGTCCCACCGTCAGCGGCGGAAACGCGATCAGAATCAGGATCGAGGTAATCAGGATCGCCCACACGAACATCGGCATGCGCATGTAGCTCATGCCCTTGGCGCGCATCGAGATGATCGTCACGAAGAAGTTAAGTCCGCTGATCAGCGTCGAGACACCCAGGATGAGCAGCCCGACCACCCAGAAGTCCAGATTAAGCCCCGGCGAGAAATAGCGCTCGGTCAGGTTTGCATAGCCGAACCATCCGGCGTCAGGCAGCCCGCTCCACAGCCATCCGAGATGAAGGAAGACAGCACCGGCCAGCGCCATCCAGAACGACATCGCGTTGAGCCGTGGAAAGGCAACGTCGCGCGCGCCGATTTGCAGCGGCATGATGAAGTTGGCGAAAAATCCAATCTCCAGCGGCATCACGACCAGGAAGATCATGGTCGTGCCGTGCATCGTGAAGAGCTGATTGTACATCGACGCGGTCAGGAAATGATTTTCCGGCGACCAGAGCTGAACCCGAATCAGCATCGCCTCGATTCCGCCGACCATCATGAAGAGCAGCGCGCTCAGCGCGTATAGCACCGCGACGCGCTTGTGATCGACGGTCGTCAGCCATCCGATGAGGCCCCCGCCCTGCAGATAGTTCTGCGTTTCGACTGGCAATGCTTTTGGCTGGGCAGCCATCACTCAAGCTCCCTTACTTCAGACTCTCGAGGTACGCGACAAGGTCATCGAGCTGCTTGCCGCTAAGGCCGAGCGGCGGCATCTGGGCGCCCGGCTTGACGTGACCGGGATTGATAATCCATTGCGCGACATTGGCGGGAGAATTCGCCTCGATCGCGCCCGCCATCGTCGAGCGGCTGCCGAAGTGCGTGAGATCCGGTCCGATGTAACCCTTGGACACGCCATCGATCTGATGACAGGTGGTGCACGGACTGTTCGAGAAAATTTGCGCACCGGCCGCCGCTGCCGGATCGGAAATCGAAGCGGCCGCGATCGGCGCCGCGGACTCGGCCTTCTCCCATTCGGCGAATTGTTCGGGCGTATCGACGAACACACGAAAGCGCATGTTGGCGTGCGACAGGCCGCAGAACTCGGCGCATTGGCCCGGATACATGCCGGGCACGGTTGCCTCAAAAGTCAGCTCGTTCACTTGTCCGGGCACAACGTCCCGCTTCCCGCCGAGTTGCGGCACCCAGAAGCTATGGATCACGTCGGTCGACTTCAGACTCAGGCGAATCGGCACGCCAGCCGGAATATGCAGCTCATTCGCCGTGACAATGTGGTCCTGATCGCCGTAGCGGAATTCCCACCACCACTGATGCGCCACCACTTCGATCTCGAGCGAGCCCGTGGGCGGGAGATTTGGCTGCGAGCGGAAGATCGTGCGGATGGTCGGAATCGAGATCATCAGCAGGATCAGCGCCGGACCGAGCGTCCACGCGACTTCGAGCTTCAGGTCGGAGGCCGCCGAGGATGGCGCCGCGGCCTCGCCCACCCGGGTCGAGAAGACGAAGATCGCCAGCAGGAACGCCACGATCACGATCGCGAATACCAGCGCATCCCACAGCGTCACCTCGATGAACAGCCTGTATATCCAGTCGGCGAGGTCCGACTTGGGCGCGAGCGTCGTCATCGGAAGCTGGCGTCCCTGGGCGCATCCGCTGGCAAATGCGGATGCCGCCAGCATCGCGGCGATCATCAATCCGGTTGCGCGTTTCATTCGTGCTCCTCCACCCACGTTTCCTCGGTGGCAGCCGCCGCAAGGCGGTCGAGGCCGGGCAGCGCGCACAGCACGAAGGCGCCGACAAATCCAAGCGTGATGAGAATTTCGACCCATCCGAGCGGCACCACATGCGGCGACAGCGACGGCACTACGAGCACATAGCGTTCGAGCCAGATGCCGCAAATTCCGCCCAGCGAGACGAGGCCCAGAATCACGGGCGTCTTCTTGGGCCGCACTCCCAGAAGCGTAACGAACGGGATTACCCAAATGAGCGCGAGCACCGCGTACGACAGTATTTGCCATGGCGGATAATAGACGCGCAGCACGATGAAGAAGGTCTCGACCGGAATATCGCCGTACCAAATCACGATGTATTGCGCGAACATCAGGTAGATCCAGAAAACCGAAAAGGCGAAGACGAACTTGCCGAGATCGTGCATCACCTTCGGATTCTTGAACGCGTTATGCGCGCCGAGCCGCCCGCGCATGATCGTTGCCGTCAGCGCCATCGCGGCGGCGGCGCTCCAGAAGGCGCCGGCGAAGAAGAACCAGCCAAACAGCGTGCTGCGCCACACCGGCGCCAACGACATCACCAGGTCGAACGCGATTATCGTGTAAACGATCGCAAAGCAGATCGCGAGCGCCGGCGCGACGCGCCGAATCGGATTTGGGACCAGCAGAATATCTTCCGAGCGCCGCTGCCATTCGGTCGCCTGCGCGGTGCGCGACAGCCGCACCAGCCACAGGCTCAGGATCGTCATGACGGCAAGGCCGATTCCGTCGCGTGCGAACAGGAACGGAGTGTTGAGCCACGCAGCCTTTTGCGCGATCGGATGGAGCACCCACGGAAAAATCAGCGTGCGTCCGAAATAGAGTCCCCAGAACAGCAGGAAGCCCAGCGGAATAAAACCCGCGAAAGTCTCGGCCAGGCGGTACTGAGTCGTTCCGGCCCAGCGTCCGTTGGTCAGATAGAACGCCGCCAGCACGACCACGCCTCCCTGCGCGATTCCGAGCCATACGAGCAGGTTGACCAAGTACGCCTGCCACGCGCGCGCGGCATTGGCGCCGCCGACGTTGAGCGCGAATCCCGCCACTCCGGCGGCGACGAACAGCGCCATCACGGTCTTGAATGCGGCCCCGGCAACCGGCCCAGCCGGGACAGCAGGCGCGCCCGCGGCGGCGCCGGCGGGTTCGACTTTCGCGCTCATCGGATGCGAGCCTCGATTCCGGGCGCGTCGCCTCGCCGGACGGTTGAAAAATTCTGGCTACGCCGCCTCACGCAAAACCTCTTCTGCACCTGCGTTCCTCAAAATCGATTCGATTTTCTCAAGTCCCGCGCCGTCGGCCTCATCGCACTTCACGACCACGCCGAAGCGATCCTCGCCGAAGCGCGAGTTGTAGCCGCTGGAAGAATTAAACGCCGGCAGACCGGCGTTCACCAGAAAGCTCGTTACCGCCGATAATCCGCCGAACAAAATCATCAGCTCGAAGCAGATAATGATAAACGGCGGCCACGAGATGATCGGCTTGCCGCCCGCGACCAGGTTCCATTCCCACGAGGTGCCGATCGTGATCGCCAGCGCGGTCATGATTCCGGTGATCCCGCCGATCAGAACGAACAGCCGCACCCTGCTCTTGGGCTTGCCCATCGCGTGCTCGATATGATGGCTCGGGATCGGCGAGAAGACGTGGAAGTCCGTGACCTGCGCGGCGCGCAGATCCGAGATTCCGCGTGCGCATAGCTGATCGTCCGCAAACGACCCGATTATTTCCATCGCTCCGCTCATGGTCGAGTTCGCACCAATCCTCAGGCCTCGGTTGACGAGCCTTTTTTGACCGCCTGCCTGAGGAACGTGATGCCCTCTTTGAGTTCGGTCATCGAGACGATCGGCAGGAACTTCGCGAACAGCGAGAACAAGCCGAGGAACCACGCGAAACTGCCGACCGTGATCATGATTTCCGTGATCGACGGCGTGTACGAACTCCACTGCGACGGATTGAAATTGGCCGCCAGCGATCCGGCCACGATATCGAAGCGCTCGAACCACATCCCGATATTCACGAAGATTGAGATGATCCACAGCGCCTTCATGTTCACCCGGATCCGCGGTGAGAACAGCAGCAGCGGGATCAGGCAGTTGCACAGAATCATCACCCAGAAGATCCATCCCCACGGCCCGAAGTAGCGCATGTGGAAGGTCATCTGCTCGATCTTGTCGCCCGAGTACCAGACCATGAACGACTCGGTCGCGTACGAGTAGCTGACCACCAGAGAGGTCAGCAGGACGATCTTGGCCAGACTGTCGATATGCCAGGGCGTGACCAGATCTTCGATCTTCAGCCACTTGCGCATCGGGATCAGCAGCGTCATCACCATCGCGACGCCCGAGAAGATCGCGCCCGCGACGAAGTAAGGAGCGAAGATCGTGCTGTGCCATCCGGGCAACTGCGCCATCGCGAAATCCCACGACACTACGCTATGCACCGAGATCACCAGCGGCGTCGCCAGTCCCGCCATCAGCAGATACGCCATCGAGAAGTGGCGCCATTGGCGGTCGGTCCCCTGCCATCCGAGCGAGAGGATCGAGTAGAACGTCTTGCGCCATCCAGTCGATTGCTCGCGCGCGTTGGCCACATCGGGAATGAGTCCCATGAACAGGAACAGCGCGCTGACGGTCAGGTAGGTCGAGACCGCGAACGCGTCCCACACCAGCGGCGAGCGGAAGTCAGGCTGCAGATAGCGCTCGTTTGGATAGGGCAGCAGCCAGTACAGGAACCACGGACGCCCGAGATGAATCATCGGGAACAGTCCCGCGGTCGCGACCGCGAACAGCGTCATCGTCTCGGCGGCGCGATAGACCGCGGTGCGCCAGCGGGTCCGGAAGAGGAACAGGATTGCGGAGATGAGCGTGCCCGAATGCGCGATTCCGACCCAGAAAACGAAGTTCGTGATGTATATCGCCCACATCACGGACTGGCGCAGTCCGGTTACGCCAAGGCCCGAATAGATCTGGCGGGTCCAGAGGGCCGCGGCGATTGCGACCAGCGAGAAGCAGAACGCTATCCAGATCCAATAGGCGAGGCCCGGGAATTCCATGACCCGGATCACGCCGCGGTCGATATCGCGGAAGGTCGGGGTGGTGGGTTCTTGAAGTGCGGCTGCCACTTACGCCTTTCCTTTCTCGCGATAGAGGTCGCGCAGATAAACGATTGCAGGCTGGGTGTTGAGTTCTTCGAGCGAGCGATAGTTGCGCGGCTTGTTCTCGTCGCGCCGCCGCATCATCGCGCTCTGCTTGTCATTCATGTCGCCGAACGTGATCGCGCGGGCCGGACAGGCGCCCGCGCACGCGGGAACGATCTCGCCGTCCCTGACCGCGCGCCCGTCGTTGCGCGCGTCGATCTCCGCGTGCTGGATGCGCTGGATGCAGAACGTGCATTTCTCCATCACACCCGCGCCGCGCACCGTCACATCAGGATTGAGTTGCAGGTTCAGCGGCGCGGGCCATTCGGGAACGAACCAGTTGAAGCGCCGCACTTTGTAGGGACAGTTGTTCTCGCAATAGCGCGTCCCGACGCAGCGGTTATAGACCTGCCCGTTGAGGCCCTCTTGCGTATGATACGAGGCGAACACCGGGCATACCGGCTCGCACGGCGCATGATTGCACTGCTGGCAGAGCATAGGGGCCAGATACAGATTGGGCGCATGCTCCTTGTCTTCGGGAAAATAGCGCTCGATCCGGATCCACGACATGATTCGCCCGTTATCGACTCCGTCCTTTCCGACGAAGGGAAGATTATTCTCCGCGTAGCAGGCCGCCACGCACGCGCTGCACCCGGTGCAGGCGTTGACGTCGATCGTCATGCCCCACTTGTGATTCGGGTACGGAAACGGCGGGTACATCTCGTATGGCCCGGGTGCGGGCGGCGCTTCGGGCTCGCCGCCGTGGCGAAGTTCATCAAGGCTCATCGCCTCGACGATCGATCGTCCGAGCATGTCGCTCTTGCCGAGCGGCGAGATCAGAGTGCGGGTCTTTCCCGTGCCTTTGGCGGTCACCGCGATTCGCATCGAGCCGGCGGCGAGGATCTTCCACGGATTCGCGCCGACATCCTTCGCGTAGCGGCCGTACGCGCGATGCCCCTGACCGAGAGGCGCGACGATCGCGCCGGGATGCACGTTAGTCGAAATGAGCGCGGGCGCTTCGATCACGCCATGCTCGGTGCGCAGCTCGATTAGCTCGTCCTTCGCGATTCCGAGCTTGGCTGCGGTCGTCGGATGAATCTCGGCCCAACTGTCCCAGACGATCTGGGTGACGGGCTCGGGAATTTCCTGGAGCCAGGGTTTGTCGGCGCCGCGGCCGTCGTAAAGAAAGATGTGCGGATAGGCGACGAACGTGATTTCCGACGACCCAGCATCGCCGGGCGATGGAGTCTTGAGGCTCGCCATCGAGAGCTTGACCGCGGCGGGTTTGGCTTGTGCATAGAGTCCGCCCTCGCGCCGCACCGTCGTCCAGAACTCGACCTGCGCGTCGCTGCCACCGCCCTGCGCGGCGAGCGCGAGCCACTCGGCTTTGACTGCGGCGGCCGTGGTCGGCCACGGCAGATTCGATTGCGCCTTCGCGGCGGCGGCCAGCATGATATCGCCCGCGGCGCGGCTCTCAAAAACCGGCTGCATGACCGGCTGCCCGAGTCCGCGCACTCCCGGACGCGGCGCGGTATCGCGCCACGCTTCGAGCGGATGATGCGCCGGCAAGAGCAGGCTCGCCATGTTCGCGGTCTCGTCGGGCACCGTTCCCATCCACACAACGAACCCAACGCGCTGGAGCGATTCGGCCGCGCGCATCGACGGCGGCATCGTGAAGATCGGATTGGCGCCATTTATCACGGCGACATCGATTTTGCCGTCGCGCATCGCGGCCATCGCGGCGCTAACGTCGCTCGCGCTGGTGACAGGCTCGACCCCGGCGCCGTCAAGGAACAGCATCGTGCGGCCGAGATTCCCGGTGGCGGCGTTGAGCATATACGCGGCCAGATGCAGCGCGTCATCGTCGCCCGAGGCGATCGCGACCGCGCCGTCGGCTTTGCCGAACGCGGCGCCCATCGCATTGATCTTATCGGCCGGAACGCCGGTGCGCTGGCTGACCGCGGTGGGTTCGTATGCCGCGACCATCGTGGTCAACGCGTTGAGATCGAGGCCCGAGTTTTGCGCGATCCAGCGCTGCGCTACCAGCACATGGAGGACGCTCCACGCGATCTGGGCCTCGGCTCCGGGCGCGGCGGCGATCCAGTCGTCGCACTTGGCGGCGGTCATGCTCATCCGCGGACCGACATAGAACGAGCGGCCGATAGTTAGCTGGCCGCGGCGCGTTTTGGGCGCGCGGAATTCCGCATACTGGCGCGTGAGTTCGACCGGCGAAGGTCCGGTTTCAAGAAAATCCGCACCGAAAGAGATTAGGGTTTCAGCCGCGTCGATTTTATAGACCGGCAGATCGCGGCGTCCGAACAGGGTTTGCGCGGCCGAGCGTGCGGATTCAGTCGCAAGCGCCTCGTAGAAAATCGCCTGGTTCGATCCGTACGCGGCCACAAAGGCGCGCGCGATCTTCTCGAAGGTCGGGCCTTGCGGGGCGCCCACAAACGCGACCCGGTTCCGGCCTGCTTTGGCCGCGGCGCCGAGGCGATCGGTCAGCAGCTTGCTCGCGTCATCCCAGGAAATCTTGTTGAGCGCGCCGCCGTCGCCGCGCAGCATCGGCTCGGCCAGCCGATCTGGATTATACAGCCCCTGGAGCGCCGCCTGGCCGCGCGCGCAGATCGCACCCGCGCCGACAGGATCGGCAGGATTGCCGCCGAGCGTCGTGACCCGCCCCTCGCGCACCGTCGCGATCACGCCGCATCCAGCGGGACACTCGGCGCAAGTGGTCGCGTAAAACGTCGGCATCCCGGGCGTGACGTTCTCGTCGGGAACGACGTACGGGATAAGTTTGCGTGCGGCAGGCTCGCATCCGGGAATCGCGGCGGCGGCGCTTGCGGCCGTGGCCAGCTTGATGAAAGACCGCCTGGACAGACCCTCAGGCATTTCGCTCCTCGCTCAATGATGACAGGAGACGCAGTCGAGGCTTGCCTTGCGCTGCGTATGACAATCAACACAAAAGCCCATGTTTATTTCCTTGACCGGCACCACGCGATCCATATTCTGCACGTCGCCGTGGCATTGCTGGCATTGGATGCCGGCATGAATATGCGGGCTGTGAAAAAACTTTACGAAATCGGGCAGCGTATAAACCCGGTTCCATCGAATCTCGAACGGCGGCTGGGTGTGGTCAGACCACGCCCGCGTCACCGGCTTGATCCCGCCGACAATTCCACTGCCGTGGCATCCCACGCATCGCTCGACGGGCGGAATTCCCGCGTTCTCGGAGCGGCGCGCGTACTCATGGCAGTATTGGCAGGGAATTTTGTTGACTCCGGCGTGAATCCGATGGCTGAACGGGATCGGCTGGACCACGTCCATTCGTGGCAGCCACGGACGCTGGGAGAAGGCAATTACGGTCGCGCCAGCAATTAACAGCACGGCCGCCAGGGGCAGGAATATCCGGTTCATCTTTGCTTCTTGCGGTCAGACTGCGGCCGCACGCGGGTACCAAAGATGAGCCGCGCACTCGGTCGAAGCTTCCCAGTCATGGCGCCTTCCCCGACACGCGCGTTTCCGAACTCAAGTATCGACGCTTGCCGATCCTTGCTTACTCTGAAGCGCGCGCCGAGTTCCAGCGCCCGAACGTTAATTTGTCTAACATTGCGATTGCTGTCAATCAAGCAAACGTAATGATCACGCAAATTTGACCGGCTCGATGCGTCGTGGCGGAGTTCCTCTTGATAGTCATTTCATCCAAGCCAGACAAGGGTTTTCTTCTTCCCGAAGAGTGAAAAAATTACTCTCCGATTTCGTTCCGGAAATTGACCGCCCCAGCTTCGCACGCGCGCCACTGCGCAGTTCATTCCACGGATCCGACGCGCGCCCGCCTCTCGCGTCGTCCGCTTGTGGATTATGCGCGCCCCTGTGCGCAACTTCCGGGGCAAGCCAGTTTCGGACCGCTGCGAAGTATGGTAGTTACGTGATGACCAAATAAATCGGGGTTTTGACCTTAAGGTGCAGATAAAGACCGCCACCAGACTGGGACTTCTTCCACCGTACCTGTTTGCCGAACTGGATCGGCTCAAGAAGGAGGTCGCAGCCAAGGGCGTCGATGTGATCAGCCTTGGTATCGGGGATCCCGACCTCCGCACACCGCAACATATTGTGGAGAGCCTCAAGCGCGCCGCCGAACTGCCCAAAAACCATCGCTACCCCGACTACGAAGGACTCGAGGAATACCGGCGCGCCGCCGCCGATTGGTTCGACCGCCGCTTCGGCCATCGCTTCGACCCTGCGCGCGAGGTCTGCGCGCTTATTGGCTCGAAAGAAGGTATCGCGAATTTCGCGACCGCCGTCGTCGATCCGGGCGATATAGTCCTGATACCCGACCCCGGGTATCCGGTTTATTACTCCGGATGCGTATTCAACGGCGGCGAGCCCTATTTCCTGCCGCTCAAAAAGGAAAATGGGTTCGTTCCTGACTTCGCTTCGATTCCCGCCGAAGTTGCGCGCCGCGCCCGCCTGCTGTGGCTCAACTATCCGAACAATCCGACCGCCGCGACCGTCGATAGCGCGTTCTTCGACAACGCGGTCAAGTTCTGCCTGAAGAACGAAATCATCCTTGCGCACGACAGCGCCTATTCTGAAATCGCCTACGACGGCTATCGCGCGCCGACCGTGTTCGATGCCAAAGACGCGCGCGAATGCGCGATCGAATTCCATTCGCTATCGAAAACCTTCTCGATGACCGGATGGCGATGCGGGTTCGCGATCGGCAACGCGCAGCTCATCGCCGCGCTAGGCAAGGTCAAGACCAACGTCGATTCCGGAGTCTTCCAGGCCGTGCAGGAAGCCGCGATCACGGCGCTCGAAGGTGGCGACGGCGACAAGCTTCCCGAGTATTGCGCGATCTACAAAGAGCGGCGCGACCTGCTGGTCGGCGCGCTGCGCGAGATGGGGCTCAAGTGCGAGCTTCCGCGCGCCACCTTCTACATCTGGGCTGAGGTTCCTAAGGGCTATACCTCGGTGTCGTTTACCGAGCGCGTTCTCAAAGAGGCCGGCGTGGCGATCACGCCCGGCTCGGGTTTCGGCAAGGGTGGTGAGGGGTTCGTTCGCTTTTCACTCACAGTGTCGAGCGAGCGGTTGAAAGAGGCGGTTGCTAGAATAAAGGCGCTTCGGCTGTAACGAATGCCCAACCGGGCTTTTATCGGAATAGGGACTAACCTCGGCGATCGGGCCGCCAATTATCGGGAGGCAATCGCGCGGATCGCGCAGATTCCCGAAACCCGGCTCGTGCGCCAATCCTCGATCTACGAGACCGAGCCCGTCGGCGAGGTCAAGGGTCCATTCCTAAACGGCGTGATCGAAGTCGAGACCGAGATCAATGCCGACGCGATGATGCGCAAGCTGCTCGCGATCGAGCGCGTGATGGGGCGCAAGCGCGTGCGCGGGAAAAAACCCGCTCGCGGGAAATACCGGCCGCGCGTTATCGACCTCGATTTGCTGTTTTTCAACAAAGAGATTATCGACTCTCGCACTTTGACGGTGCCGCATCCGCGCCTGCACGAAAGGCTATTCGTGCTCGCCCCGATGAGCGAGTTGGCGCCCGCGCTGATACATCCCAAGGTAAATAAATCGATTTCGGAGATAATCTCGGCGCTTAAATCTCCATTTCGCGTATCGCTCGCGCGCGCGGAATTGCTCCGCCCGCAGCCCTCCAAGCGCCCCGCCCTTACGCGATGATTTTCGCGGCTCGCGCGGTGTCACGGTCGAAATTACCTGGCACTTCGCGGTTTGAAGGCACACCGCTGCTCTGCGAGAATCGCGCTTCAGAATGGGAGTAAAGCGCTGGATCGATATCTTCAGGCGTGCGCAGCGGCGAGGCGAAACCTACCCGGCCGAGCTCGCATTCTTGCTCGACACTCCCCTGCGCGCGCTGGTCCAGTTTTCGCCTGCTACGTTGGCTGATCGCCTGAACCTGACCAGCAACTGGACCGTGCTCGAACTCGGTCCGGGACCCGGCTACTTCAGCGCCGAGGTCGCGCGCCGGCTCAGCTCCGGACGACTGGTGCTGTGCGATTTGCAACCCGCGATGCTGCTGCGGGCGCGGGCGAAACTGGCTCGCCGCGAAATCCACAACCCGGACTACATTTGCGCCGACGCCACGGCCCTGCCGCTCGGCAATCACGCGGTCGATGCCGCGTTCCTGGTAACCGTGCTGGGCGAAGTCAGTCGGCCGCTCGATTGCCTGCGCGAACTGGCGCGGGTGCTCAAGCCACAGGGTCGGCTCTCGATCTCAGAAGCGCGCAACGACCCCGATTTCATTACCATCGACGAACTCACGCTGATGGCGGCGCAGGCGGGCTTCAAATTTATCGAGCGCTTCGGCTCAGAGCGCAACTTCACCGCCAACTTCCGCGGCGCCCAAGGCCGCGAGCCCAATTAGAGAAGAGCGCGACGCGGATTAGTTCGCTGAGGCGGCTGCGCGGAGCGCGATCAGCTTGTCGAGTTCGATCTTCAGGCGCGGCAGCACGTCGTCGTAGCTGAAGAAGCCGACTTTCTTGTCTTTCTTTTTGAGATTCACCGTGGTCGGACCGCACCACAGGCCCA
>Ga0307372_10003693_pt1 | contig 24225 bp, 13 predicted proteins | sample OX1MG_FD_202533 | JGI IMG/M metagenome (GOLD analysis project Ga0307372, IMG submission 202533) | Soil microbial communities from Risofladan, Vaasa, Finland - OX-1 | ecosystem: Environmental > Terrestrial > Soil > Coastal area > Acid sulfate soil | place: Finland: Risofladan, Vaasa | collected...
ACGCGCGCCTTGAATGCTGGGGGAATGATTACGTCGGGGTTTTCTCAGGGTCTCTTTGCCTCCGGGTATGGTAGTGCCCAGCCAGAAAACCACTTATACCCGTGTCCGAAAACCCGAAGCCACCTCTCCCAGTGGGCAGTGTATGGCTCAACACACAAAATTCCTGACAGACTCCCATCGGCTTGAGAACCGCCGCCAGGCTACGAATCTTCGGATTGCCCTTGGCCGACAGCGCGGGGTAAAAGTGCATCCCATTGAGCTGCGCCTTATCGGCCACTTGGGATACTCCGCCGAGCGCCTTTGTCATCTGGCGAAGCGCGATCAACAGCTCGCCCTGGTCATTGTCCTCCAAGAGGCTGTTCAGCAGTTCTACTACATAGGCTGGGTCTTTGCGGAAGACTTCGGCCATTGCATCGTCATGTGCTCGGTCTTTCATCGCTCTTTCTCCTGCTTCACATTGCTACGCTGCCAGTCCTTCCAGTATTCGCAAGCCTTGGATATGTCAGCTTTCTGCGAACGCTTGACGCCACCACAAAGCAACAAAACCACGGTCAGCCCAACCCGCGCGTAATAGACGCGGTAGCCTGGCCCTATGTCGATACGAAGCTCCCACACCCCATCCCTGCAAGGCTTGTGGTCGCCGAAGTTGCCAAGTTCCATCCGAAAAAAGCGCCGGTCGATGGCAATCTTAACCTTGGTTGTTGGCGCCGATTGGCGATTGACCTTTCTTTGGTTCATCTGCCGATCTCGCACTGACCCTGCCTCAAGCTACCGAATGCTTGGAGCGCCAAGGATTTGTAGTGCCGCCGCGGGTTACCCGGATATCGGCAAGTGGGTCAAACCATGATCGGCGCCAACACCTGGTATTCGCCAGCGCGCAGGCCTGGCTGCAACGCCCAGTCGAGATATCGGTCGGCGACGCCTAACAGGCGGCACAATGCGCACATGAGCCTCGCCGCGCGACTGCACCAACACCCGTTGTTGCATCCCCTGCTGCAGACCCGCCGCCGCGACGTACCTTGGCAGGTAGTGCTGCGCAACACCGTCGCGACCGTGTTGCCATTGGCCATCGGCGCCAGCACGGGTCACCTCGCTGCGGGCCTGGGTATCTCTGTAGGCGCACTCGTCACCATGTTCGCCGACCAGCCAGGAGCGTACCGGCTGCGTGTACAGCGGATGCTGCTGATCGCGCTGGCGGCAGCTATAGCCGCATTCGCTGGATCGATCCTGGGACAGTGGTCAGGGGCGTTGTTGGTCGTCGCCGCGTTGTGGGGCTTCGCGGCCGCCTTGCTGGTCGCGATCGGTCCCCATGCCACCCGCGCCGGGATGATCAGCATGATCCTGCTGGTGATCATGGGTGCCGAGCCGCAACCTGCCGCGGCCGCGTTGACAGCAGCGACATTGATTCTCGCCGGCGGCGTGCTGCAAACCTTGTTCGCGATCGCGGCGTGGCCGTTGCAGCAATACCGTCCGGAACGATTCGCGCTGGCCGAGGCGCTGCGCGGACTGGATGATGCCGCGCGCCAGCCCATAATCGCCGGCGCCTCGATTCCGTTGCCGCCTTCGCTCGACGACCTGCAATCGCTGTTGTTTGGGGCCGGCCGTGCGATCGAGGCGTTCTGGGTGTTGTCCGAACTGGCCGAACGGATGCGAGTGGAACTGTTCGCGCTGGCAGACGTGCAATCGGCCTGCACGTCGCCGTCCCTGCCTTCCGCCATCCAATCGGCGCGTCACGCTGCCGCAGACGTGTTAGCGGCGATCACCGCTGCGCTGGAGAAGGCCGCGCCACCACAGGCGTAGAAGGAATTGGCCCGATACGCCGCGATGAGCGCGGTATTTGAGCGACACGCCGACACGTTTACGGGAGATCCAGCGCTGGCGTCTATTGCCGCCGCGCGCATCGCCGCGCTGGGTGGACAGTTGCGGGCTGCGGTACGCAACGCAGATGCCGCCGGAAGCCACGGCGAGATCCGCGCGCAACGCGCCGAATACCGCCTGCCACGCGCTTTGCGCCCCGCCAACCCGCTGGCAACGCTGCGCGCTAACCTGCGGCTGTCGTCACCTGCGTGCCGCCACGCCATTCGTTGCGGTGTCTGCCTCGCGGTCGCACTGGGACTGTCGCACATGCTCCCACTGTCGCGCGGTTACTGGATGCCGATGACCGTGGTGATCGTGCTGAGGGCAGATTTCGGCGCGACCTGGCGCGTCGGCCTACAGCGCGTGGCTGGCACCCTGGGTGGACTGCTGCTGACTACCGCGTTTCTACATTTCGGGCTTGGCCAGATCTGGACTGCGCTCGCTCTGATGACGCTGCTGTGCTTCGGCTATCGGGTGCTGGCGACAATGAATTACGGCATTGCGGTAATGTGCCTCACGGGTCTGGTGGTCATCCTGCTTTCGTTTTACGGCATCCCACCCGAGACCGCAGTGCATGCACGTGTCATCGACACCGTCCTCGGCAGTGGACTCGCCCTGATTGCCTATCTGGTTTGGCCCACATGGGAGCGTGGGCGCGAGCGCGAGCTACTTGCGCAGATGCTGGAGGCCTACCGCGAGTATCTGGTGGCGGTATTACGGGGCGATGCCCGTACACGCCACGAAGCACGCGTCACCGCTCGCATGGCTCGCAGCAGCGCGCAGGCATCACTGGATCGGCTGCGCGACGAACCCGTTGGCCGCGCCAACCTGCCGCGTGCCGAGGCGCTGGTTGCGCATGCCAATCGTTTCATGCGCGCGGCAATGACTCTGGAGGCCGCACGCAGCGATACCGATGCGCCACCGCTAACGCCAGAACCGCACGATTTCGCCACCGCTTGCGATGCGGCGTTGCAGGAGTGCGTGCAGGCGTTGCGCGGCACCCGTGCGGCGGACGATACGTTCCAGTTACGCCAACGCCAACGTGCATTCACCCAGTCGCTCGACGAACAAAGCGCACTGCCGCCGGACTGGGCTGCGGCTTTACTTGATGCCAGCGACCGCATCGTTGACGCGGTCGACAGCGTACTGCACACGTTGCAGCTACACAGGACTTGATTCAGACCGCGCCCCAATGAGGATACCGGCGCCATTGGATCGAGACTCACCGCCGAGTGGCTATAAAAAACGATCATAAGTACTTCTTGCTTAAGGCCGGATACTGGCGCGCATTGCGGCGTTCCGTCGAACGTTCAGCTCACCACGCCCGCGGTGGTCCGGTACGCGTGCGATCAGAGGCAAGAAGGCAACGGGCAACAGTGCCGCCGCCACGTAGAACTAAGCTTGAACAATGCCAGAATCGCTGGAATTGGCAAGGGTCGCTGTCGTGATCGAGATGGTAATGATTGAACCGATTTGTAGGAACATCGCTTTCGATTCGATCATCAGCGCGTTTCCGGCCGAACGCCGTGAGTCGGTACGAGACTATCTCGAAGCCTGATCGACTCTCATTTCTGGACGCGCTGGATATACCCCCCAACGGTCAAGTCAGTCGTCAATCGGTAGGGGGTCGGGTCACCCCGGCCGCCCTCCCACACCACCGGACGTGCGGTTCCGCATCCGGCGGTTCATGACAGACACTGGAGTCGGCGCGCGGTAGCGAGCGGCGACACCAGACCCAGACGATCAAAGAAGGCTTTCCGGAAGGCTGCGTTCATATGGCTCGCTCCGCTGTTCCACCACGGGCCGCGCCCGTTGGTGGCGGAGCGCCATGCACGTTCTACGGTTAGCCCGGCCTTCATCAGGTTCGTGGCGCGGGTGTAGGGACGTTTCCACTGTCGCCACAGGATACAGCGCTATTTGCGCCGTACCTAGCCATCGATCTCTTCCAGACACCCTTGGCACCCGTGCAGATCTCCCCGGGTATGACGCACCCACCTTCACGCTTATGCCTGTCGGATCTACGTCACAGCGTTCCGTGCAAGTTTCGGGCTTTGACGATATAGGCCGTCTCACCCCGCTGTGCCACCTCCTATCCGCTTCCTGTTCCCCGGATCAAGTCCGGGGCAGGCTACGACCAGCGCTTTGCCTTCGGATTCCTTCAGATTCGCTTCTCACCCGCGACACCCTTGCCGTTCGGCTAACTCTTCCCCTTGCCGGGCGCGTAGAGGACTTTCACCTCCAAGTACGTGCGCCCTGCCAGGCGCACCAACGAAAACGCCGCCCGGAGGCGGCGCGGTCGAGGGTGCTGGTGGTCACAATCAGTCTTCGTCTGCCCAAAGATGAGAAGCCAGCAGATTGTCTCCAGCTTCTGTTGAATCGTCCGGCCCGAGCATCATCCCGTATCTGTCACGAAAGAAATTACCCCTACAGTTCTCGTCACCGAAGTCCCAAGACTCATATTTCAGCACTCCCGCGAAGAGCAGCAACACGAACAGGATCGGGTACACCAGCAGCGCGCCGAAGGCGACGGCGAACCAACCCCAGGTCAGGCCGATTACGATCAGCGTAGCCAGGGCAATAAGCGCCAGGAACCGATACAGACTCCTGTGGGCTGCCAGCACTTCCTGTTACTCGCGCACGAATCCGCCTGCATCGACGGCGGTGGCATAGCGACCTGCCGACCAACCCGCCCACTTAAACAGGACTGCAAGGAGGGCCAGTAGCAACACCATCGCCAGAGTCTGCCTGCTCAGCAGTGCCTCGCCGCCCACGTTGAACAAACCCGCCACGGCTTCGCCTGCGGCGCCCAACGCACAGGCACCCGCCAGCCAGTACCAGAAGATTGAGTGGCGTCGCGCGCCCCGGGTTGCCTGCTGAATTTGAATGGTCGTGGGCGCAGGCTTGCGCAGCGCCTCGTTCTTCATCTTTGCGGTCATGGGGGTGTCTCCTGTTCAACAGCTCCGGTTCGGATGAGGTGGAGGTGCCGCGCAGATGCATCGCTCACCGGGCAGCGATGCGAGAGACAAGCTCTCGTGACGATGAGCTGCGCGGACACCTCCTTTTTTCATCATTACGCCGTCGGATCGGATTTGGCAAATATCACTTCGGCCCCACTTCGGCAAATTGTCGGAACGCTGAAGCGTCGCTTTCAACCGTCATGGTGCCTCCAAGTACGTGCGCCCTTGCCGGGCGCACCTAATGAAAACGCCGCCCGGAGGCGGCGCGGTCGTGGCGGTGGACGACGGTTACAAGTCGTCGTCTTCAAAAGACGGAGAAGCCCGCACACCGTCTCCGGCCCAGTCTGAATCGTCCGGCCCGAGCATCATCCCGAACCTGTCATAGAAAAAACCATCACCATGGTCCCCGTCATTGGTCCACAGACCGCCATCAGACGGCACGTAGGTGCCGGTCAGAGCACCGTACAGCACGATGATGTTGAGGACGATAAAAGTCCAGACCCCGGCAGCAACCCATGCGTGCCAGAACAGCATCAGGGCCAGCACGGCGAAGGCGATCAGAACCAAGAACCGGCGGAAATTTGCGTGGGCTGCACGCACCTTCTGCTGCTCACGCACGAACCCGCCGGCTTTGACTGCACTGGCATAGCGTTCCCGCAGACCAGCCTGACAGCGAGAACAGTGCAGCCAGGGACACCAGCAGCACAGCCGTAACCAGGAGTTGTCCGCTCAACAGTGCATCGCCCGTGTTAAACAGTCCCGTCACAGCGATCCCGGCCGCGCCCAAAAGCAGAGACCGCCAGCCAGCGCCAGACGGTTGCGCGGCGTCGCGCATCTCTGGTTGCCTGCTGAATCTGAGTGGTACGGGTCATGGGGTGCCTCCTGTTCAACAGCTCCGGCTCGGATGGGGTGGAGACGCCGTGACCGAACGCCTCTTTTTTCATCGTTACACCCATCCACACGGTTTGGCAAGTCTTGGCCCATCGAGTCGTCAGGCGAGATGAAGTGGTCCTCACTTTTTCGTCGCGTTATCGGATTGGTTCTCCAGACCACCACTGGTCGGCATAATCGATTCCTCCGATGCGCCAGGGGTCAGATCAACTCCATCATCACTAAACTCGATCCGCTTGGCCATGATCGTGCCGCTCAGACTGGCCCAGCCCCTGGCCTTTTCAACTGCGTCAACAGCAAATGCGCCGGCTATGGCGCCCAGGCCGAGACCTGTAATGCTGCCCAGAGAAGCCGTGAAGGCGCCATCGATCGCAACCGCCGCTGCCGTCGTTCCAGTCGCCGTTTCTCCTGCCGCCGCCAAAGGCACGGCCGCATCGGCCGCAGCAGCCAGAGGCGCGGTCGCATCGGCCGCAGCGGCTTCAGCACCCACCTCTGTGGCTACGGGGGCTTCCGCGACCGATGCGCCCTTGCCGGCGGTCTTTGCCAGCTTTGCCGCATCGGCTGCCTTTTTCGCTGCAGCGGCCTCTTTGGCAACTTTGACGGCCGCGGCGCTCTTGAACGCTCCGCTAACGGCGGTCGTGGCGAGAGCGGGCACCAGCCCGGACGGACTGCCGTCGGTGCCGGCCGGGTGAAGCATGTGCGTAGGCCATACCGAATTCACGTCTTGCGTCGTCCCCCCGGTGATGAGGCTGGTTCGAGCCTCGTTGGCGGCAATACCGTGATCGGCGGCAGTCTTGCCCTGCTCCACCGTCTTGCCGGCATCAGCGCTGGTCCCGGTCGCCGCGCTGCCCGTATTTTCCTCGTTGGCGTGCAGCAAACGCACCATCTCCGCCTTTTTGGTGTTGAACTTCCTAAGCAGGCCGTTTGCCGTGTTGACCTGCTCCTGCCCCCCATCCGTATGAGTCTGCGCTGCGTTCGCGTCCTCGGTAGCCTGGTTCTGCATGTCCTGGCCGTTCACGATCTGCAGGCTGTCATTCGTCTTCTCGTCCAGCTTCTTTTTCAGCGCTTGTGAGTCCTGGGTCGCCTTACCGGGGGCAGGCGCACGGCCGGCTGCTGCTTTCACCGCTTCGCTGGCCGCAGCGGAGGCTGCGGAGCTGCTGTAAGCCGTGTTGCCGCCTTCGCTGGCGATGTCCTGCGCCGTCTGATGGGCGGTCACGGCGGTCTTGGCATCGACCGCAGCCGCATGGGCGATGTTGCCCGCCCGCTTGAAGCCCTGCGAGGCGTTGGAATCCACGTTCTTGGAGACGCTGTGCAGATCGGAAATCAGAATGGCGCTGTCCCGTGTGAGCCGGGCACTGTCCGTCAGCGAAGCACCCTCGCCCGCCGAGACCTCCTTGCCGCCACTGCCGGTGGTATTGGCTTTGGTACTGACGCTGTTCTTGAAGCTGCCGTTCTGCTTAACGCCCGCATTGATCAAACCGAGTATGGCCCCGGCACCCGCCACGATCGTGCTGAGGCTCCTGCCGCCGCCATCGCCGCCGCCGGCACCCACGCCCATAGTGGTAATAATCTCCTTGCCTTTGCCGATGTCGGCGCCGGTGATGACGTTGGTCTTGACGGCGGTGTTGAACGCGCGCTTGGTGTCCTGCACCGTCTGCGCAGCCTGGGCGGCACTGACCGAATTGCCGGCCTGGCTGTTCTGGTTGAGGGTCTCACCGAGTCTCTGGGCGGAGGTGACGGCGGTGGAGAGCGCCGAGCCCAGCTCCGTGGTGGCGCGCGTCGAGGCGTCGTGCGAGATGGATTCGTTGTGGGCAATGCTGGCCGACTGCGAGGCCGAAGCGCTGCGGGCAGCGCTGGTGCCGGCAGGGTTTTTGTTGATGAAGCCGCCCTCCTGCGTGGTGTACTGCGCCTGGCCTGTGGTGCCCTGCACTGTCGGCGGCCCCGTGCCGGCGATGGTGGTGGAGGCCATCATCCGCTGGTGCATCGAGGTGTTGTCGAACGACTGGTTGCCGAGGCTGATGTTGCCGGTGGCGGCGATGGAGCCGGCCAGGTTTGCCATGTGGGTGCCCATGCCGGCGGCCAGGAACTCGGTGAAGGCGAAGCTGCCCTTGACCAACGCCCAGGTGATGAGCGGGGTCATGGTGGCGAGGAAACCCGCCGCCAGGACCAGGTGCGAGGTCAGGCTGTCCACCAGCGCCATCGACTGCATCGAGTAGCCGCCGGTGCCGCCCAGCGAGCCGCCCAGCTGGCCTTGCGCGTAGAGGGTGACGATGAAGTTGATGATGCCCAGCACCGGCATCCACAGCGCCAACCAAACGGTGATGTGGATGTAGGACTTCACCATGGTCCAGCCGGTGCCGGGGATGAACGCGGCAGCCAGCAGGATCGGTGTCATCGCCACCAGGAACGCCTGCAACACCGAGTAGATGTAGCCAGACAGATCCCGGAACAGGGTCACGGTCGTCGCCCAGGCCGAGACCTGGGATTTTTCACCCTGCGCCACTGCCAGCGCCACCACCGACTGCGACTGACCGGAAGCGATGGCCGCAGCGTTGAGCGACGGCGACAGCACGTTGATGGCCGCCGACTGCTCGATGGACTCGCCGGTGCTCTGGGTCATCGCCCCGCCAAACAGATAGCTCTGCGCGGAGGTGAGGGTTCCCGACAGCCACGAATAGGCGGCGGTGCCGGCCCATGCGCCCGCGCCCTGCGCGAACCACGTCGGAGCCTCCATGTGGATGTACTGGCTGATGTACTCGTAGGCACCGACGGTGGAGATAGAGGGATGGGTGTTGACGGCCGCGACGGTTGCCAGCGGTGGTGCTCCGGCGGCGGCACAGGCGAGAATGACGCCCCGCGGCTGGGTATCGGTGTAGACCGGCGTCAGCGGTGCCGGGTTGACGCCGGACAGCGTACCCCCTGAACCCCACAGCTGGGTGCTGGTGGTCAGCCGGTAGGCCGACAACCGCCCGGAGACCATCCCCGGCACGATGCAGTTCTTGGCGAAGGCGGCGATGGTAGCGCGCAGCAGCGGATCACTGATCTGCACGCGGGTAGACGCCTGGGTGAGCGCAGCAGCGATGTTGAAGGCGTTGCCGCCGCTGACGGTCAGGTCCCCCGGCACCGAGTAGAAGGTATCCATCAACCGTGCCAGTTCATGGCCGGCGGTGGAGACGATGGCCTCCGGCAGCGCCACCAGCATCGGCACGTCGGGCACCGCGACGGTGTAGCCCGATACCGTGTCCTGGATCACCACGTCAGTGGTGGTGCCCAGGCCGGCGGTGAGAAACAGCGTTGCCGCGATGAAGCTGGCGGCGAGCTTCTTGCCGGGATTGCCACCGACCAGACCGGCGGAGACGACCGTGCCCAACAGCCCGATCATCGCCAGAAATTCCAGCAAGTGCCGGAACTCCGGGTTCTTGACCATCGCCGAGGCGCTGGTGAGGATGCCCTTGAGGACGTAGCCGTTGGCAAAGGCGTAGATGGTCCAGGCCGAAGCCACGCCGGGGCCAGGCATATTGCCGGCGAAGGCTGCGGCGGGAATCAGCAGGGCGGCGCAGCACAGGATCAGGATTCGGGTTTTGGTCATCGTGTGGTCTCGGGCAGGGTCAGGCCGCGGGGTTTTGTCCGCGGTCGCTTCATGAGACTCTAGTCACGCCCTGAGTTTTTCCTTATTTCGGTATGTGCCGCCCGACAGGCAGTTCGCGCAGATTACCGAATGACGCGGAATGTGAGGTTTATTCTGGGCTCCACCGTTTGAGCCGTTTTGGGAACCTGATGCTCCCAATAGTGCTGGGTTGTGCACCTCATCAGCAAGAATGAACCGTGGCCGAGCGGAATCTCGACTCTTGGGAGTTTTTTTCGCGTCAAGTGCTTCATCTGGAACATCCGAGTTTCACCGAAGCTGACCGAGCCGATGACGGGGTTTCTACCCAGTTCTCTTTCGTTGTCGCTATGCCAGCCAACGCTGTCCCGTCCCGTTCGGTACAGATTGAGCAAGACGCCCGAAAATTCGACTTCGGCCTCCTCCTCGATGCGCTTCTTGATCTGAAGCAGAGCACGGGTCCAGGCATGGGGGCGCATCGAGATGCCGGAGTACGTGTACGACTTTCCCGGATCGCCGTACCACGCGGTCAGTCGCGGAAGGTCCATTGTCCTTCCGTATAGCTCTATTTTGTCCTGCTGCCACTGAATAGCCGTATGGAGTTTCTGGTAGAGGTGGTCGGACTCGGCGTGATCGAACAGATGCTCGAAAAACAGTACGTCGCCATCCGGCATGTCGTAAGAAACCGGGTCAGTGTGCCCGTCAGACCGGCTACAAATCATGTGCCACCCCCTGAACCCGCGTCGCCAGCGGGGACGGCTGAGGGAGCCGATCAAGGCCAGCAGATCGTGAACTTGTTGACTATCTTGGCTGGCGTCGTTGTGTTTCTCAACGATCACGGCACCGTCAGGGCAAGCACCGCTAACCCGAGTCCACGCAACGAAACTGAAGGAGAGTCAGGAATCGCTCCCAGCGCAACTCTCGGGCGTTCACGACGGTTCCTGGACACCGGCGCAATAACGCCGATAGGCCGCAGCCTCGTCGTTTTCCAGCACCTCACAGGCTTCTTCGCCACCCAGGGCGCGCACAATGCGCCACAGTGCGCTCCCGTAGTCGGCGCTGTCGCCAACGGTTGGGATCAGGCTTGGTGCAGCTCGCGAATCACGTCCGGGCGCTTTTGTGCGATTTCGACCAATGTGCGGGCTGCACCGGATGGCTGCTTGCGACCCTGTTCCCAGCTTTGCAAGGTACGTATCGAGACCCCCAGCAAGTGGGCGAACTGGCTCTGCGAGAGTCCGGCTCTGGCGCGAGCGCTGATCACGGCCGAATAGACCACACGGCCTTCACCGCGCTTCATCTGTCGCACGGATTCCAGGATCTCTGCACCCAAGTCGCGCTTGGTGTCGCGGGCACGCAGTTGTTTGTCGGTCATAGTCATGGCGATAGCTCCTTCACGAGTTTGCGCAGCACAGCCGGTGCAATGGTGTCCCGCACGTTTTTGGCGTAGATCAGCAACAACACGATGCTGCCGTCTGCCAGTGGGTTGAAATAGATCACACGTACACCGCCGCGTTTGCCACTGCCCGCGCGTGTCCAACGAACCTTGCGACAACCACCGGCACCGGGGATCACGTCATCTGCTGGGGTTGGCCGACAGCCAGGCAGCAAAATCCGTGCGTTCATTTTCGGTCCAATAATGGGGTTTGAGGCGCAGTGGAACGGTAGATGTACTTAAGCCGGCGGCGTGCATCTCTCGTACGGAAGTTTTCAGGTACTGCGAAAAGGGAAACGGGGGAGAACCTAGTGCAGCCTCGCCGCGAGGGCATTCAGGTGGATTAGATCGACCGGCAGCTGTCGCCCCATTTCTGCCGGTCGCGACTGTCCGCTTTCGGGGCGGTTGGTAGCGTTAATCAGCGGCCAGTAGATCGCATCGACGGATTGCCACGCGGCTGGGGGCATCTTGTTGACTGCTGCAAACGAGCAATACCCCGCGACACCATCCATAAGAAGCGCACTCGGCTACTTCTCGCTTGGGGAGTTCGAACGACTACACCCCTTTGGCCAGCTCACCGCCCGCCGCGCAACAGATGAGCAGTCAGTAAGTGAACCTGACCCCGTTTTGTTGTTGTTCGCCGCTATTCATACTCGTGATACGTCCGCTGTTAGTTAATGGAGTACTGCTACGCCAAAACTCAGCGGAGCGAAAGCCCGGCTCGACGTTTTTCGCCATCTTTGAAATCGTCTCGTTCATCGGACTGACTTCAGACGATCCCCGACCGTGATTCCGCGCACTTCAGCAACTTGGCGGAATAACTCTGTCCCATGCTCTTCCAATTTTCCAATTGCATCTCGGACCAAAGGCAACACGCGCGGGAGAACCTGAGAGAGCGGCTCGTCGGCTGGAATACTTTTCCTCTCCCCTGCTCGCAAGGATTCCAATTGCTCCGCAATTCCAGCAGTTTTGTCCGGTGACGCGTCCCAGACCGGCTCATCGCGGCCACTTTTCTCCAAGAGTCGACCAAGTCTTTCGCGGCCCTGAGGTTGATCGACTTTTACTTTGCCCATAGCACCCCAAGGAAAATCCCCGGTCTCACTCCATGAAACTTCGACAACAAACTGATCTGTGCGTTCCAACGTCTGTACCGTGACGAAGAATTGTAACCTTGGAGCAATCTTCCACGACCATGTTTTTGAATCTCGCTCAGAGTCGAAGAGCTCGAATTGAGGCCACGCTGCTTGCAGCTCTCGCTCAAATACGCCCATCAGCTCTTTGCGTACAGGACCTCTCATGCCGGACTCCTTTTCTATTTCAATGCAGCCTTCACTGCATCGAACAAATCAGTTTGCTTCGATACGATCTGAATCTTGCTGAAGACATCACTACCTAGCGCATTGCTAAGTTTGCTAATCTCACTGGCCGTTGGGTTTCGAGCCACTTGGAGAATGACTACATCGCCAGATTTAGCTACTTTGGTCGCATTTGTCAGTTGATTGACAATGCGGCCATTGATGTCAGCGATGGTCAGCTTATTTTCAACATAAACCGTCTTGCCTCCGCCAGTTACGACATTGTCGATTACTGAACCTTCTCCTTTTCCGATCTTGACGTCCGTTCGTACCGTTGCACCCTCAACCTTCCCCAATGTGTCACGCGTGATGTTCTCGGCCTGCGTCCCTTGGGCGTCGAGTATTCTACCCTTCTCTCGTGCCCCACCCCTTTCAATCGCTTCTTTCAACTCTGCTTGCTGATTTCTAATCAGTTCATCTTGAGCGGTTTGGTTCTTGGCAATAGCTGACGGCGTTTCAGCGCCCCCCCCGTTTGGTGCTGCTTTCGTTGCCGTCGGGGTCTCTTGCGTCGGCCGCGTTTGCGAAGGTTCGGGATCGCGACGTACGGCTTGCACGAAATTCCCAAATCCTGCTCCGACATTGCCACCTCCCTGAACAATCAAGGCCGCAGATGCGATATTGATGGGAACTCCTGCCAGTGCACCAACGCCAGTCACGTCAAGCGCGACCCCACCGGTTTCGCCCCCGCTTCCGCCAACGATCTGTGTGATCCCGGTGGCAACCTCGCCTGCACCATAACCAGCTTGGAAGGCGCGACTCGGCTTCTTGAGGACGCCAATACCCTGTCCGACCGGTGCCAAGAGGAAACCACCAGGGACATTCGACGACGCGGTTCCGGCAAGTACTCCACCCAAGAACTGTCCAGTCTCGGAATCCCGTATTCGCGCCCAGATTCCTGGTTGATCATCACGTCCATCAGGATCAAAAAAACGTACTGGATTGCTCCTCGCGTAGACGTATTGGGAGAGCTTCCAAAGCGGGTCGCTACTTACCCAATTTCCCAACCAGGAGGCGTAATACCTCGCCCCGTGGTAATAAAGCCCGCTCTCCTCATCCCGCTCTTTCCCCGTGTACCGATACCGCTTCGCCGTCTCCGTCTGACTGCGCACCGCCTGATAAGTCGAGCTGCCGTAGGGCGCATATTCCTCATAGGAAATGATCTGCGCCCGCTCATCCAACTCCAGACAGCTTGATCCGAGGTGGTTGCTGAACTGGTAGCGGATCAATCGTTGGGGAACGTCCTGCTCGTTGCCGAGGGTGCGCGTCTCCACCAAGGCGATACGCTGCTTGTCGTCCATCACGTGCAGCGTCTCGCGCTCTAGCGTCACCGTGTCCGCGTCGATGGGACCGCCATGTTTGCGGAAAATCTCGAAGCCGCCAAGGTAGATGCGCTCCTCTGTGAGTCCAGGCGCCTTCTCCCACACCTTGCGCACGCGCTGGCCTGAGGTGTCGTAGACGTAGAAGGCCGTGCCGCCGCCACCGAGATCGGTCCGGCGCAACTGGTCCTTGTAGTCCCAATGCATGTTCGGCCCGGGCAGCCCCCCGCCCAAGTGCGGCATGCGCACCATGTTGCCGTGGGCGTCGTGCTGGTAGGGCTCGACCTGCGGCGGGTTGGCGCCATTCGGATTCAGGGTAGTGCGGCTGAGGCGGTTGCTGGTCTTCAACAACGCGGCGCCGCTGCCGTCTTCGATCAGACTGGGCTCGGCGTAGTCGTAAGCACGCTTCCAGCCCGGATGCGCCGGCTCGCTACCGCGGTGCTGCATCTGCAGGAAGTTACCGACGGCGTCGTACACGTAGCGCTCGATGTAGGTGCCCATGGCGTTCCCGTTGCCAGGATGATCGAGCCGCGTATGGAAGGCATTGAAAGCGTCGGGCGACGTCGGTGGATTGGGCGCGCCGTTGGTTTGCCCGAGGTGTTCGCGGCCCGTGGCTTGGATCAGCCGATAGAGTGCGTCATAGGTATAGTCGTTGCTCGGCTCGACGCGCCGGTTGCGAAAATAGGCGGTCTGCTGCGCGTCGTCCTGGATGTGGGTGATGTTGCCGACCGGGTCGTAGGTGTAGTGCAGATTCTGCACTTGGCGGCCCGGCCAGCCGGCCGCGGTAGGTTGCGGATCGTCGCTTGGGAAGGCTGCTGCGTTGCGCCGGGTGAGTAGCTGCGTGAGCCGGAAGGTGAGCGGGTCGTAGCTGTAGAAAGTGCTGGCGCCGTTCTTGTAGTCGATGCGCTGGCGCTGGCCTTTGGCGTCGTAGTCGATATTGGCCACACCGACCGGTGACGGGGTCACGTTGTTGGAATCCAGCAGCGCGGTAGGTTCGGCGGCGCGTTCCAGCCACACGTCCACACGCTGCAGCAGGTTGGCTTCGTTGAAGACCGTCTGGATGACGTTAATTTTGTTGGGGTGCTGGGCGCGGGTCAGGCTGCTGTGCGGCGCGACCGACTGGATCGGACGGTTGAGCGCGTCGTAGCGCGTGTTGCCTTCGAAGGTCTCGGCGTCGAGTTGCGGGTTCAGCAGCCAATCGGGAATTTCGTCGTACTTGCTGACTAGGCGGTGCGTGCCGCGCAGCAGGTTGCCCTTGAAGTCGTAAGCTTCGACGGGGCTGCCTTCAGCGTCGAGTCTGGCGTTGGTGGCGACACCGGCAGAGCCGAAGTGGCGGTAGATGCGGGTGCGCAGATTGAACGATTCGGTGTTGGCGATCCCTTCACCGTACTCAACCCTGTCGACCAGGATGTCGCGGTCCAGGGTGCGAGGGTCGGAGGCTGCTTCACCATTGGCGATGGTGCCGCGCACGGTCTGCCCTACCGCGCGACGCAGCGCGTCGTAGGATGTTGTGAAGTTGTGGCCGCGGCTGTCCCATGCGCGGATGGGCTTGCCAGCCACGTCGTTGAGCATCCAGCGCGCGCCGGCTTCCATGCTGAGCTGATGGATGCGATTGCCTAGCATGTCGTATGCGTAACGCATGACGATGCGCTGTTCGATGGCGCCCGTCGGCAGGTAATTGACTGGCAACTTGCGCTCATCGTGTACTTCGCGCTGGTTGCCTTCGATGTCCAACTCGACGCGGGTCGCGAAGCTTTCCTGGGTGCCGTCCAGATCGTGGCCGAGGCTGTCCACGCGATTGCGCGCCACGGTAAGAAAGGGGCGGCCCAACGTGTCGAAGTGTGCGGTAGTCGGCGTGTCGGCATGGGCTGCTGCGCGAAGGGCGGCGTTGCGTTCGTCCGGCCCGAGCGCATTATCGATGCGCTGCGCGTGCCAGCTCTGCCAGCCCGCCGACTGTGTCTTGAAGTACTCAGCGACGTAACCGCCGATGTCAGGGTCGGTGCGTGGGTCGCCAGTCTGCGCGTTGCGGGCCGCGCAGGTGTCATTGACGTCGTACGTCGTCTGTTGCCAAGGGTCGAACACGACCTTTTCGAACGTATGGTTCGGGTGCAACGTGGCGACGACATGCTCGGCCGGGTCGTAGAACAGCACCGGGCTGACTCCGACCATGACGCCGAATTCGAAGTCATGCGTGGCGCTGAAGAAAGGCTCGTACTGGCGAATCGGCTTGCCCTTGTTATTGAAGATGGTCCAACCGCTGGCAACCCAACGCGGGTTGACCACCGCACCGCCCTCGACCACCGACCCGGGCTCGGCCTGGATCTTCTTCTGGATCTCACGGCCGAAGCCATCGGAGTGGCTGAAACTGAGTTGGATCTTCAAGCCTTGCGGCGGCAGAGGACTGCTCGCGTGGGTCTCGCGGGCGAGTGTGGCGGCGCAAGCGGGTTGCCATTTCGCCGGGTCGTTGGGATGCGCCTGCTGACTGCGGCGGAAGCGGTCGAGGTCGTAGACGATGCGCGTGGTGGCGTCGCGCAGCAGTACCGGCGCCATGGCGCGCGGATCGGCACCGTCGAAGAAGCCGTCGAGTTGGGTTTGCGTGAGATCGGCGACGAAGCCGTTGAGCGCGTCGCCTTGCGCGGGTACGGGAAGCGGCTTGCCCATGACGGCGGTGCCAACCACCATGCCGAGTACGTCGAAGGCGACTTCGGTTTGGTTGCGGTTCGGGTCGCTGACGACGCGGGGCTGCAGCACACGGTAGTCGTTGGCGGCGACCGTGACGCGGTTGCCGAGTGCATCGCGAGTCTCGATCATCAGCAGGTTGTTCGCGTCGAAGTCGACGAAGGCAGCTTGGCCGAACGGATCGCGGAAGCAACGCGGCAGGAAGAAGTGCTGCCGAGCTTGCGTCAGCGCCGCGGCGGCGTTGTCGGCCGGGTTAGCAGTGAAGAAGGACTGGCCGGACGGAACCCACCAGTGATCGTCGGCATCGGTTGCGGGGAAACGGCCGTCGGCCTTGAGTGCCTGACTCGGCACATAGCCTCCCTGGTTGCCGGTTTGGCCGCCGAGCACGGCCGCCGGATTGGGGAGCAATGCCTCGGGTGGTTGACCCGCATGGGGCCGCTGGAAAACCTGCGTGAACAGCCCTGGCGTGAAGGCGAGCTTGTAGCTTTCGCCGGACAGGCCGAGCGGGTGCAATTCACCGAGCGGCAACAGGCCGCTCAAATCGTCGCGTCGGTATAGCGTGCGCAGCCATTCGATGGGGCGGCGCCGCTGGCTGCCGGTAGCGGTGGCCTCGTAAGCGACTTCCGGAGCGGTGAACTTGTGCCGCAGGCGTCCGGGAGCAGCAGGGTCGGGCTCGACCAGATCCGACACGTGAAACCTGCCAGCCGGGCCGGTAGCCGCGTAGCCGGTCAACTCGAAGGTGAGCGCTTCAGAAGGCAGCGGATTGCGCCTTGTGTCGGACGATTCGATTGCGCTGGTGACACGGTTCTCGGTGTAAGTGAGCAGTGGCGTGGTCTGCTTGGCTTGATCGCCTGCCGGCAGGCCATTCAAACCTGGATTGAAAACCTGTTGCAACTGCCCCAGCGCATCGACAACGCGGATCGTCTTGCGGCGTCCGTAGCCAATGGCGGCTTGCTTGAGCACGTTGCCAAAGGCGTCAACTTCCAGCGTCAGCGCGTGCCGGATCCGCGGGTCCGCCGGGTTGCGCTCGTAGTGATAGTTGATCGCCTCGCGTGCGTGCGTGAAGAAGCAGGCATGCGGATTGGCGCCACGGGGCTGTACCTCCCGAATGGTGAAGTTCTGCTCAGTGACGGTGTATGGCGTCTTCGCGCGCTGGATCTGGTCGGCTGTAGCACCAGGCCAAGCGTCATCGGCGTAGATCTCCTGGCGCAGCATTGACCCCTTGAGGGAACGACAGGCCTCGCGTTCTTCGTCGAAAGTCAGACCAGACGGGATCATGGCGTCATCGAGCAGAAGTGGTTGCGCAGTCTCGATGTCGAGGTCGGGCTCACGGAAGTATTCGTGCTCGAACTGTCGCGCGACTTGGTCGCGGCCCAGGTAGACCCCAGTATGGAACCAGGTCTTGGTGTACACCGGCGGCACGTGCGATGCGGCAGCGATGTTATCAGCAGAAACGTTTCCGGCGGCGAGTACCGCGAACTGTTCGGAATCCCACTGTTCCACCATACCAAAGCCGCGAAACTCGCGCTCGACGCCGTCGAAATAGCCGTGGTGATAGGCGTAGCAGTTGGCGAAACGGTTGCGGCTGACGAGGTCCAGGGTTTCGACGCGCTCGACCACGTGCACCGGGAACGGCAGCCGGGTGATCCAGGATTTTCCGTCGCGCTTGTCCTGCAGGTAGAATTTGGTCGAAGGAGCGTAGTGGACGCGGGTTTCAGCGCCGAGGTTGTTGGTGACCTTGACCAGCAGATGCGGCTTTTGCCCGCCCATCAAGTTGACATAGCGCATCGGCCGCCGTGCATCACCCGGCAAGGGTGAGGACCAGACCAGACAGGCGGTGCCGTTGCCGAGCAGATCGGTCGGAACGATGCTCACCAAATCACCGATGCGCGGAAACACCTTCAGCGGCTGCGGCTGGCTCCAACTGTTACCCGACTGGTTGAAGTACAGGCGCACACCGTCGCCATGCAGGTAGATGATGTCCGTGGTACCGCTGCCGTCGATATCTGCCAGGCGGAGACGTTTTTGGTCAAACTGGTCCGGGTGATCGAACCAGGGCGAGTTGTCCATCGTGACCTTGGCGCCGAAGCGGCCATAGCCCAGATTGGGCCAATAGCAGACCTCGTCATTTCGGATGCGGGCGATGTCGGTGAGGCCGTCGCCGGAGAGATCGGCGAGGTAGATGGATTGCGTGCCGTCAGCAAAGACGACGCGCGGACCCTTTTCCTCATCAAGAGCCCTCGCGACGCGGTGAGCGGGGCCGAAGCCGTGCTCGGCCAACGAGGCGTGCCAAACAAGCGCGTCGTCTTCCGTGATCAGCAAATCGGCATGGCCGTCGCCATTGAGATCAACGAATTTGAGGTTCGGATCGCGGAGGTCGCGGTTCGGACGCGAGGTAAAGGGGCGAAAGGGTTGCCAACCCTCGACGTCATCGTGTTGGTAGAAACCGGGCACGGGACCATCCATGACCACGACGTCGGGTTGTCCGTCGCCAGCCAGGTTCATGAACTCCGAACTGCTGCTCTGGGCGACGTTGGGATTGAGGGCGACGATTTCTAGCGGGGCGAACTTTGCCTTCACCAGTTCTCGGCCATCGGGCAGCTTGTCCGGGATCGGGCTGAGGTTGCGCTTGTAGTACCAGGCGCTGGCCCGCTCGGTGAGGATGCCGGGAATGCCTTCGCCGTGCAGATCGGTCCAGCGGTAGGCACTGCCGTCCAAGCCGACCGGAAGATTTTGGAGGCTCTGCGGATCGACTTGCTCCAATGCGTCTTGGACGACGGGCTCGCTGTACTCGAACTCGACGGGCGGTAAGCTGCGCTGTTCGTAGCCGCCATCGCTGCGCCGATATCCGGTCTGGCTCACCGCTCGAAGAAAGGTGTAGATGGGATTGCGAGCGTCCGCAGGATCGACTTCGTCCGAATAGGTGAAGTCTGTCGAGCGCACCAGGCAGTCGCGTTCCACGCCCGCCTCGCCCGGGAAGTGATGAAACATCAGCACACGCTGGCAAAGGCGTGTGGTGCGAACCTCGAAGGTGGCTCGGTACGTGGAGAACGGGTCGGGGCGTTGCGGCCAAAGGTATTTCAGATCCCCCGTCGCGCGCTTCGCTTGGTCATCATCCGGCTTGGGCACGGCGAGATCGTGATCGCCGTAATCGAACACGACCTCGAACATCCATCCGGCATTGGCGATCTGGATGTCGATCTGCGCCTTGTCCAGGAAACGAGGCCGATGACCCTTGTAGTCCAGCAGTGGCGTGCGGTTGCCGTAGTGGATGCGCTTGAGGTAGCGGTTGGCCGTGCGGCGAACGTCGTCCTGCGCCCCGCGGTTGCGCTCATGCGCCTTGTCCAGACCAACGCCCAGCCCGTCTTCCGCCTTGTAGCGGTAGATCACCGCGTTGCCCTTGTCGTCGCGGGTTTCGCAGGTCAGCCAGGTAAAGATGCGGCTCGCATCCAAAGGATCGGCAATGCGCGAGTCCGCGTCGAGGCCGTAGAGGGTTAGAACGTTATCCTTGGAAATCGAACGCCAGTGGACATCGTCCGGAACCCCGATCTTGCTCCAGCGCTCGATGCAGGCGAAAAGTCCCTCAATGCGAGGTCGGTAGCGGCGGACACGATAGCCGTCGAGTTCGTCCTCGTGGATAGTCAGGTGCCCAAATGCATCACGCACCCAGAACCCGGCGGGGTCGCGCTGGAATCCCGGATGGCCGGCGACCCAGCCGCCGTCAACGTCTTGCCGATACACCTGCACCAGGTCTTCGACGCCGGCAAGGATGAAGACATCGGAATCTTCCGCGTCGAAGTATTTGGGAAGACCTTTGTCAGTCTTGCGTGTGACCGAAGGAAGGGAAGAACTCCAGCCGAAGCCAAACGGACCGTTGCCTGCGCCGGAGTCGTAGCCCAGGGAGAGTTGTGGCCCGAATCCTGAGCGCCCGGGACTCGTGGCAATGGGCACAGTCATGGATCCGGTGCCAGTAACCGGGTTGGCTCCAAACTTTTCGCCCATGCCGCGGATGGCGCCGCCGCCCTTGGGCAGGGAGACCTGCGGCGCACCGACGCCAAACCCGTCGTCGGTGTTCGATCCGGCCGGATTCTCGAGTAGGGTCATTGCTATCTCCCTGTGCTGCAACAGGCCGGTCAGACAGAACTGCGCACACGCGGCTGTGGCGGCCGTTGCTCGTGGCGTTCGTGATGCGGCGGGCTCTCCTGGCGACACGGCTCGCAGGCCTCGGCCCCCTTCACGGTGTAGTGGCACAGCAGGTAGGTACGCCCAATCTCGTGCACCGAAACGGGAAAGCGCAAGCGCAGTTCCAGCCCGAAGCCGGCCGGCCGCAAGGCCGCCGCTTGCGCATGCACGATGCCGTGATAAAGCCCAGCCCAGTCTTCGCTCTCCAGGCACCCAAACTCGGCGTCGCAGCGCCACTGCGGCGCTTGCATGCGCGGGCCACCCCAGGCGAGTTCGATGCGATGGCAGGCGTCCTCGCGGTGATCGGGGCAGGAGCACGGGTCGCTCCCGCAGCCTCGCTCGCGCAGCGACGGGGCTTCGAACAACAGCCCGATCGCGTCAACCTCAATCTCAAGCGCACCGGGGATGAACGGGAACAGGTTGCGCTCGACACGCCAGTCGAGTTCACGATGCGCGCGCTGCTGCCCGCCGTGCTCGCCCAGCGGCCGTTGCAACCGTGCCCACGCGTCGGGCATGTCGAAGCGCACATCGAACAAGCGCCAGCCGCGATCCGGCAAGCGATGCTTGGCTGCCTCGCGCGCCGCGTGCGTGAGCGCATGACCGCCTTCGCGTGCGGTGTAGTTCATGTGCAGGATCACGTCGCTCAGCGTGTCCATGTCGAACCAGTTGGACTCCTGCGGCAGCTCGATACGCCAACGGCTCGCGGCTCCCGCGAACTCAAACGGCAGGTGCCGCTCGTCGCGGAAGTTGAGCTCGAACATGCCTGAGTCGTTCTGCGCATGCGAGGTCGCGATCGCCTCGCTCGCGCCGTACTGCCGTACCACGCGCGGGTCGTGCGGGCAGGCTTCGTAGCCGCCGCGCGGCCTGCACTGGTGGCAGCAATGCGACGCGGCGGGCGCGACCGACGGGTCGATGCGGGTTTCGCTGCGCAGCAGCGTCAGGCGGCAGTGCACGCCGGTGTACGGGCCGACGACGCACGGGATCGTCAGGCTCACACTCTTGATGCGGCGCATGTAGTGACCGGGGTAGCCCAAATCGAACATCCACTCCGGGATCTCGATCTCGCAGCGCCCGATCAGCTTCAGGCGCAAGAACTCCATCGGGAAGTAGCAGCGGAGCGAGAAGTCGGTCGACAGCTCATGCTCGCGCACATTGCCGTCCAGGTATTCCTTCTCCATCTGCGCGAGGCTGAGCTGTAGGCGCTCACCGGCCAGCAGTCCTTCCTTCAGGTTGCCCCAGCAGGCCGAGGGCAGGAAGCGCCGCGTCAAGTGGCCACGCTCGACGTTGAACGCGCGCTCGGCCTGACGTGCCGTGTGCATCGCGAGCTCGTACATGCGGTGGTGCAGCTGCGCGCCCTCCTTTTGTAGCCACAGGTACGCGGCATGGCTCGTGAACTTGTCGCGCAGGAAGTCGAGCACCTCCTTCGAGTTCTCGATTTGGCGCTCCTGAACATCGAGCTCCCGCAGCGCTTGATCGCGGCGCCGCTCGGCGCCGAGAATCTGCAACTCGACCTGTTCGATCTGGATGTCCAGCACTTCGACCTGGTGCGTCCACTCTTGCAGCCGGCGATCCCAGCCAGCCTGGGTCAGCGCCAGCGCGCCAGTCGTGCCGGCCATGTCGGCCAGCGTGTTGGTGACCCGCGCAATCGTCTTGAACAGACCAGCGAGCTTGGTGCCCACCGGCAGCTGCGTCTCCTCGCACGGGAAGCCGACGAAGATGTCGGGGATCACGTCCATCAGCTCGGCGACCCCTTCGATGACGTTGCTTGCCATGCGCTCGTCCAGAGCGGTGCCGGTTTGCGAGACGTACTGCTGCTCATTGGGGTTCAGGTCATCGCTGATGAGCTTGGCGTAGTAGCGGCGGCTGGACTGATCGGCCTCCTTGTTTTTCTGCAGGGATTGGACTTGCCAGTCCGCGTCGCGCCACTGGTCTTCGCGCACTTTGCGTCCGAGCACCGAGATCTCGTTTTCCTGGCGCGCGCGCGTTGCCGCCAGGTATTCGGCATCACCCTTCTCGATCGCCGCGAGCAAGGCGCCACCGAGTTCGTGCACGCGCGCGGCCAGCTCTTGCGCCTTTTGGACCAGGAACTGGAACCGATACGGGCTAACCGGGTGACACCATTCCTCCTCATCGGCGCAGCGCTCAACCGCCACCGCCCAGCCGTGGCGCGCCGGGTCGTTGCCCACGTATGCGGGACCGCAGCGCAGCGTCTCGTTGCGCAGCCGCTCAGCGCTGTCGCAAGCGTGTACGAGCGCTAGCCGATCCTGAACGTGCTCGTAGAGTTCGATCAGGCGCGGGTTCAGCGGCGGCACCAGTGGCACGAAGTCGGCCACGGTTTGCGGTGCGCCGCTGCCGGGGTCGTACACCGTCTTCGGCATCGGCCCGAGGATGCGGCGGCACACGTCGACGAGCAGCCGCGTTTGCTCGGCGGACTCGGGCGAGTGCTGGTGGTGTGTCGCTTTGCTCCACGCGAGCAGCGTCTCGACGTAGTGCATCAACACTGAGCGGTCGCGCGCGACGGCGCATGACACGTCGGTGCTGTCGCAGCACGGACCGTTCTCCTCGGTGGATTCGTTGGTGTTGTTGCCGTCAGCACCGACCGCCGCGAGATTCTCCAGCCTCGGAACGTCGCCGATCGGCGTGGGCGCTGGTGCCGGGTTGGGTACAGGCGCGGCGGCGTTGCAGTGGACCCAGAGGTTGTCGGTCGTCAGCGGATCGTGGACGAGCACGTACCACTTGAGCGCCGCCTCGAAGCGGCAGTGGGTTCGCAGCGCCTCGGCGACCGTGATCGCAGGCGTGAACAGCGACCACGGAAACAGACGCGCGCCTGGGCGGTGGTAAGCGAAATACGGGAAGCCGATCAGCCCGCCTGGATACGGTTGAGGCGGCACGGCGGGCACCGTCAGGTTGTTGTCCGCGACCGCACGGTCGACCGCTAGGTCATAGCGGAAGCCAGGTGCCGGCGCCGCAGCGCTGACCGCGTTCGTCACACCGAGGTATAGGGAATCGCTCACGCGGCCCAGCCATTGCAGGTCGGGCGCTGCGGCACCGCCGGGTGGCACTTCGATCGCATGCACCGAACGCCGCGGCGGCTGGAACTCGCCGTTGTGCACGCGGCACCAAGCCAAGTGCACCGTCGATTGAGCCGACCACGCGAGCAACGCCGGCAGTTGGGTGTCGTCGTGCCAGGGTGTGGCAACCTGCAGGTTCGCGTCGTAGTGCGACACCTGCGTCAGCGCGTCGTACTGCTGCGAGTCGACGAGCCAGAAGTAGTACTCGTCCATCTCGCACGGGTGCACACAACCACACTCGGTGCAGCACTCGGCGCAGTCTTCGTCGCGGCCTGCGGCGGGCGTTGGGCGCGGCTCGAATCCGGTCGATGCCGGCGGATAGGACGCGGCAGCGACGCGAATGAAACGCGCGCCGAGCCGCACTGCGGCCTGCATCCATAGCGGCAGCGTGGCGTGCACTGGCGTTGCTGGCGCACCAGGTGCTGCCGCAGCAGTGGGCCGCACGCTGCGCAGGATGACCGGACCACCATTTGGGTTGTTTGGGTTGTTTGGGTTACCGGGATTGGCTGGCCCCGTCACACTCGTGAGCCACGACGGGCGGGCATCGGCATCCGGTGTGCCGAGCAAATCGAGCCCTTCGCGCGGCACAGCGAGCATCTTGATGCGCGAGGGCTCGTGCCGCTGCAACACCGGAAGCCCGGGATGCGCGCTCGGCCGACTGTCGGGCCAATAGTCGAAGCCGCCGGGCACCGCGATGCTCAGCGTCGCACGGCACAATTCAGCGTCGAGGAACTCGAAGGCTTCTATGCGGCGGGCCTTCTCCAACTCATGCCATTCGATCCAATTTTCCTTGTAGAGCTCGCGCCGTTTGCACGCTTGCCAGACATGGAAGCTGACGAATCGCGAATCCCACATCGCCGCGAACCCGGGCGTGGTCGTCC
>Ga0307372_10003694_pt1 | contig 24223 bp, 33 predicted proteins | sample OX1MG_FD_202533 | JGI IMG/M metagenome (GOLD analysis project Ga0307372, IMG submission 202533) | Soil microbial communities from Risofladan, Vaasa, Finland - OX-1 | ecosystem: Environmental > Terrestrial > Soil > Coastal area > Acid sulfate soil | place: Finland: Risofladan, Vaasa | collected...
CCTCCGCCTCCTCCTCCGACGCCGCTGCAGTAGCAAATTGGCGTGACGCAAGGATCTATGCAGCACCCAGTCGTGGCGCACGTCGTGGAGAGCAGCGCGGAATAACAGTTAATACAAGTTACGCATCCCACCACGCTCCAGGTGCAAGTGCAGCAGGCGCATGGCGCGCAGGTGGTCGTCGTGCTCGACGGATTGCTCGTCGTCGAGGTCGTCGTCGTATTGCAGTTACACGTCGTCGTCGTGGGGCAGCTCTGCGCGATCGAAAACTCGGTCGTGCAATCCGTGTACGCGCAGTCGCCGTCGAGAATCCCGCAGAACGTCGGCTGCAGGCAATGGCACGGCGCGGCCGTCGTCGAGGTCGAGGTCGAGGTCGTGGTGGTCGTCGGGCCGGCCGTCGTCGAGCTGGTCGGGCACAGACAGGGGGCGGCCGTCGTCGAGGTGGTCGTCGGGGCGGCCGTCGTCGAGGTGGTCGTGGTCGTCGTCAGCGCGCAAGTGCTGCTGATCTGGGACCAGGTGCCCGAGGCGGCCGACCAGGTGAATTGGCACTTCCCGCCGCAGACGGGCGAATTGGCGGGAGTGCTGTACAGCGTCGGGGCCGGCGTCGTCGACGTGGTGGCCGCCGGCCGCTCGACCAGCCAGCGGCCGTGAGGATCGCGCTCGATCGCGACGTACTTTTCGCCGGGCGGCGAGTAGGCCGGCACCGGCTGATCGTAGATGTTGTAGACGGTTTTTCGCAGTTGCGTCGTGCCGTCGGCCTGGTAGACCGGCGTAATCTCGACGGGGTCGCCGGCGGCGGCCTGGCTGAGCGCGAAAATACAGCATTGCTGCGAGCCCGGTTGCGTGCCGGCGCGCGCGGGGATGCCCGTGCCGCAGGGCGGCACGGCCACCAGCAGCGGCTTTGGGCTGTCGGTCACCTGGCGTCGCCGCTGCCGCGCCGGACCGGGCGGCGGTAGGAGCTTCACCCGGCGGACCGTCTCGGCGATCTGCTTGGCGGCGGATTCGCCGAGCTTGTAGGTTTTGCTGTCCATGACGGCTTGCGCCCTTTTTTCCGGAACACTAATCTCCGCTGATTAGCGCTAATCAGCGGAGATTAGTGTTCCGGCGTTTGCTCCACGCCCTACTGCGGCAGCTCCCTGATGATCGCCGCGGCGAGCAGCCCCAGCCCCTGCGTGCCGCTCGCGCCGGCCACGGTCACGACCACCTGCAGCACGTCGCCGGCGATCAGGCCGGCGTTGGCGATCGCCGCGGTCACGGCGGTGCGCGCCGCCGTGGCGCTCGTGATCGAAATCGGGGCCGAGAGGATGGTCGCGAACGCGCCGCCGCCCGTGCTCTTCTGCAGGTCGACGCTGATCGTCATCGCGCCGACGGGCGGCGTCACGACCAGCGCCTGGAACGCGACCAGGTTGGCCACGGCGCCGTAAACCTGGTGCACCATGCGGCCGTCCGCGACCACGGTCGACGCGACCGGCTGGTCGTAGCGGCACTCGTACTGCTGCTGCAGCTTCGTCGCCGCGACGCCGGCGCCGGCGATGACCTGCGTGTCGCCGACGGTCGCCGGCGACGGGATGTTGTTTTTCGCGGTGATGGTGCCCGCGCAGTAAAAGTCGGAGGGTTCGTAGGCTTGAGGCATTTCAGTCAGGGGTCAGGGGTTAGGGGTTAGCGGTTAGAGGTTAGGGGTTAGGGGTTAGCGGTTAGCGGTTAGGGGTTAGGGGTTAGCGGTTAGCGGTTAGGGGTTAGCGGTTAGCGGTTAGCGGTTAGGGGTTAGCGGTTACCCCTAACCTCTAACCTCTAACCTCTTTCCACTTCCCAACGCCTCACGCCCAACGCCTCACGCCTAACGCCTTCGCCCCCCTCCCCGCCTAACGCCCTCCTCACGGCAGCGCCAAGGGCGCGAACGGTACGCTCCGGTAAACGTTGTGCGTCCGATAGACCGCGTTCGTGGGGCTGTAGTTCGCGAGCACGCCGCCCTGGCCGTCGAGCGGAACGGGGTCCGTGACCTCGGCGCCGTCGGCGTCCAGAATCCGCACCGGCTGGCCGCCCGATACCGGGATCGCGTAGCGCCCCTGGTCCAAGATCGAGAGCTGCCAGCCGTCCCAGCGGAGCTCGAATTCGTAGGTGACCTGGTAAAAATACTCGCCGTTTTCCTGCTGCGGGTCGCCGGTGATGTTCACGCGCACCAGGCCCGGCGCGATCCCGAACCAGACGTCGGAGTTCACGGCGTCCTGATAGGCGAGCGCGACGTTCGGGTCAAAAACCGCCTCGTTGCGGACCATCTTGATCTGCAGCCGGCTGCGGTCCACCTCGGGGGGCGGATCGTAGTATTCGCCGGCCGAGTTCATGATCGGCGCGAAAAACACGTCCTGCCATACGACCTGCCCGTAGCGGCTGAAGCCGTAATAGATCAGCGTCGGGCGGGCCAACGGGTCGAGCGGGAATTGTTCGACCTTCGAGTCGAACTCAACGAGCACGTCGTAATAGTAGGGGTCGTCGCCGCGCTGCTTCACCTCGAGGCGCTTGATTCGCGCGCCGACGTCGACGTCGTAATCGAAACCGGCGTAGATGTCGAAGGGGTTGATGCCGAGCGAAAGCATCACGGTCTGCGGCCCGTCGCGGGGGTCGTTGACGACGACCAGGAAGCGCCGGTGGTACGCGCGGCGGCCGTCGCTGTCGGCCTCGCCGGAGCGCTCCGTGGCTTTCGCGATGATTTGGGTTACGGACATTGGTCAGTGGTCAGTGGTCAGTGGTCAGGCGTCAGGAGGAAGGAGTCAGTGGTCAGTGGTCAGTGGTCAGTGGCCGGTGGCTTCTGCTCCTGGCTCCTGACTCCTGACTCCTTCCCCCCGACCAGTGGTCAGCCGAAATTGGCGATCACGGCCTCGCGCTTGTCCTCGGCCAGGCGCTCGAGTCGACGCAAATAACGCGTCTGCTGCTGCGCCTCTTTGAGCTGCGCGAGGCGCCCCTGCTTCGCGGTGTCGGGCGCGCGGCCCCGGTTCAGCGCGGAGAAGGCCTCGGCCGAGCCGCGCAGCGCGATCGGCGTTTCGTTTTTTGGCCCCTGCGCGCGGGCGATGGCCGCGTCGCGCGGCACGTAAGCCTCGATCCGCAGCTTCTCGCGCGCGAACCGCTCGGCCAGGCCCCGCCGCTCGGCGGCCTCCTGCGGCGCCCAATCGTGCGGCCGTCCCGGCTGGATATGGGCCGCGGTCCTGCGGTCGATCTGCGCGCGCTCCAGCGCGTCGCGCTCGCGCTCGAGGCGGTCCCGCATGCCGGCCAGGCGTTCGTCGGCCGCTTCGCGCGGCGTCGTGCCTGGTCGCGCGCCCCGCAGCTTCCGCCGCTCGGTTTCCGCGTCGATGAGCCCGGCGTCGCGCATTTCTTTGAGCCGCGCCTTGAGCTCAGCCAATTTTTCCGCGGGCGTGCGCGTCTCCGCAACCACGCTCGCCGCTTCCTCTTTCAGCTTCTTGGCGGCGGCGGCGGAATCATCGAGCGCCTTTTTCTGCTCGCGCAGCGCGTCGAGCTGGTCGAGTAGCGCGCGCGTCTGCTCGGTCGCGGCGGAGGTCCCGTACTGCTGCTCGAATTTCCAGAGCCGCTGGGCGGCCGTCGATTCGCCGAACGTCTCGATTTGCTTGCGCAGATCGCCGTCGAGCGCCTCGAGCGCGAGGCCCTGCGCTTTGCCGGCCTTGGCGGCTTCCTCCGCGGCCTTGGCGCTCGCCTTGACCGCTTCGAGCGCGTCGCCGGCGGCGCGGGCCTCGGCAAGCTGCTCGGCCGTCGCGCCCGCCATGGCGAGCTTCCACAGCTTCGCCTCGGCGGCGGCCATGCCGTACGTCGCGGCCTGCTCCTTGAGCTCCGCGGTCAGCTTCGCCGCGTCGCCGGCGAGGGCGACGGCGGCATCCCGCGCGGCGTCGTCGCCTCCCCGCTCGACCGCCGGCGCGTCGCGCTTGGCTTTGGCCTTTTCCCTTGGGTGCGCCTCGTCGTAGCGCATGCCCTCGATCGTGCCGGCCAGCTCCGTATTGCCGGTGAACCGGGCGTAGGCGAGCTGCAGATCGAGCAGTTTTTCGCGCGCGGCGCCCAGGACCTTCCCGAACGTGACGATCTGGCTGATCGGGCCGCCTACCGCCTCGTCGAGTGCGTAGTAGGCGCTGGCCGCGTCGCGCGTCACCCCCACCGCCTCGCGCAGCTCGGCGTAGTACTGGGGCAGTGTGTCGGTCAGGGCGATCAGGTTCCGGAGCGCGCCCTTGAGGTCCAACTCGTTGACGAGGATCTCGCCGAACTCGGCCAGCGCCATATTCACGTTGTCGTGCAACGTGCTATAGAGTCCCTGCAGGGTTTTGCTCTGCGCGTCCAAACCCCCCTCGAACTGGCCACCGGCCGACGTGAGGGAGATCAGCGCGGCCTGCAACTCGGGAAAACCGATTTGGCCGGCCTCGACCATCGCGTGGATCTGGGCGATCGACGCGCCCTGCGACTTGCTGAGCGCGTCCCAGATCGGCACGCCCCGATTGGCCAACTCGTTAACGTCCTGCGTGTACGCGCGCCCCTGGACGCGCGCCTTTCCGTACGTCTCGGCCAGCTCGCCGATATTCGCGCCCACGCCGGCCGCCAGGTCGCCCAGCATGCGCATCGTCGGTACGATCTCGCTCGCCGCCACGCCGAAGCCGGCCAGCTTCGTGCCGGCGGCCTGCAGCTCCGGGAACTCGAAGGGCGTCTCGGCGGCGAACTGCTTGATCTCGGCGATCACGGTTTTGGCCACGGCCGCCGATTTATAAAGCGTGGTGAACGAGGTCTCGGCCTTTTCAAAGTCGGCCGCCAATTTGATTCCCGCGATCGCGGCGCCGACGGCGGCGCCTCCGGCGGCCTTGGCGGCCGCGGCGACGGCGTTCAAGGCGGCGACGGCGGCCGTGGCGGGGTTGGCGAGCGCCAGCAGCGACTCGCCGAGCCTGGGCAGGCTCCCGCTGGTGATGCCTGCGATCGCCGAGTTGGCGTCGGCGCCCAAGCCGCGGAGCTGCTTGCGCAGGTGCGCCATGCCGCTGTCGAAGCGCCCGGTATTGGCGCCGACGTTCACGTTGAGGTTTGCAATCGTGGCCATGTCAAAGCGCCGTGAAGAAGTCGTCCAGTACACTCTCAATTTGCTCGGCCGTCTGCGGCTGCGGGTCGAACTCGAGCAAGAAGTCGGATAGTTTCGTCGCGCCGCCGGCGGCGCGGTACACGGCGTTGGCGACCACCGCGGCCTGGTAATCGCCCCGCACGGGCCCGAAGGGCTCGAGGTTGTAATAGGCGCGCCACTCGGCGATCTCGCGGCTGCTTAGCCGGCCGAGCTCGTCGACGGTCCGCCCGAGGTGGCCGGCGAGGCGGAAGAGGAACCGCCGGCCTGGCCGGCGTCGGAGTTTTTTTCCAAGTCCTCGATGTCGCGGCTTCGCAGCGCGTTGAGCTTCATGGCGGCCGCGAAGATCCGGCCCACGGCGGCGCCGGATTTCCGCCCGAGCTTCGGGACGTCCTCGGGCGCGAAAAGTCGCGCCCCGGTCGGGTCGATCACGGTCATGGCCACGAGCCACGCGCGGGCCCTCGCGCCGGCCATGACCTTGGCCTCGAAGTCATCGCGTTCGTCGGCGGTGATCGTGCCTACGAGCACGTCGCCGCCCCATTCGGGGACCGCGACGCGCACGTGGCGCAGGTCGCCGGCGCCGAGCATTTGGTCTTTGCTGAGTAGCATCGTTGTTTTCCGGGAAAAGGCGTTAGTCGGGGGAAGGGCAATGATGAGGTTAGAGGCTAGAGGTTAGAGGTTAGAGGTTAGGCGTTAGGAAAACAGAGAGCACCGCATCACGAGCTCGCCGCGTACGCCGGCGCGCCGCTGAATTTCACGGTCAGCTCGACCGTGATCTTTTCCTTCATGCTCACGCTCTCGCCTTCGCTCTTGATGTAACCGGCCGACGTCCACGTCGCGCCGTTGACCTTGCTCGGCGGCACGGGGAACGTCACGACGATCGTGCCGGGGATGCCCACGGGCACCGCGGGGCCGTCGGGCGAATAGTGCCCCTTGATCTTGAGCGTGCCAGGGTTGGCGAGTTTGGAGGGCTGGAATACGCTCCAGACCCGGCCCATCGCGTCGGGGGTCGCGGCCATGTCGGTCACATCGACGTCGTCGACCTCGACCCCGTCACGCGAGACCTCGAGTAAGCTGAGGGTGAAGCCGTTGGGGAACGTCATCGACGTTCCCTGGCCCTGCAGTACGGTGGGAGACGACATGGTCGGGTCCTTTTGTTAGGGGTTAGCGGTTAGCGGTTAGCGGTTATGATTTGAATCCTAGCGTGGGCTTTAGCTGGAGGCGATGGAATGAATGTCGAGATCGGCGATTGGGTCATGCGTGTCGGATATCCGGTTAAACGAGTCGGTTTCAGCGCCACTTTTGAATCGATAGGGCCATGCGAAACCTATCGAGTCACTGAAGTCGACCAGTTCGAGCAAGGAATCGAGGTCGAAGGAAAAAGGTATTGGGCGGGGAATTTCGTGAAAATAACCAGCGAGCCTATCATCTAACCTCCCCGCCCAACCTCCCTTTCGGGTCAATGCGTCGGGAGTCCCAACGCGTAATACAGGGTCAGCTCGCACGACTGGCCCCACATCCGCAGCGCCTCGATCTCCGGGCTGCCGACGGGGTTCTCGTCGTTGCGGCTAAAAAAACAACTCTGCACCCAAAAACTCCCGCCCCCGCCCGCGATCGTCAGCGTTTGCGAACTGAGGCCGTCGGCCGCGTCGCGGACGCACTCGATCACGTCGGCCGCGTGCTCCGGCGTCTCGGCCCAGCAGGTCAGCTTGATCTTGGCGTCGGCGCTGTCGAGCGCGCCCGCCATATCGTGGACCGGCTCGTCCGAGTCGAGCCGGTAGAACAGGATCGGCCACGTCGGCGGGTCCGGCGCCGGCGGCGGCTGGATCCGCGTGCCGACCAGGGCCGTGAGGTAGCTCTTGCCGAGCAGGTAGCCGGCGACGGCGTATTGGATCGTGGGGTACGACATCGGTAGCTCACCCTCTCGCCGCTTTCTCGATTCCCTTGCCCAGCGCGGCCTTCACCGCGCTGGCCGCCGCGCCCTCGGCCGCGGCGAAGCCGGCCGCGATGAACGGCACGGGCGCGGTCTTGCGGCCCAGGGCCCGGCTGCCGCCGCCGCGCTTCGGTAACACGATCTTGTGCCCGTAGGTCAGCGGCGCGGCGTAAAAATACACGCCCGCGAAACTCTTGGCGTCGAGCGTCGCGCGCATGCTGACGTAACCCTTCTTTCGCCGGCCGGCCAGCACGCGGACCGCGCCCTTGAGCGTTCCCGGCGAGCTGTGCCGTTTGCTTGGTCCGTAGGGCCGCGAGGTCATCACCGGGGCGCGGGCGGCGATCGCCGCGGCGATCGTCTTCGCGCCGGCCTTGAGGGCCGGGCGCAATACGCCGCGCCGCACCTTGTCCGGCAGCCGCCCGAGCCGCGCGAGCAGCGCGTCGAGCCCGTCAATCGTGTGTGTGACGCTGGTCATCAGGCGGGCGTCTCCGTGCAGTCGAGCTCGAGCTCGATGCCGCGCTGGTCGAGGTCGGTGGCCTGATTGACATAAAATGTTCGGCCGCCGAAAACCACGCGGCACTCGGCGGTCACGCCGGCGAGCCAGCGCAGATTGATTTTCAGCGTCGTCGTGGCCACGATATTCTGCGCGCGCTCCAGCTCGCGGCCCCGCAGCGTCTTGATGCGCGCCCAGACGTTGGCGCCGGCCGGCAACGTCGACCAGGTCACGCTGGGCGTCCCGCTGGCCGTGGCCGGCCCGATCGTCGGCGACTGGACGTCGACGACGTTGCGCATTTCTCCGATCGGCGTTAGACGGAACATGTCGAGCGGTCACACGTAATTGCCCCACTTCAGGCTGTTGGCCACGCTGCGCAACGCCAGCGGCTGCTCGCTCAGCGGAAGGCCCGCCATCTCGCGGTTCTGGTACCAGCTGCTCACGGCCAACTTGATCGCGGTCAACACGCGGCTGGGCACTTTCGCGCCGCCGGCCAAATCGTAGCCGGCGACGAACTGGATTTTCACGCTGCCGATCGAGGCCTGGGCGGTCGGCCAAAACGTCGCGTAGGCCGGCGCGATGCGCCCCGGCTCGCTGGCGACGTCCACCTGGTACAGGTCGGCGGCGAGCGACGCCAGGACGCCGGTCGTCGCGTCCACGTACTCGATCGACGTGACCGACTGCAGCGGGGGCACCGGCAGCCGGATAATGTTTTGCGTTTGCCATTGCTGCGCGCTCTGGTACGGCGCCGTCGTTTGATAGGGCGACCACTCGTACCAATCGTAAAAAATCGGGAAATTGTCGAGCGTCAGAAGCCAGGTCTGGATCACGAACGCGCGGCGCGTCCACACCTCGAGCCACTCGCGCGCCGTCTGAATCAGGTCGCTCACGATCGCATCGTCGGCCGTCGTGCTGATGCGGGCGTACAGCTTGGCGTCGGCCAGGGCCACCGGCTCCGCCGCCGGCGGCGTCACGAGCGAGAGCGAGGCGTGCGGATTGCGCGAGTCGTACATGACCTCAGCCGCCCGGCTGGTACTCCAGATCGACCAGCACGTCGCCGGCGGCGACGGCCGTCGCGTCGGTGTCGGCCTGCCCCGCCGTCAGCGCGCAGGCCAGGCCGGCCAGGAACGCGAGTCCGCGCGGGTATGCCGCGCGGAACGTGCTGTTGGGCTGCAGGGCGATCGTCTCGACCGGCACGTCCGTCCCCACGACGGGCGCGGCGGCCTTGTCGTAGAGTTTCAGGTAGCGGAGCGCGGCGGTCGCGTTTTGGGCCGTGATCCCGAGCAGCGCCGTGGGAACGGCCGTGACGCTGGTGGCGTTGGTCGTCGCGGCCGAAATCAGTTTGTAGGGCGTGGCCATGGGTTAGGCGGGGAGAGGCGTTAGGCGTTAGGCGTTAGGAAAACAGGCAATGATGAGGTTAGACGCTAGAGGTTAGGGGTTAGAGGTTAGAGGTTAGCGGTTAGGGGTCACCTCCCCGCCTAACGCCTTTTTCTAGCTGCGCCACGCGCCGGCGGTGTAACAGCGGAACACGACGGTCGTCGCGGCCGCGAGCGCGTAGGCGCCGTTGGCGCCCAGCGCGTTGATCGCCTCGCCGGCCGCCGGATACACGTCGAGCGAGTTGGCGCTCTCGTTGGTCACGGCGATCGAGAGGCCGGGCACGCTGGGCGGCAGGAGTACCGAGTCGGCGATCGTGGCCACCGTTGAGACGCCGTTGCTTTGGGCGGTCAGCGGCGTGGCGGCGGCCTGGCCGCCGCCGGCGTGAGCCGTCAGGCCGTCCACGGCCGACTCGAGCACGAAGCCCGGACTCGGGCCGGTGTTGGCGCTCAACGTGGCGCCGTTGAGCTGGACGTTGCCCTGGCGGTCGAGGTAGGCCTCGTTGGGCACGTGGCCGGTTTCAGCGACTGGCGTATTCATGGGCTAACCTCCAACCTCCAACCTCTAACCTCTAACCTCCAACCTCCAACCCCCAACCCCTCTGCGGCTAGCTCCCCTCACCGAAAAGGCTCGCCAGCACGGTCGGGTCGATCGCCGCGGGCAGCTTTTTCCCCCGGTAGAGGATCGCGAGGATTCCGCCGACCGCGCAATTCTGCGCGCCGCGGACGAGCTCGGCCCGCACGTAACGGTAGCCCTTGCTGCCGCCCGGGAAGGCCGTGTCGAGGACCAGGATCGTGTCGGTCACGGCGGCCGCCACGACCGGCGTGATCTGACTGGCGATCTGGCCGTACCCGCCGGCGAGCGCCGTGGCGCCCTGCGCGGCGAGCGTCGGCTCGGCGCCGGCCACCACGGAATTCAGCAGCGCGACGAAACAGATCCCGTCGTAGCCGGCGGTGTCGAGGCCGGCGGTGTCGATCGTCGTGACGCCGGCCGCCACGTCGGTGTTCGCGAGCACGATCTTGCAATCGTTGAGGAGATTGACCATGGGATGGGACCCCTGTTAGTGGGTGTTTTTTCGCGGCCGCGCGGCCGCGCGGGGCGCGGGCCTGGTGCACGTTTCGGGCGCGGCCGGTTCGACCGGCTCGGCCGTGCCGCCGGCCAGCATGCGGTAGGCCTCGGGCGCCGGCAGGTCGATCTCGTCGCCGGCGCATCGCAGCGCGACGCCGTCGAATCGGTCGCAGGTGAGGCGGATTTTCATGGGTCTTGGGTGTTTCCGCGGAAACACTCGCTTACGCGTGCTGCTGCAGCGTCTTCACGGGGTGCGTCGCGGCGTCCAAAAGGTTGGCGTCGCTTCGCATGAACGCCACGAAGCCGGTCATGTCCTGATCGGCGTAGCGCTCAATCAGCTTGAGCAGCCGGATCTCGGCCACGTCGCGGATCTTGTACTTTTGGAAATTGCCGTAGACCACGGTGGTATTGGCCGACGCGACGGCGTTAGCCATCGACTGATTGATCGTGATCGGGTCGCCGTCGATCGTGTCGGGGTCGCCCGAGGCCAGGCTGCTCTGCCAGAGGTAGCGGCCGATGCCGTCCTTGAGCTTCTTGAGGTACAACAGCACCTGGTCGTGAAACATCCAGCCGGCGTCGGGCCGGTAGGCGGGGTCGACCGAGTGCTTCAGGTTGTACAATTCGTCGGCCGCGATCGCGGCCGGCGCCGCGGTCGTGATCCCGAGCGTGGCCGCGTTGACGAGGCCGTTGGGCTGGCTCGCGCCGCTGCCCGTCGTGAAATGATCGGCCTGGATGCGGCCGATCCGGATCCCGAGCAGCTCGGCCAGGTAGGCGGCGAGGTTGAAGGCCGAATCCTGCAGGAGCTCGGTCGGCACCTGCACGAGGTTGCTGGTGTATTTGTATGCGTGGAAAATGACCTGCCCGAACAGCGGCTGCTCGGTGAGCGCGACGTTCTGCGTCTCGACCAGGATCGCGCCTTTGTTCCCCGTGTCGTTGACCGTCGGCCATGGGAGGTCGTTGCCCTCGGCCGTCCGCATGACGTCGCACACGCCGCGCAGCTGCGTCCACTGGAGCAGCGCGAGCTCGAGGTCGGTCACGAAGCCCTGCGGCACCGTGTAGCCGCCGAGCGTGTTGACAAAGGCCGAGAGCGCGCGGCTCTCGCGGCCCTGGCGGGCCGCCCGGCGAAATTGGCGGTAATCGTGCGCGCCGATCAACAGCGGGATGCGATAGGCGCGCTGGTTCGGGTTGATATGGCACGCCGCGAGCGCCTCGACGTGGCGCTCGGTGAGGTCCAGGTCGCTCTGGGCGCGGCACCAGCCCTGCAGGGCCAGGGCGCGGGTCTCCTCGCTGGGCCCGGCGTCGGAGCGCAGGCGGTTCGGGTCGCCGCGGCCGTCGCGGGTCTCGCTGTCGTCGCGGCCGAGGGGGTGATCGGGCGCGGCGGCCATGTCGCGCTCGACCTGTTCGGCGCGCTGGCCGAGGTCGATTTCGCGCGTCAGCCGGTCGTAATCGGCGTTCACGCGCTCCCATTCGGGCTTTTCCTCGGCCGTGAAGTCGCGGCCGCCGTCGTTGGCGCGGTCGGCCAGCTCGCGGATCTTGATCGCGAGGCCGGCGCGCTCCTCGCGCTTGGCCTTTAGTGACGCGCGCGGGGCGGGAACGGTCGGAGGGACTTCGAGGTCCATTGCTTGGGGTCTCGGCTTGGGGTTGCGTGGCAATCCGCGCCGATTGGACAGCGTGTCCTGAAGGTCGCCTGGCCGACTGGGCGGCCGTGCGACGCGAAGGGCGGATTATAGCGGGGCGCGGGCGCAAAACATGGGCCGGCTGCTAAGTGCTTTGTAGCGTGGGCTTTAGCCCGCGTGGGCACCGCGCGCGGCTCGCTGCCAGCACAGGCGGCACGGAACCTCGCGCAGCATTCCGCGGCACGTCGCGCAGCGCACGGGCGGCTCGACGGACTCGGTGATCAGCCGGCCGTCGCGGTCGACGCGGCCCTGTCCCGATTGGCGGGCCGTCTCGCCGGCCAGCACGCGGCGGACCGTCTCGCGGCCGCGTTTCACGGCCCGCGCGATCTCGCGGCGGGACAGGCCCAGCGCGTCGAGCGCCCGGATTTTCTGCGCCTCGATCCGCTCGATGGGGACGCCGTTGCGGCGTGCGACGGCGGCGCTCGGGCGCGGGTGGCCGGCGATCGGGGGCCGGTCGTCGAGCACGCTGGGCAGCTCCGTTTCGTCGCGATAGGACTCGATCTCGGGGTGGTGCATGGGTCATCCGATCTCGCAGGCCCGGGCGCGGGCCTGGTAGGCGGCGAGCCGGCCGGCCACGGCCGCGGCGCCGCTGGCGCGCCACGCGCCGAGCTCGGCACGCACGTCCTCGAGGTCGTCGCGGTGCCGCGAGCGGCTGCGCAGGCCCGCAGTCGTCGCCTCGTAGGCCGGGAACGTGACGGGCCCGACGTCGAAGAGTTGGACGGCGCGGATCTCGCGGATCACGAGCCCCTCTTGCTCGCGCCAACTGACGTCGGTCGGGATAAAGCTGAAGCTGCTGCCCGACACGTCGCCGCGGCGGATCGAGGCCGTCACGTCGCGGGCCGCCTGGGTATCGGGCGGCTCGATCGCGTAGCGCAGGCCCGTGGTGTCGATCGACAGCTTCAGCGTGCCGGCCGACGTGCGACCCAGGACGAGATTGGCGTTGTGGTTCACCAGCGCGCGGACGTCGTCTTCCACGAGCGCGCGGTCGAAGGCGCCGGGTAGGATGCGCTCGGCGAGGTCCTCGTACAGCATGTACTGGGTCTCGGTCTGTCCGTCCTGCCAGAAGACCGCCGCGTAGCCGTCGACGGCGGGCATCGAGTCGGGCGTCGCGCCGGCGCCGTCGCCCTGGCCGTCCGCGCCGCGGCGGTCGATCAGGCGGATCGCGTAAGGCGTCGTCGGGAGGTATCGCCGCTCGGCGCGGCGATCGGGGTGCGTTGCGGTGGGCATGTCTATCACTCCGTGATGGGGTTAGTGCGTAGGCGGGGTCGCCAGTTCGGTCAGCTCGCGGGCGATCGCGGCCTCGTCCATTCCTTGTTTCGCGCGCGCGAAGAGCGCGGCGGCGAAGGCGCGCGGCTCAATGCCCGGCGCCCAGAGCGCGGCAGCGATCGCCAGCGCCGGGCCGGCGATCGCCTCGATCGTCTCGCGGTGCTCGCGCACGGCGCCCCCGGCCAGCCAGGCCTCGGGATCGGCCTTGCGGCCCGCGTGGGTCGCGATGCGCCGCGCGCAGCGGGCCGCGGCGTCGGCCACGGCGCGCCGCGCGGCGGTTTCCAGCGCGGCGCTCCGCGCGGAACCGTCGCCGGCCGGCGGCTCCGCGGGGCCGTCACCCGGCGGCGGCGGCTCGGCCAGCGTCGCGGGATCGCCCACGATCGCTTCGTTGAGCGGCGTCATGAATTTTTGGCCCTCCCCGTCGGGCAGCGGGTTGAGGTTTTCGCGGGCGCGCACCTCGTCGCGGCACATCCAGCCGGTGGTCAGCGCCTTCTGGAAATACTCGCCCCTGGCGGCCGTGTCGGCGCGCTCAAGCATCAGCCGATCGAAGAGGATGTCGTGGCTGTCTCGCTGCTTTTCCTCCTCCGTCAGGAGCTTATCCCAGCATTCGCCTTCGAGGTTGCACAGCCAGGGGTCGAGCCCCTCGTCGAGATAGGCCTGGTTCTCTTGCTCGAGGCTGGCGTAGCTGCTCGCTTTTTGGTAGCCGAGCTTGTGCGGCGGAATGCCCAGCCAATTCGAGACCTCGACGTAGCCGAATTCGAGCAGCTCAATCAACTGCGCCTGGCGGGCGTTGTGCCCGTCGACGACGTATTTCGCGCCCTCCTCGAGCACGGCCACCCGGTGGCTGTTTTCGAGTCCCTGGTGAATTCGCTCGAAGCTGTCGCGCAGGTTCCGCTGCGCGATCTCGGTGAGCATGCCCGGGAACTCGATGTGGCCGCCGACGGCGGTCGAGTTGGCGAAATACTTGGCCCCGAATTTCTGCGCGGCCATCCCGCATCCCAGCGAATCGCGCGCGAACATGTATAAGGGATACCCGGCGAGGCCATCGAAGCCCAAGCCCTTCACATGCAGGACGTCCTCCGGCACGATTTTGCGCAGCTCGCCGTTGACGGCGGTCACGTACCAGAGCACGCCATCCTTTCGCACGGGGTAGGTGCGGTCGGGCAGCAGCGGCACGATCTCGGTCGGCGTGCCGTCGCCGCGCCGCGCGATATAGCTGTAGCCGTTGCCCTCCAGAATGGCGTGCGCCATCGTGAGCATTTTCCACGCGTGGGCGGTCTGCTCGCGATTGGGTTTGCGCCGCAGCAGGTAGTACGCCGGGTGCTCTTTGTCCGGCTCCTTGGCGTCATCGCGGTCACCGCTCAGCCGGTAGACCGACAGCGGGAGCTTCGCGGTGTCGCGCGCCAACAGGTTGATCCCGCGCCAAATCGGCGAGTACGTGAAGGCCGTCTTGCGGTTGACGCGGATGCCGCTCGCGCTCTTGATCGCGCCGAGGACGTCGTACATCCAATCGGCGCCGGCGGACAGCGGCGTCGAGGGGTTCTCGACGCTGCGGGCCTCGAGCGACGAGCCTCCGCGCGAGGAAAATCCCCCCGAATCGACCTGCAGGCGCGTCGTGAAATCGCGCACGTCCAAGTCACTCATATCGTCAGCACTCCCCTCGTCTCGTAGACGCTGCGGTGTGTGGGTTGGACCATCGCGCGCCCCAGCGCCATCACCGTGGCCACGATGCCGTCGATGCGCTCCGTGCTCTTGCCCTTCGAGGGCTTTAGGTTTCCGGCGGCATCGGTCTCGACGGCCACGTTGGCGGCGCACCAGCGCAGCACTTCGTGGCCTCCGTGCTCCACGCGGTCGGCGAGCACCAGCGCCTCGAGCTCTTTGGTCGGCGCGGACATCGACGCGTAGCCCTGGCCGAACTCGGCGACGGTGAAACCGTCGCCTGCGAGCTGCGTCTGGAGCTGCGTGCTATTCCAGCGGTCGATCGCGATCTCCTTGATCCGGTACTCCTTGTGGAGCTCGTTGATTCGCGCGCGCACGCGGTCGTAATCGACCACGTTGCCCGGCGTGGCCTCGATCAGGCCGCGGGCGGTCCAAGTGTCGTACGGCACGCGATCCTTGCGCTGCCGCGCCGCGCGATTGTCCGCCGGGACGAAGAAGAAGGGCAGCACGACATAGCGCGTGGCCCCGCTGGTTTGCGGGCGCGGGAATACCAGCACGACGGCGGTCAGATCCGTCGTGCTCGACAGGTCAACTCCGGCATAGCACGCCTGCCCGCGCAGGGCCTCGCGGTCGATCGGGCGCCGGCCGCACCGGTCCCACCGCTCCATTGATAGCCAACGGACGTCTTGCTCGGTCCATTGGTTGAGGTGCAGGCGCCGGAAGGTGTTTTCGAGCGCCGGCGAATCGGCGGCTTTCGCGCACTCCTGGGCCAGGTACTCCGGCCTGACGGAGGTCCCCAGGCCCGGGTTGGCCTTCGCCCACGTGGCCGGCGAGCGCCAATCGTCGTCGGGCGCGGCGGCATAAATCAGCGGTAGGTGGTACGGATCGAGCTCGGGTTTCTCGCGCACCCGCTCGGCGTATTCGTGCTCCTGCCAGCAGAGCGAGTTGCGGTTGAAGCCGGCCGTGGTGATCGCGAGCGTGAGCGGCTGCCGGCGGGCGCCGACGCTCGTCCGCAGCACGTCCCACAGCTCGCGGTCGGGCTGTGTGTGGAGCTCGTCGAAGATGATGCCGTGCGCGTTGAGCCCGTGCTTGCTGTACGCCTCGCTGCTCAGGACCTTGTACGCGCTGGCCGTTTTTTGCACGACGATGGCGCCTTTGTAGACCTTGACCATCTTTTTGAGCTTCGGATTTTGAGCGATCATCTGCCTGGCCATCTCAAACACGATGCGGGCCTGCTCGAGGTCGCCGGCAGCCGAGTAGATTTCGGCTCCCGGCTCGCGGTCGCAAAGCAACAGCAGCAGCGCGATGCCCGCGCAAAGCGTCGATTTCCCGTTCTTCCTCGGCACCTCGAGGTAGCACGTGCGGTAGCGGCGAGTGCCGTCGGGGCGACGCCAGCCGAAGAGCGGTCCGACGAGCTCGTCGCGCTGCCATTGGGACAGGGCCAGGGGCTTGCCCCCCATCTGGCCCTTCCCGTGCGTCAGCCAGCGCGCGAAGAAATCGCACGCGTCGGCGGCCGCCTGGCGGTCGTACGTGAATGTCTCGCCGGCGAGCTCGGCTGTCCTACTGGCCGAACAGGCGGAGCGTTTGGTCGTCTTGTTTGGTCGGCCCATCGGTCTCCGTCACGAGTCGCGTGCGCGCGCTCGGTGTGATTCCCATTTCGGCGGCCAGCGTGCGCATGCGGAGCGCCGCCCTATGCGCGATGCCGACATGCGGCGCCGGCTGCATGTATTTGATCGTCCCGTCGTCGTTTTTTACGACCACGACGTTGGTGCCCATCTCCTGCAATTGTCGCGTCGCCACGACCATCTCGGCGTACGCCAGGCAATACGCCGCCAGCAAACTAAGGTCGATTTTTGTCAGGATGCCGAGCCTCGAAAGTTCGGGCGCGACGCGCGCCCACTCGTCGCGCGCGTCGAGGTCGAGCCAGTCGGGCGGCTCGGCCGGCCCGTCGATCGGCGCCGGCTTCGGCTCGGCCTTGTTGAGCCGCCGCTTGCCCGGGTTGCCCGCCAATTTTTTCAGCGCGCTCGGCTTCGGTTTCGGTCCTCTTTTGCCCATCGACCCCCCCCTACTCGAAACTTGCGGCGGCGCGTGCGTTTGTGCTCAACGGTCCAAATCTGGGCGTCACGGCAAAAAAAACCCCCCCCTCGTGTCGCGGTCCTCGGTGGCCGTCTTGGTGGCGTGGCACTCGTGGCATAGCGGCTGGTGGTTGGAGGCGGCCCAGAAGTTTGGGTCGTTTGGGCCGGTCGCGGGCTGCACATGGTCGACGTCGGTCGCGCCCCGGCCGCAACGTGTACACAGCGGGTTTCGCGCGAGGTAGCTGATGCGGTAGCGACGCCAGCGGCCACCGTAACCGCGGGCGCTCGCGCTGGCACGCTCGGGCGGCCTGCGGGCGTGCGCGGGGCAGTAGCCGCCCGCGACCAATGCCGGGCAGCCTGGCACGCGGCAGGGCCGGCGGGCGCGGTCAGGCAGGTGTCACCTCGTCGAGGAACTGCCGGGCCAGCCGCCGCTCCCGCTCGGTGAGCTCTGGCAGCCCCACGGCGAAGTGCTCGCGCAATCGCTCGGCCAGCCAACGGCGCTGGCGGATCGGCGTGTGCGCGATCAGCGCGGCGAATACGTTGGCCAGGGGTGGGCGCTTGCCTCCGGCACCGGCAGGCCTGGTGGCCGCCTCCAGCGCGTCGAGCCGGTGGCAGCAATGCAGCACGCTCCGCGATAGGTCGCGGAGTGACGTGTCTGGTTCCATCGCGGGGATCTCCTGGGTTACGCGGGTTGGGGGGGGCCCGAGCCGGCGAAGAGGCTGCGGTTCGCGTGCGTCGCGAGGTTCGGCGTCTTTCCGGCGCGCGAGGTGTCGCTCGCGGGACTCGACGCGTTCTTCCAAATGCCGCCCGTGGAAAATTGGTATTGCGCGTCCGGCCAGGGTTGCAGAAATGGGACCACCTGTTCGAGCGTCAGTCCACAGATCCGTTGCAGGTCCGACGCCGGGGGCGCACTGAGGTTGAGCGGCGGCAACGTCGCCGTCGACTCGAACGACACGCTGCCGGCGTGCGGGTTGAATGCGGTCCAGGCGGTCGTGGGGATCACGTAATCGAGAGCGCCGGCGACGGTGGGATCGACGCCGAAAAACTTGGTCGCCAGGTCCTTGAGAAGGTATTGGATGTACGGGTACACGGTGCTGAAAAAGCCCGGCGTAACATAAAAACTGAGCGCGTTGTCCGCGTGCTGCATCGCCTCCGAGCACAGCATCAGGCTGAGCTCGGTGAACTCGCGCAGGTACTGATTGACGCAGCCCAGCTGGCCGTACAACGGCACGGGGAAAACAACGAACATTTTCGGCGCCGGCACCGCGTGCGTCGGCTTGAGCGGCGAGGCGCCCGCGGGCGTGGTCTTCGCGACCAGGCGATTGCGCCCGATCGTCAGGAGCTGGTGGATCTCCCACAGGCAGTCGTACGACGGCCAGCGCTCGAGGAGCCGGTCAGGCTGCTTCCAGAGCACATCGAAAAGCGCACGGCCGACCGTGTGAACAAAATCGTAAATCACACCGTTGTTTGTCTGGAGTTGCGTGCCGGGCTGTGGCACGGCGCAGCCGAGCTCGCTCCATACGCTGCCTGCGGGCGAGTACCACGGGGGGGCGTTGGTGCGGAACGGCGCGCTCACCGGAATCAGCGACTCGACGCCGCCGCCGATCGGGGTGGTCAGCTCCGTGCCGGCGATCAGTTCCACGGGCGCGGCGCCGGGCGCCTGGGGGACGGCGGTCGTCGGCGAGGCATCGGTCACGGGCGCGGTCATGGAGGGCTCCTAGGCTCGGTTGAGCAGTTGCGATTTGTAAGATTGGATGTCCATTGCGAATTTTCTGCCGGCGGGCGATTGCGTGCCGAGCACCTCGATCGCCTTGAGCAGCGCGGCGAGCTCGGCGCTCGGAGTCTCGACCGCGACGAATTTGATTTCGTGCGTGGGCTGAGGCGCGCCGCCGCTTGGAATTGCGGCGGCGCCGTCGGTGGCCGCGGTGGGGCGCCGGCGCCCGGCATGGGCCCGCTTCGCGGCGCGGCGTCGGAGCAAACGGCTGGCGACGTAGAGCGCGGCGGCGGCCGGGCCGCCGACGCCGACGGCCGCCAGCAACCCGGGCGCGAAACGCTCGATCAGGCCGGGCGCGGCCGCGCGGGCGACGTCGGCGACGGCCTCACGTGCAATCTCTCCGGTCGGTGCCGCCGGCCGCTCCCGGCGTAGTTTCTCGATTTCGGCCTCGAGCTCCGCGATCGCCGATTGCGCGGCCGCGAGGCGCTCGGCGTGCCGCCGCTCGGTTTTCGCCGCGGCCGCCGCGGCGGCGCCGGTGTCGGCCGGCGGCGTCGGGGTATTGGGATCGGGGCCGATCGGCCGCGGGCCGCTGCCGTCGGCGAAGGTCGTATTTGGCGGCGGCGCGATGGCCGGCGGCGGGATCGGCTGCCAGGCGGCCGGCGCCGCGGCGCCGAGCGACGGAAGAACCGGGGGCCTTACGGCCGGCCTTACGCCCTTCCCCGCTCGCATTTCGTCGCGCCGGGCCCGGCGGCCTTGGATTCGCGCGCGGGCGCGGACCAGCATGCGGCGGACGATCCCGCAATGGGCTGCGTGGGTGCGCCGGAAGTGGGCGCCCCACAGCACTCCGCTGAGCTTGCCGTCGGCGTCGAACATGGGGCCGCCGCTGTCTCCCTGGCGGGCGCTGCATGGCGCCGCCTCGATGGACTGCTCCGGTCCGGTCGTGTATTGCACGACCTGGCCACGTTGCGCAACGAGCACACAGTCGGCGCCGTAGCCGGCGATCGTGACGACCTGGCCAATCGCAGGCGGCCGATCGGCCAGCTCGCACACGACCTGGCCGGCGGGCAGCGACACGTAGAGCAGGGCCACGTCGGCGGCCTGGTCGATTTCGAGGATCTCGACCGCCGAGGTCCCTGCGGCGCCGAGGAACTGCACCAGCCCGTGGCCCGTGCTGTCGCGCACGACGTGCCAATTGGTCGCGACGATGCCGGTGCTGTCGTCCAGGCGGTCAATCACGGTGCCCGTGCCGTGCGAGCGCGTGCCGTCGCGGTCGAGCATGTTCACGCGGACGGCCGCGTAGATCTTGCTGCCGGGCGGCGCCGGCGCGGCCAAACGGATCGCTCGCAGCGGGAAGGCCGGATTGCGGATTGCACGCGAGCGCGCCGCGCTCGTTGCGGCGCGCAGTCACGTGAAACCGGTGTCGTACGGCGGCGCGGCCGCCGGCGGCGGGCGGACGTCCCTGTCCGCCCGGGCGCGTGCCGCCGTGGCCTGGGCCCTCCCTGGCCCACTGGATTGTGCCACGAGCGGCCCTGCGAAGGCCAGCGCCGCGGCCAAGACAGCGACGAGGCAGCCTGTTTCGGATCGGCTCATTCGCGGTGCCATGACAACTTCCAACTTCCTAAAAAAGACCCGCCGCGGTGGGCGACAGAACGGGGGGCGTCCTACCCGCAGGTGGCCCGCGCTTACGCCCGCCCTAGTCGGCCTCGCTCCGCGGCGGGGCGGGATCGTTCGATTTTCGGTAGCCGCGCTCGGCGGCTTCGCTCGCGATCCGCAGCGACCGCTGGTAGTACGCGGGCAAATCGTCCATGTACGCGTGTGTCGCGCTGGCCCGTTGGCCCGCGTGGACGATCGTGCACGCTGGATCGGCGGCCACCACCTGGTGACCAGCGGGTCGGTTCTCGCGCTGAAAAAAGGACCACACCTCGCGCACGTTTCGGGGCGCGACGACGCGGGGCAGACTGAGCAGACTGAGCCAGGACAGCGACCAGAGCGGGTGACGATACACGGGGTCGGACAGGACCGCCGTATCGATCGCGAGTGATCGCTTCGCCAGCTCGGAGGCCAGGCGAGGGAAGCCCCATCCAGCGCCCCACGAATACGCGTAGACGTGGATCTCTGGCGCCGCGTCGAGCGGCCGAAAGCGCCAGATCAGCTCGGCGAAATCGTCCCACGGCGAGTTCCACGGGCGCAGGGCCGTCGACGTGCCGTTGCCGCCGACATCGTATTGGCGCAGCATCGACCAGAGCAGCTGAGACCCGTCGGGGCGCCCTTCGCGCTGGGTGAATCCGCTAATGACGAGGTGCCAGCGGCGGATGCAATGCCGCGCGGGCGAATAGATCGCGCTCCGCGCGCGCGGCGCGCGAAGATCGGCAAGATGGCGTGGGTGCATCGGGCGGCCTGGCGCTAGCGACGCGCTCCGCGCTGGGGCGCGCGGGCCGAACGGGTCGCGGCGGCGACCCGGCCTCATGGACGGGCGGCACGATACCGCGCGTCAGGCGGCGGAGTCAAGGCCGGCCCGAGGCGCCCTACGCAGCGGGATCACGTCGGCCCCGGCGTGGCCTCCGGCGTCGATTCTCACGTCGGGCGGGGCGTCGATCGACAGCTTCGCCCGGGACGGGGTCAGCAGCGTGATCGTGGCGGGCCCGCTAATGCGGAGCGATTGACCACGGCGGAGCGTGCGGACGTACGGCATGCCGCCTCAGTATCACGCGGCCGGCGCGGCGTCAATCGGCGTTTCCGCGCGGTCAAGCAGCTCCGAGCGCATGATCCGTACCGTGGCCGGCGCTTCGATTCCGAGTCGGAGCTTGCCGCCGTGAGTCCGGAGCACGGTGACCCTGCCGAGCCATTCGCCATCGCCCCCGTGGAACTCGACCGATTCATTCACGTCCCGCTCGAGCACTAACATGGCTTTCCTCCGTTGGTGGACTGCTGAAGTGGTGGACTGCTGAAGGCGAACGAAACGTGAGTAACGACCACGAAGCGGTGATCGCAGCTATCACAGAAGACCTCGTGTTCTCCCTCGCTGTACAGCCAATGGTCGTCGCAGTCGCCAGGACTCCAGCTGTGGCCGCACTTCGGGCATCGGACGAAGGCGGAGTCGGTCATGGCTTTCCTCCCGAGCGAAAAATGGCTTCGGAACACTTGGCCTCGATCTCGATTGTGTCGCGAGTTTGCCACTCGCGGCTGAGCGCCCGGTCGATCACGAGAGCGTGAGGCATCGGAGCTCCTCCGGATTGGATTGCGGATCGCGGATTGCGCGCAGGGCCTCGACGGCGCGGAGGCCGGCAAGCAGTCCGGCGATCCGATCGCCGAGACCGAGCGCCGGGGGCGACGGGGCGGGGGCGTAGGGGAGATCGTATTCGGGCAGCGGCACGCGCAGCGCCGGGCCGGCCGCGTCGAGCGCGGCGGCCAGGAACGACCAGGCCTCCGCGAACCGGCCGCGGTCGTTCAGCGTCGCGACGACGTCCGAGGCCCGGTCCCCCGTCCCGCAGCAGAGGATGACGTCGCTGACGCCCGGGGGGAGCTCGAAGGCCTCGACAACGACTTCGACGTCCGACTTCCCGCGCGATCCAAAGCGCGCGAGCACGTCGGTCGAGGGTGCCGACTCGCAGAGGAGCGACCAGCTCTGGGCCAGGATCGCCAGGGCGCAGGGGCCTTCGCCCGCGACAAAGGTCTCACGCCCCTCCGTGGGCGTGAGTACCAGGTCGACGGCCGCCGAGGGGCGGCGACCGTCGTCGTAATCTTGGTGCGGCCGGTCGGGCCGGAGGCCGCCGAAACGTGAGGCGTTGAGGCTCATGGCTTCTCGGAGGTTAGAGGTTGGAGGTTGGAGGTTAGAGGTTAGGCGTTAGGCGGCTTCACGGTTTTTCCTCCGGCGCCATCTGGCCGATGGCGGCGCGGAAACTCTCGACGATGCGGCGCCCGTCGTGCTTCACCGCGACGACGCGCGCGGCCAGGTCGATTTCGGCGCAGGCGTCGGGCACGCCCAACGCCCACAGGAGCACGTCACTGGCGACGTCGTCGACGGCGACGCTTTCCAGCGGCCGCAGGATTGCGCGCGCGGCCATGATGTTGGCGGCGGCCTCGATCAGTTGTTCGCGTGTTTTCATTTGGGCCTCGGTTTCTTGCGCTCCGGGTTGAAATTGAAAAAGTCGCCGGCGGGGCGTTTCGCCAATCGCGCGACGGTGGTCGCGACGATCGACGGGTATTGGTCGGTCGCCAGCGCCTCGGCCAGGAATCGCACGGCGCGGATCACGACGTCGCCGGCCGTGCCGAGCCTGTCGGCGCCGTGGCGAAAACTGCTCAGGATCTTGTCGAGCCGCCGGCGGTCGTCGTCGGTCCAGTGGACCGTGGTTTTCGTCGCTCGCGCGCCCTCGCGCAGGTCCCGCGGGTCCAACGTCGATCTCACGGCGGCCTTCGCCTCGCGCTTGCGCTCTTTCGCCGGCTTGGCCAGCTCGCGCGCGCGCTCGGGCGCGGGCTTGGCCGCGAGCCGCGTGGCCTCGCGCAGCTTCACGTCGCCGCGCGCGACGGCCACCGCGACGTCGGGCGCGGTGCGCAGCACCGCGGCGGCGCGCGACACGCTGGCCGGCGAGACGCCGGCGGCCCTGGCCGCGGAGCGTAAACTCGGCCCCGTCTTTCCGGCACGCGGTGTTTCCGCGGAAACACTCGATAGCACCTCCATCAACGGCGCGGGCACGGGCGGCCTGGCTAGCTCGCGGGCCACAGCCATGGCGACCTGCGCCTCGCTGAGCTGCCGGCGGTCGTAATTGCGCCGCCGCACCAGGGCCGCGGCCTCGCCCGGCGTGCCGGTGAAGATGCGCACCCAGGGGTGCGCGCCCGAGAGCGCCTGCGCGGGGTCGGGCGCCAACCCCAGGCTCACGAGCTCGTCGTAGCGCGTGAGGCCGTCGAGAATTTGTCCCTGGAAGAGCTCGATCGGCGTGCTGGAATCGAAACCATCCTTGGCAATCGAGTCGCGCAGCCGCGCCCGCTCCTCGGCCGTGGGCCGCGGCACCTCCAGCGCGAGCGGGTGAGGCGCGAGCGCTGGCGCGTGGCCGAACAGGCGGAGCGTTTGGTCGTCTTGTTTGAAAAATTCGCCCGTGGGCCGCGGGAGCATCTCGGTGTCCGAGGTCGGAGCCGGGGCGTCCGCGTCGCACTCGACGGTGCTCCCGTGGACGCTTTTGAGGTCGTCGCGCCATTTGAGCAGCGCGCGGATGTCGCTTTGGCGGAGCGGCTTCTCGTAGCCGGGGGCGGTCGCGTGGCGGCGGAACTCCTCGATCGCGGCGAGGATCGCGCCGACGCGGCTGCCGTGCCCGTCGCCCTTGTCAGCGGGCCACATGTACTGCGCCGAGTTTCCCCATGTGAAATCCGTCCCGTATACCCAGGTGCCGTCGAGGCGCTGGACGAGCTTGATCTCACACTTCGCCTTGGCGGTCTTTGGAAGGGGCGCCCTGAGCTTCTCGCCGCCAAAAACATACCTTCCGTACTCGTCGAGGCGGGGGTCGCGGAGCTGCCGGGCCAGCCGCCGCTCCCGCGCGGTCAGGTCCGGGGCGCGCGGCGCCCCGCGTTTTTTTATCGCTGTCGTCATGGGTTGGATTCCTTTTTTTTAATTTTTCGCCCGTCGCGATACCACGGCTGGCCGTGGTCCGCGAACACCAAGGGCATCGCGCCGGCGACGTAGCACCACGCGGCCGGATAATTCTCCGGGTCGCGGAGCACGTGCAGGTCGGCGTCGTCGAAGACGCGCCTCACGGTGTCCGGCGCGAGCCAGCCGGCGGCCAGCGCCGCCGCGATCTTGTGCGCCGCCGACGGATGCAGGCGCCCGTGGCCGTCGGCGCCCCCTCCTTCGCCGCCGCGCTCGATCAGCCGGCGCCCCGTGGCGG
>Ga0307372_10003695_pt1 | contig 24219 bp, 19 predicted proteins | sample OX1MG_FD_202533 | JGI IMG/M metagenome (GOLD analysis project Ga0307372, IMG submission 202533) | Soil microbial communities from Risofladan, Vaasa, Finland - OX-1 | ecosystem: Environmental > Terrestrial > Soil > Coastal area > Acid sulfate soil | place: Finland: Risofladan, Vaasa | collected...
CCATTATGCCAATCTCAGAGTGACCCTGGCGGAAGTGCGTGAACCACCGCATCTATTGGGAAATATGTGCTTATATGGGGTCAGTGCTCAATTGGCATACGGGATCATTCTAAGACTGGCGTCAACAACCGTTAATAATCGCCATGTGGAGAAAGCAAAATACTTAATTTGCATCGCATCTATTCAAGATAATGAATGAATGCAGTAGGTACTTCAAATTCGATGCAAAATGAAATATTTATGGTGCCGAGAGCCGCATCCAATTGGCGTGAGACAAGGCAAAACGGCCTCCCCAGACCGGAGCGTACTTTTACTGTATATGAGGGCTGGATCGGTCGTTTTAACGCTGTGGGTAGCGATAAAAATTGCAATCGCCGTACTCCGTAAATCAATAAGTTACGATCAATCGAATCTGTAAATGCGGTCAGCTTATATTGCAATTATCCTCTTCTCAGCTGGCAAATAATGTAAGGCATGTATCCCTTGACAGCAAGTAATACATAGGCTATAGTTTAGCCATAGGAGAATACTATGGCTACCAGCAAATACACCTTCGCGAGCTTTAAAGCCGAATACCCGGATGATGATGCCTGCTTAAAGGCCATCATGCTTAGGCGGTATGGCACTGAGCCAATCTGCCACGGCTGCGGGGTAGTTAACACCAAATTCCACCGGATCACTGGTCGTCGGGCTTACGCCTGCCAGTGGTGCGGCCATCATGTTTACCCTTGCGCAGGGACGCCGTTCGAGCATTCCAGCACTCCATTAACGCTTTGGTTCCATGCCATGTATCTAATGACGGCTACCCGCAATGGGGTATCAGCCAAAGAGCTACAGCGGCAGCTTGGCGTTACCTATAAGTGCGCTTGGCGCATTGGCCACGAATTACGAAAGCTCATGGCAGCTAGGGACAAGATGAATAATCCGACGCCCTTACGCGGTCACGTTGAAATAGACGAAACCTATGTTGGTGGGCGCCGTCGCGGCACTCGTGGGCGCGGCGCTAAGGGTAAGACAGTAGTATTTGGAATGCTTGAGCGTGACGGCGCAGTTAAAGGCCACATAGTACCGGGCGTTTCACGCGCTACTCTTGCCCCTATCATTGAAGCGAATGTAGAAAAAGGAAGCAAAGTAAGCACAGACGAATTCAGGACTTACAAGAACCTAAAGAAAATGGGTTATAAGCATGGAATGGTGCAGCATGGGGCTGAAGAGTATGTTCGTGGCATTCATCATGTAAATGGCGTCGAAGGCTTCTGGTCGCACCTTAAGCGCGGCATTAGCAGCACTCACGTTTCCGTATCGGGCAAGTACCTACAGAACTACGTCAATGAGTTTGGATTCCGTTACAACAATCGGAAAGACCCGGCTGAGATGTTCCACCGGATGCTAGGGCAGATAAGCAACCCAGACGCTACTTCTTCTTAACGCCTAACACAGCATCATCTAATAACTGGGTAAATCTGCCTTTGTGACCCTGTTGAGGCGCTTTCTTGCCCTTTTCGCGGGTTTTTTGGCCGCTTTGCTGGCTGCTGGTCTTTCGTCTCATACATAAGTTCCTGATATTTAAAGACTATTTGTATTGATAAAACGAAATAGAACATCTATTGTATAAATAGAACAGTATTGTGCTATAGTAACCACCAATAGGAATGTTCTTCCCGGAGGTGGAAAATGACTGAACTCAAAGCTGTCCGTATACCCAAACCAGGGACTGCCACAAAGACCGCGACGCAGGCTGGTCTGAATGCTCCATATTTTGACCTCGATTCTTCGATTAAGGTTGCGGATGCCATCTATAACAAAGGTGGTGGAACCGCCAGCAGCGATCAGCTTGCCGCATGGCTTGGATATAAGTCCACCCGTTCCGGTACGTTTATCACTCGCATGTCGGCGGCGAATAAGCACTTTGGCTTGATTGAACAGAGCGGCGATCAATTCAAACTTTCGGAACGTGGCCGGAACGTGCTTGCGCCCGTGATGCCAGAGGATTCGGTTACCGCAAAAATCGAAGCTTTTCTGTCTGTAGCACTCTTTGCCAAAGTTTTTGAGGATCATCGGGGTAAACAGTTGCCGCCAGAAGTGGGGCTCAAAAACCTCTTCAAAAATAGTTACTACATACTGCCTGACCGTGTGGATCAAGCTGTCCGGGTATTTCTCGCTAGTGCCGAGCAAGCCGGGTTTTTTAGTACAACTGGGGACCGTACGAAGTTGATACGCCCGGGCCCCGTGGCTGGTAAGACCACAAGCGCACCTGCCGAAGGCAAGAAAGAAGAAGTTGCGCCCCCCACAGAGAAGCAAAGGACAAGCGGTGGTGGTGATGGGCCAAGCAGTATCCATCCCAGCATCATAGGCCTTCTGCGCGATTTGCCGCCACCCGGTACACCGTGGAGCCTCCAGAAGAAAAAGACCTTCCTTGCGGTATTTACAGCTGCGATTGATTGGATATATCCGACCGAGGAGGGTCCGCCCACATGAGGTAACGTTGAGGACCGGTAAGCCAATGCCACCGGCACCGGCCCCAAATGAACAAGGCCCGTTAGGTCCGCATCTTGACGGATAGACCTAACGGGCCGGAGTGGCACTTAACATTCGGTGGGGTGTGCAGGCTAGCCGCCTTAGGGTTCCTAACCCATTGGCGCGGGGCTCGTATCCCCGGCACTCCACCATTTTTTTAACACTCAGATTATAGCAGGTAAAAGTTATGAACGTTAATTGGATCAAATGTCAGGGGGATAAATGGTGTCCTCTAGAAAACGTCAATCTAAGCGATGTTGACGAAGCGGGCGTCTATATCATTTGGTATAACGGTAATCCTGGACGGGTGGTTCGTCTCGGTCAGGGCGATATTGCGGAACGGCTCAAAGCACACTGCAAAGATCCAAATATTACCCGATATGCCAAGAACGGCACGCTGTTGGTTACATGGGCAGCGGTATCGTCTCAACGGGATCGGGACGGGATTGAACGGTATCTGGCGAATGGGTGGACCCCACTAGTCGGAGATGCATTCCCAGATGTAACCCCGATTGCTGTGAATTCTCCGTGGTAATAACACAGGACTGACCGCTTAAGATCGCGTCTAGGGATTCAATCAGTTTCATGTACTGATACCACGCCCAGGGTGGTTCTGAGCCGGACGCGATCTTTTCTTTTGCCCAATTACGAACGGCTTCTAATGGGGGCTGTTGTTTATCCATACGCTTTTCCTCTAACCTGCAACCTTGCCAAGGCGCACTATAGTCCTATGTTTACTTACTTGCTGTCAAGGGATACATACCTAATGTAATTTTCTCCGGTGCCGCTAGGCCCAGGCGTACCAAGGGGCCTGCGGGCCGTGAGAAGACTTCAATTTCAGCGGTTGAGGCATTGCTTTGGCTAGGGCAATAGTGCTACCTAGCGGGTGACAGACTCGGGTGCCTTTGCCTGAGTCTCAATATTGATCATAGGGTTGATGTTTCCGTTGAATTCCGCTTCTTACGGGGATTCGATAAAGAGCGTCGTTTCAAACGTACAAGACTATTTCTGGGTAAGAAATAGCATCTCGTTTTGTCCTGAAATCTAGGCACGGACAGAAACTTTATCCCAAGCTCCTTTGCAACTCTAATGATTATCTTTGTTGATGTATTTGACTGACGCGCTATTTCCGTAGTCCCGACGTATTTATCATTGAACTGCTGCAAAGATTCATCCAGGACGATCCAACCAGAGCGATATTTCTTTCCTTTGAGTAAGCCTCGTCTAATCATGGTGCGAATTGAGTACATATCACCTCCTAGCAATTTGGCAGCGTCTACAAGATTAATGCCACCTAAATACGCTCTCCGCCGCTGGCTTATGAAACGCTCAACTTCATCGCGTGACATCACAATGTCTTTGAGTATTTCGGTAACAACATGCGCGGATTGCAGTTTGCGGTGAAGAATGGCGACTATTAAGTCCGCTTTTATTTCTGCAGTGACCTTTGCGTTACGGAAGATGGTATCCAAAGTGGAATAGTGGGACTTCTCAACAACATCACGCGCGATTCGCGGGAGACCGGCTTTCATGAGTTCAATAAATTCATCAAGTTTAATTTGATCACAGGCACGAGGATCACGGCTTAGTGGATTGGCCCGATAGATACCGCGGGTACGAAGAACTTTAAAGACTGTTACCGGTATTCCCAGATAAGCTGCAGCCTTGCGATGTCTGTAGATGCGGGACGACCAAGGTGATTTAGGAATATCAAGGTAATCGATAATCCATCGCGATTTATGCCTGCCTTTGAGTTCATCTGCTTTTAATGTACCTCTTGAGATTAGACGGCGTATGACGCTTTCACTGACGCCGAACGCAGTTGCGGCCTCTTTGAGGCTTCTCCAGGTCTGGTCCTCGGAAGTGTTAACTCTATACTTCAGAAGCTTCTTATCAATATATGCACAACGCCTCTGGATTCCATACTCTATGAATGCACTACGGATAAATTTAATATTATGTGGGTTATGCTTACACACAAATAATCTGCCATAGATATTTTGAAACTGACTTCTCAACCCAACAAAGTTGTTCTGTGCACGAGACTCGTTATTGGCGATGGTATCCAGGTAACTGTACCAGCCATTAGGCCAGTCGCGAAAGACAGCGTCTGCCACATGGAGGTAAGCACCCATTGAATTGCTGTCCATATTGGAATGCCTAGAATTCTCGTTGGAACGCACTGCGGCACCCACGCTATGAATAACTCGTAGAAGGTCGGGGAAATTAACATTAGCAAGCTCGTTCAGGGGATATTTAGCGTTTATCGCCTGGCAATCGTCTAAGGTACGTTTATGAAATACACGAACCACAAGATCCACTATTCGCAAAATAGCATCTGATGCTGGTTCCGTGTTCGCGGAAGATAGGTCGGCACCACAATTACAGACGAGCAGCCCAGGTCTGAACCAACGTAACGCACGATGACAACGCGGGCATTTATCCAAAAGCCAACAGCGATGGCGACAGCAGGCAATGACAGCGGACAAGTGCCATTCCGGTAAATGATAACCATATTCACGAATACACGCCGGACATATTCTTGGTCGCCAGACTCGCAGGTAATAGCGGCTCACCTTACATCCCATCAGGGTGTACCCTTCTTTCTTACCAATCATGCCACGCAAGTATTGACCACTGGTCTTGATCTGATCTGCGGACCACCCGAATACAGGCGCAAGAAGAGACGGCGACGGAATACCCTTGCCTGGAATCCCTGACAGCCCTGCGTGGCGAAGGATATCTGCTGGCGTGGTATATCCATTTTCCTCAGACACGCGAAGGAGATAAGGCAACATCGTCTCACCCGGAAAGGGCAATGGAACGAAAACCAGTGGCTTAGGTATCTGCCTCGGTATAGTCGAAGATTTCTCGATGGGAATCTGGCTATCTGCAACAAATGTCCCTAACGATTCTACAAAAGTTTCAGCCATGTTAGATGCTCACCCTTCTAAAGGCACTGCAGGAATGAGACTGTTGGAGATCGCGTTCTTGGGCAACATTGGGGCGTTTACCATGGTCACGAGATCAGAGTCGACGAGTGCGAACCTGTTCATGACTCGGGCTCGTCCGCTGTACCGACTAGCTGCGCGATGATCAAGGTCGCGTCATTCGGCGTCAGCATAAAATCAGATGCAAAGGGTACTTCGAAGCCGGCCCCCTTAACCGTAGGCCAGACCGCACTATGGTAAGCGGATTGAAGATCTGCGAGAGTGATATGGATTGTGTTGTTGTCCGTGGCATTCCATAGTGCCTGACGCAGAATCTTCACAATGTATCCAAACAGTCCGCCAGTGGCGCAATAAAAGCGAAAGGCCATGTCCGCATTGCCGAGTTGCGGTAGTTTGTATGGCGCCAGGGCCTCTTGAATCGAAATGAGGATGCCAACGAATTCCGCTCGCGATTTTTTCTGTGCCCAATCAAAACGGGGCATAACTACCGGTGCCAAAAAACGGCGTGCCAACTGTACATTCTGGTCTAGCACCGCTTTGCAACCAGGCAGTCCGGCGACCACGAGGGCGAGCCGGCTTTCGTCAACAATAACCTTAAGCGTATCGGCAAGGTGATGCAGAACCTTATGTGTACTCTTGTCGACAAAATGTTGGAATTCATCCAGCAGCAGCATCAATGTCTGTGTGTGCCTGAGCAGCTTCAGAAGACGCAGCAGCTTGATGTTTTCGGTACCCTTGTCAAACAACGGATCCTCGAGCTTATGCAAGAGCAATTCAATCAAATGTTTTACGGTCGGCCTTGAGGGAAGCCTGAGTCGTAATACGGGCACGATAAGACCTGTGTCCGTCCGATAGGAAGGATGTTCGGCCTCAAATTCTTCGAGAACCCGACTCTTGCCGGCTCCAGAATCTCCAATCAAAGCAATACCGATTGGATCCCTGGAACCTGTCGCATGCTTAAAACACTGCGTGAGCCTGCCCATGGCAGCAGTAAAATGTGGGTGTGGAACCAAAATATTTTCCAACTGGATTATCTGTGCGTTCATATACGTACCTCGTGATTCTTGTAATCACACATTGAATGGTGGTTCATTTGGACGATTCTTGATCACTGCACTAATTGCTAGGGGTACCACGCCAAGATCCGACTGCGGAGTAATCGGTACGTCGACCGCAGCATGCTCGGTAGTTGGCATTTTTGGGTTTGCTACCACGGCAGGTGCACCTGAAAGAGAGGCCGCTGAGTTGGTAGAGGTTGACTTAGGATCAGCGAGCTTTGCCTTTCCGCCGCGCTTGAGAACACGTTTCCGAATTCCCGTATCCCGTTCAACAAGTTCGCGAATGGCCTCTTTCGCTTCGGCGAGGGCAATAATCTTTGATTCATCGATGCGATTCTGACGCGCATATTTCTTGCAGAGATTATGCTGCCAGCGTGTCATGCCGTTCGCATATTCAAATGCCACGGCCCGTGTCTTGACGAGCGTTTTGTCGTCAGGACCGATTACAATAGCTTGCCCCAGGTCCCCGTCGTTGATACTGACCTTGACCTTGAGCTTGTCTCCGAATTGACGCCGCAGATCACCGAGTTCTGGGCTGTTGTAGTACAGGTGGTCAACAACAACCCCTTTATGCGTCAGCGTGCATTCTTGTGTTTTGCCCAGCACTGCGTCGAGTTTCAGGGGGTCATCCGGTACAAAGATGTCTTCAAGTTTGATGTTGGCTCGCCAGACCTCAATAGGGGCTGCATTCAGCGTGCGGTGCGGCTTCTCGTGGTAATAGTCCACGATCCACTTACGGACCATGGTTTGGAACGTTTTCAGCGAGACGACGGCGTTCTTTATCGCATCGTAGTCGTCTTTTTCGAAGATATTGCTGAACGTCGTCCCTGGGAACCCGTGGGCTACGCCGGCATTCAGAGTGCGGAAAAAGCGCTCGATTTTGCCCTTGTACCAAGGTGTCTTTCTTGGACAGTACTGAATGCTGACCCCAAACGGATAACAGGCGCGTTCGAGGTTTTGTGCATGAAACTCCAACCCGTTATCGACGACCAGAGTTTCAATGGTCCCAAAGGCGTCCCACGTTCCCTTTACGTCCGGATACTCCGCAGACATCGACACCTTGGGGAGAAAAGCATGTTTGAGACATCGCGCCACTGTGTAATGACTCGGTGGCTCGAAACCGATGTAGATACCGAGGATGCAACGCGTATAGTCATCGATAAGGACCGTGATCCAGGGCCGACCAAGCGGCAGATCGGTTTCATCGTCGACGATAAATATGTTCATACGGGCGTGATCAATTTCACCGCGTTTCAGCGGACGATCCGCGGCCACCTGGTGGATAACTGTCCGGAACTTCCGCCTGGCGGCCTCTAATCCATAGCGCGCCGCGTAGCGGTCAAAGGCAGGAATGTCATGAATGACGCGGGTCACAAGCCTCCGCGTTGCTAAAGTTATTTGATTGGATTCGAGCTCTAGGCGATTTGCCTTGGCAATCACGGCGATTGCACGGTCGAGGGTGTCCTGGATGCTCCCACGCTCCCTCGCCAGATATATGTCCTCAATTGCCTGCTCGACGATTTCAAGTGTACGTAAGTCAAAGCGGCGTTTACGATTGCCTTGTTCGTGTGTGTGTGCATTCAGGGATGCGATATCCTTTCCTGAGGCAATGTAACGTTTGCGCCAGCGTACAACTGTGGTCCAGTGCGGCGGCCGTTTGGGCTGCTGGTGTTTTGTCCACACTACATCGATAGCCTGGGTTATCAGAGCTGGGTTCACCGGATAGTCCAGTATCGCAATGACGTACATGCGCTTTACCTTGGCGGCTTCCTCTTTTACGGAGTTGACCGTAATGGCTGCTTGGGATTTTCGTACCGTCGATTGAAATGCACCATTTTTCCCAGTCGCTTCCGAGATGGCGCGTACGAAGATGGCATGCCCGTCGGCGTAGAACCGAAGCAGGTCATCTGTTTTGATCTCGCGGATTCGGCCTGTCTTGACCGCCTCAAGCTGCCAAAGGCCCGCTTGAACCTCGCGGCTCATGGTGTACTCGATACCCTCGAGCATCAGGACCTGTTTGCGGCAAAAAGCTGATATACCCATGGTTCTACCCTGTGAGTGTGGTCAATACAACGCAAAACGGAATCACTGCTGATTGGCTGAGACATGTCGAACGCCAATTCGCCCTCTAAAATCAGGCGGCATACATGGTCGCGACCTGATGAGCCAAGCGCGCCGGCATGTACCTGGCTCCAGCTGAGTGACCCATGTTGCACAAAGATGCGGCGGATGTGTTCGCGATCAAGCGGCGACAATTCACGCCGTCCGAAGCGCAACAGGTAATTGGCATTCGCTAGGAATGGTGCTCTGCGAATTTGGCATGAGAGTACGATGCGATATCCATACCCCAGCCTCGGGATGCGGCCAGACAGAAGCGCTGTGCGGTGACTGATGTCTGGATCCTCAGCTTCACTGTCTGACTTGATTTCCCAGAATTCCTTTCCGGTAATTGAGCACACGAATAGATCTGGATAGTGACGTTTCAGTGTGCTCCCATCGCGGTAGGTGATAATTGCGGGTTGTTCACGAAACCCGGAGATACCGCTACAGGCATCGAGGAGTTTCTGACAGTCGCGCTCGTTGGTGGATTCCCACTGGACCATCCGACCTTCTTTGAGACTCGGGTACTTCCCTGTTACCCGCAGATTCGAACGGCGAACGACTTTGCGAGCCCGCAGTTGCCCACTCGTCACAAATTCAATCTGACAGGCGTCTGTGCCTTCGATTGACCCGACACGTTGTGGCTCATTACTCAGCATGATTATTCTCACGACCACACCGGGGTGACCAATAGGTTCCCGGCCCAGGCCAAACCGGTAGCTTTCCCCCTTGCGATAGCCGTCTGTTCCAGCTCCCACCCACAAGCTACCTCAGCAAGTAAATAGTCGATGTTCATTCCAATAATGGATCCCGGTAATAAATAATAGCTGGCTAATCTATAGTTCATAAAAACTCACTTCCGATGCAGGACCTTGAGCAAGAGCCCTATGATCAATTCTTCTGTACGTGTACCTGATACCGCACACGATTGTGTCGGTCGCTCCACGTGCAACTCTTGATTTGACAAACGCAATATTCCAACGTAGTCAGGGACTTCCTTCTGTTGGATCTTTGCCTCTTCATGGACCGCAATCCACAGACGATCGCAGAATGGCGCACGATCATTCAGCTTCGATGTGATTCCTAGGGCGAATCCGCTTGTGACCTCGATGCCATGTACGATGATCGGACTGGCGGGGTTGTCGCGTATAAGTACGATTGCATCAAACGCGAATGCATAATGCGATTGCTGTTTGAATTCTGGCGTCACCTCCATGAAAACTTCATAGAGGGCAGGAGACTTGATTCCCGACCAACCGGTGCTGCGCGACGTTAAGGCAGTCAAGACCTGGGCCTCCAGCAGGCTCGCGTATTGCCGCCGATCGGCTGGATTAAATTGCGGTGCCGAGACGCCCCTGCCTTGCGCCGTACGACCGGCAAGGATAGGACGATAAGCCTGCCAGATGGTCCGCAGTTCCGTGCGTGTGATGGTGCTGGAGAGGGTTTTTCTAGCCAAGTCCTGGAATAGATCAGGAGGTGTGACTCTTTCAAGTTTGGATAGTAACTCCAGGTTCTCAGGACTCACCGAGTCGGGAAGTTTATCAAGCAGAGGTACATTATTTTTTTCATTCACCAGTTTTTTCCGCAGCACCTCATAATATCGTCCAGCAGTCAGGCAGCGGAAAAAAGTGCCTTTCTTCAAACCGAAAGCTTTTGACTGAGCCGTAACCCATTCCGTGAACGAATGGGCATCATTCCGCCAGTATCCGGATTGCTCTACCTTGTTCAGCAGATGCCCGATCTGGCCCCACGCACGCGCCTCATTCCGACGCAGTGCGGATAGGTCAGCAGTCAGTTGTTTGTAAGCGTTCGTTTTCATGCATATCCTTTAACCATACTGGCTATATTAGCACGCTAATTCATATATCCAAACCCGTTTGATAAAAAAACTTTTAACTGCCTACTCGAACATGGTCACGCATACACTATATTATATGTCTCTGACAAATAATTCCTTTTATTTCAATAGCTTATGAAAAACAAGAAAGTGTCCTATCCCCACCTCCGCAGCAACATGCCCAGCGACTATTGAGTGAATAATTCTGGCTATTTGCATTACGTGGTTGGAAATGCCTTAAAAACTACTCTAACTCACCGGACTCGGTGATCTCCAGCAGGGTTGGAATGTGGGGTCCGTACTCGACGATCGGCAGAGTCCCTGTGGTTGGAACGATTAGTTTGGAGACCTCGCTGCCGACCTTCCTGGCGTGCTTTGAGTAGAGTGTCTTCGCCCGGATGATTTCGTAACTGTAGCCCCGACCCATCCGGTTAGCCACCTTCACCACCCCGTTTACCGCCTCTGTGTAGGCGTTGGTGATGCGCAAGGGTGTGTCCCAATAGGCAAAGATGTCCTCGTAGTGGTTGTGCACGGTTTTAGCGAGCGCGCGGAAACCCGGCATGTTGGTCGGTAGGACATTTTCCCATGCCTCGAATGCCCGCATTGCGGCCGCTTTGTCTGGTTCGTCATAGATGCAGTAGAAGGCCTCTTTCAGATCATAGGCCACAGCCAATTTCGGGATCTTTTCCCTGACGATTGTCAGACCGGCCTTTTCAGTATTGCTCAGGTTCCCGGGACGTTTCAGCGTCAGCCACCGGATCGATTTCTTGATATGGATTCGGTCATATCGTTCCAGTAGCTTCTGATACTTCTTCCGCTCTTGTTCAAGCGCATCCGATGCCATTCTCACGACGTGAAATTTGTCTATTACCAGTTTGGCGTTCGGCAGATAAGGACCAAACGACTGCTTGAACGGGCGCCACATGTCGGTACACACCCATTCCACCTTGTCGCGATCGGGCAGCGCCTTGAAAAACGGTTTCAACTTGGCCTGCGTGCGTTCCTCCAGCATCTGAAAGACGCTTGAGGTCACAAGATTGGTGATGATGCAGCGCATGCCGCCGGCCAGGTTCACTTCGTTGATGCCCATGATGACTGGGGTCGCAAAGCGAACAGTCTGTTCCAACTCGGCAATGAGATCCTGGGCGATGTTCTTGATGGTGTTGACCGCCACTCCGGTATGCGTCGCGAGATCGTGGAAAGTCGTGGGGAGACACCGTTCCCGGATGGCGTCCACCAGCCGTCGAGTCGCCCGGCGCCTTTCATCCAGGAAAGCCAGCTCGGGAGTAATAGTCATGCCGCATGCGTCGCAACGATAGCGTGGTCGGGTAATTTCCAGGCGCACCGGCTGCATCTGCATGGGTGTATCGGCAAAGCTGCCGCAGCGACGGCCATGCCGGTACATCGGTTTCCGGCAGTCCGGACAGTCCGGGGGGTCGCCGGCGACGTCGGCGCTGATGATGATGGTTCCCATTTCGGTCCGAACATCTACCGGCGTCACGCCCGGTAGATTCAGGAGATCAAGCATTCGGATCGTCCAATTGAATGTTACGGCGCGCGCGAACCAGCTCGTAGATGAGATCGGTAAGGGATATCATGGACTGTCGATCTGATTTCAGTACCAGGGTAGCGAGCTTCTCGTGGGAGCTGAGCGCCCGGACCACACCCTGTTGCACGGCACCCGGCAGGTTGCCCTTCATCGCATGCTCACGGGTATTGTTCTCGATCTGGGCCATGACCACATCGTTCTCGCGCGTGATGTCGGCGATGTGGTTCACGAAGTTCACCTGATCGCGGAGAGGCGTGACCTCGCCGAACAGGGCGTTCAGGCGGGCAATGATCTCCGAGAGATACTTCGGTGCGTCTTCGGACGATTCGGTCGAACCGGGACCGACGGATTTGAGTCCTAGCGGATCCTCTTCGGAAGACTGTGCTTGCTCGCGAATCTTGATGTCGAATCCCGACAGCACCAATCCTGTTAAATCCACGTTCTCTGGCGGAATACCGTCGAGACGCTTCTGAAGAAGTCGGGCAAAGGCCGCAAAATTCTCCAGTTCCGGGTCGCCAAAATCGATGAGCTGGGCCACGTAGGCATACGTCCGGCAGAACCGGCCAAGCCCGCTCTTGAAGGCCGTGAGACCCGCGACTTGTTCTGCGAAATCCCGGCGTTGGTGATCGGCCGAGTTCATTCCGGCATCATCGCCCTGGGTGCGGGCCTTCTCGAAGGCGGTCTCCCATGTCAGGACCGCCTCCTTCAGCATTTTCAGCTTCTGGTTGTACAGACGGGTCGGATTCTCGGTCGCCGCATAGAGCGCCTTGTGCTCGGGTTCCCGGGCACCAGTGATGTCGCGGATGGTCTTGAAGCGGGCGTCTTTGAAAGCAGCTAAATCCTCAGCATCGTAGATGCCGGCTGCATCCAGCGATTCCTTGATTTCATATACGACGTTGAGGTCCTGCATCTCACTGATGTGTGCGCCATCGTCATAGAGGGCGAACGCGCGCTGGACATTGTCCGGGTCGTTGACGAAGTCAATGATGAAGGTTTCATCCTTCCCGGGCGCGGTGCGGTTCAGGCGCGAGAACGTCTGCACAATCTCGACATCGTTCGCGATTTTCTTATCGATATACAGGGCGACCAGCTTGGGCTGGTCAAACCCAGTCTGAAACTTGTCCGCCACCAGCATGACCCGGTATTCGGGCCGCTCGAACGCCACGCGAAGATCCTGGCCACGGAGGCCGGGGTTCATGTTGGATTCGGTGAACTCCGCGTTCTCATCGACGACAAACACATCGCCGCTCAATCGCTCATCGTCGGCGTGCATCACCTGTTTGCCGGTCATCTTCCCTGAGAACGCCACCAGCGTCCGGATGGCCGCATGTTCCGGATGCTTGCCGATATAGTGATCAAAGCCTTTCTTATAGCGGATCGCGGCGGCGCGGGAGCTGGTTACCACCATCGCCTTGGCCTTGCCGTCCAGCAGGTACTGCACGTTCTTGCTGAAGTGCTCGACGATGAACTGGACCTTCTGCGTGACATTGGTCGGGTGTAGCGACATCCACTGAGCTAGGGCGCGCTTGGCCTGCGTGCTGCTCACGCGCTTTTTGTCGTCGAGTTGCCGGCTCAGATTGAAGGCCGTCTGGTACGGCAAGTAGCCCTGAAGCACATCCAGGATGAACCCCTCCTCGATGGCCTGACGCATCGAATAGCGGTGAAATGCGGTCGGAAGATTGGTTTTGGAAAGCGGGTGTTTTGGATCCGCGGGCCGGCCGAACAGCATGAACGTAGAATGCTTTGGCGTTGCGGTGAAGGCAAAATGGCTGAGGTTCTTTGGCCGCACCCGTGACTTCTGAATGTGTTCCAGCAGTTCTTCCACGGTCAGGTTCGCCATGACCTCCTTCGAGCCCATCGCGAGGGTAGCCTGAAGTTTCGAGGCCGCGGTGCCCGTCTGAGAGGCATGCGCTTCGTCGATGATGACCGCGAAGCTCTTCTCCTTCAGTCCCTTCTCGGTCAGGATGGCTTCCATCGCGTAGGGGAAGGTCTGGATCGTCACCACGATGATCGGCACGCCCTTGAGCAGTGCCTCGGCCAACTGCTTGCTCTTCGACTTGGAGGAATGCTGCCTGTCGATGGCAGCGATCACACCGAACTGGTGGTCGATTTGCTTGACCGCCTCCTGCAACTGGCTGTCCAGTACGGTGCGGTCGGTGACGATAATGGCGGAGTCAAAGATTGGTGATCCATCGTCGCGGCGGAGCTTGATGATGTCATGCGCCGTCCAAGCAATCGTGCTGGTCTTTCCAGATCCGGCACTGTGCTCGCAGAGGTAGGGCATGCCGGGACCGTTGGCACGAGCATCGGCGACCATGGTGTTGACGGCCGCCCATTGATGAAAACGAGGGAAGATGAGGGTCTCTTTCTTGGACCAGTTGCCCTTGAGGTCCACCACGTCCTTCTTCTCGATGTAGATGAAGCTGTGGAAGATGCGGAGCCACGAATCCGGCCGGCAGATGTTCTCCCAGAAGTAGGCCACGGGGTATTCCCCATCAGACCGAGACGGGTTGCCGGCATGGCCATCGTGTCCCATGTTGAAAGGCAGGAACTGGGTGTTTTCACCGTCGAGCTTCGTCGTCATGCGGATGTCGGAATCCGACAGCGCGAAATGGACGATGGCACCGCGCTTGAAGGTCAGAAGCGGCTCGCGGCGCCGGGTCTTGGGATCGTACGGGAGACGGTCGCGGCAGTATTGTTCGACAGCCGCTTCGGCCGACTGGGTGAAATCGGTTTTGACCTCGACGGTGGCGACCGGCAGACCGTTGATGAAGAAAACGAGATCAATCGCCAACTTGCGTGCGGGGTGGTATTGGAGTTGGGGCACGACCCGCAAGCGGTTGGCGGAATAGCGTTTCAGCACCGTGTCGTTACGCCGATCCTCGGGGGCGGCTTCCGAGACGTCGATATGTCCGCACCCTGCGATGGAGAACCCGCGCCGCAGGACATGCATGGTACCGTGCTGATCCATGGCCTTCCCCAGCCGCTCCATCAGTACCTCAGCGGCGCGCTTGCCGTTATCCCTGGTTAATCTCGCCCACTTATCTGGCTGGGTCTCGTTCAGCCAGCCCACTAGGTCCTCGGGATACAGGGCTCGTTCTGTGTCGTACCCTTCCGTGGTGCCGACCAGCCAACCCTGGGCGGTGAGCTTCGAGACGATATAGTTCTCGAAGTTCTTTTCCCGATGTGCGGTATCGCTCATGCGACCTCCCGAAGGTCAATCTGACCGGTGACGGCGGCGGTGATAAAGGCGGAGCGGCGTTCTTTGAGAAGGGAGATGCCGCGCTGACATTTTTCAATCAGTGCGTCGATGCGGGCGGTTTCGCTTTCAATCTTGGCTCCGATCAATTTCTGTTCTTGCTCAGATGGTGCGGCAATTACCAAGTTACGAAGCTGATCTCCGTAGATATGGATTACGGTGAAACCTTTGCCCATTAGAGATTTTTGGGCCTGCGCTGATGACGATCCTGCTGCATAGGCTAAAAATACAGGATCAATTTTTCGCTTAGGGCGAAGGATGATTACATCGCCGCCGCAACAGGCATGGGTTTCAGCTAGATTAACGGCAGATTTACCGATTTCTTCAAAGGTCTCACCTGAAGCTGCAAACAATATGTCACCATACTGGATGGGGGTATAATCCAGTTCAGTCTCAGGGCTTATGAATTTCCTAATATTGCGAATCAGTAAATCATAAGTTGTATAGAGGTCACCATACCGGATACAAGGAACTCCGCTATCCAGATCGTCCTGTTTATTCCCCCCGTTGGCCTTCATTAAAGGACCAATACTGGCTAACCGTAGCAAAGACCAATGCTCCGGCACCTCCCCAATCCACTCCACGCCGGAATCCTTCATCTTCACGTTGGGGTCGAGGCCCTTGGTGACGGCGTGGGCGATGAGCGCTTGGCGCTTTTCCTTCAGCAGTTCGATAAAGCGGGTTTTCTTGGAAATCAGTGCGTCGATGCGGGTGGTTTCGCGGTTGAGGGCGGCAGTGATGGTGGCTTGTTCGTCGGACGGCGGCACTGGTGCATGAACGGATCCGACGTGCTCCCAATCGGCACGCGGCATCTTGGCGCCGTCGCAACCCGCTTCAATCTGCTGAGTGACGCCTGGAGTAAGCAGCCAGCGATGAAGCCACCGTGGCGAGGTGCGGTTAGGTTCCAAAACGAGAAACTCAGTTGAGCACACACCGTCCTGCCCAGCGACAATGGCTTTTCGCAGATACGGGCGCAACTTTCCATAAAGGACATCATTTCGTCTGAAAACTCCAACTGTTGAGTCTTCTGATTGCCGCGACTCTCCCGCTGTCGGCATGTAAAGACCGGTCTCTTGCTCGACATCTTCAAGCCCGATATATGCGCAGCCATCGGGTGCGTCGTTGCGACGCTCCGTCCGTAGAGAAGCTGTACGCTTGATGCGCAGAATCTCCCAATGCCTCGGCACCTCACCAATCCATTCCACTCCGAAGTCCTTGTACGCCGGGTACGGCTTGTAGTGGCTCATTCCGTCACTTCCCCAAGCAGTGCAGCTATCTCTGCCTCTACGCGCTTCAGGTCGGCGTCTATTTCTTCCAGTCTGCGCGGTGGCTTGTATTTGTAGAAATACCGATTGAAGTTGATCTCATAACCCACGCGACCAATCTCACCGTCGCGCTCATCGCGAAAACTGTCATCAATGTAAGCTTCGGGCATATGCGGGAACACTTCACGGGCGAAATAATCCTTGATACCTTCATCTAGAGGCACATTCTCGTAGTCAGTCAGATCCGGGTCCGAGACAGTTATTCCCTCCGAGTCTTCCACTTGATCACCGTTTGCATCCCGCACGCCAAATGAATTGATCATCGCCTTAACGAGCGCTGTGCCAGGCTTACCCGCTCCAGCGTTCGATTTCGCCACGTTCGCTGTGAAACCCTCGGCCCACGTAAATGGATAGACCTTGTCCATCTGCGAGACTAATGCTGTTTCCCAGGTTGCCTGCTGACCAGCGCTGAGCTTCGTCCAGGCTTTCTCCTCTTTGAGCTTGGCGATGGTTTGCGCGTTGACGTGAAGCGCCATGCGCAATGGGCGCAGCACCCTGATCCGGCGATACCCGAAACGGCGGTAGTCGAGCATGTGGCTGAGTTCACCGTCCTCAGCAGCCGCGTAAATATCGGCGATCTGCCGGATCTGCTCATCGCTGATCATGCGCCGCTTGTTTCCCTCGTTCTTCATCGTGGTCCACAGATCCGTGGCATTGATGAGTTGTACCTTGGTACTCCGGTTTTCCGGCTTCTTGTTTGAGAGGATCCACAGGTAGGTGCCAATGCCGGTACGGAAGAAAATCTCGGTGGGAAGGGCGACGATCGCTTCGACAAGATCCTGCTCCAGAAGCCAGCGCCGGATTTCGGACTCTCCCGACCCGGCTCCGCCATTGAACAGTGGAGAACCGGACAGGACGATAGCGGCTCGCCCGCCGCCGTTCTGAGGCCGTTCGAGCTTGCTCGTCAGATGCAGGAGAAACAGCATGGAGCCATCACTGATCCGTGGCAGGCCGGGACCAAACCGTCCCTGGAACCCCTTTTCCTTGTGTTCCAGCGTGACGGCATCCTGATCCTTTTCCCACTTTTTGCCGAAGGGCGGATTGGCAAGGCCGTAGTGGAATCGCTCGCCCGCCAGTTGGTCATTCGATAGTGTGCTACCGAGCTTGATGTTCTTGGAGAGGTCCCGCCCGGGGTCGGTTTCCAGCGCGCGTAGCAACATGCTCGCAAGGCAAATCGCGTGGGTTTCGGGCTCCAGCTCTTGTCCATAGGGGATCAATACCGGCGCCACCTTGGCGCGATTGCGGTAGCCGTCCACATGCTCCATGGCGTCGGATAAAAAGCCTCCCGTTCCGCAGGCCGGGTCATAGAGGGTACGTATTAATCCTGGGTTGGCATCAAACAAAGCATTGTCTGGGTCGAGCAGCAAGGTGGTTGCCAAATGCACGACGTCGCGCGGGGTCATGAAATCTTCGGCGGCCTCGTTGACCTCGGCACCGAAACGACGGATCAGGTGCTCGTAGACATTGCTCATCGCACGATCGGGTACCGCGGAGGGATGAAGATCTATATCCGCGAAATTCGAGCATATCTTGTAGAGCAGCCCGGCTCGATCAAGCCTGATGAGGGTGTTCGCGAAATCGAATTGCTCGAAGATGATTCGGGCGTTATCCGAGAACTGAGCCACGTAATCTTCGAGATTTTGCCGCGTTTTGGTGCCGCCTAATGTTCCAAGCGCGTACTCGGACGTGTTGTAGAACGGAAGGCGCGTGATCTGCCGAAGGATCAAGTCGAGATCCAGGCCGCTTTGCTTGTGCGCGAGATACGCCGCCCGCACCTCATTCCGCGTTGGCTCCAGCACGCACTCCAGCCGCCGCAGCAGCGTAAACGGCAGGATGACCTTGCCAAAGTCGGTGTGCTTGAAATCTCCCCAGAGGTCCTCGGCGTTCTTCCAGATGAAATCCGCCAAAGAGCCGTTGGATCGCGCGGTGGCCGCCATTCCTGTCTCCAACCATGTATTGCACAAATTGAGGTTAGCATAATTACTAAGAAAACAACCACAGAATGCACGAAGTTGGATATAGGGTACCCTCGATACAATTGAGCTTCTCGTGCGTTGTTTCCTAAAACGCTGGCATGGACCCTTTAGCGATGTAACGCTGGTGCAGATCAATCGAGATATTCAGTCGAGACATGGTTAACAGCGCATCGCTGCAACGTTAGCGGCATAGGAGTACGCCTGGGAACAGCTAGCAATAGGGATTGAGGTGTGGCGTATTGCCGTGTGTGCGCCGTTAAGATGTCCGATGGAGTACCCTTTACCGCTCGATCACATTCTGACTGATTACGATACAGGCCGGGACGGCATGCGAATAAACAGACTGAGGGTGAAGGAATTTCGCTCTCTAAAAGACTTCAATCTCGAACTCGATGAGACCACCGTTATCATCGGCGAGAACAATAGCGGGAAAACGTCGCTACTAGACGCGTTGCGTCTGACTCTCAGCCACCGCTGGGGGCTTCGAGGAACTGGGTTCGAGGAATACGACTTCCATCTCAGCAAGGATCAGGACGATCCAAAGCATTGTCCGAGCATCCGCATCGAGATCGATTTCGAGGAAGCCAAGCCCAACGAATGGCACGAGGGTGTCATTGCCGATTTACAGGGCATGCGGGTGCTGCAGGCGCATCCAGTCACCGGCTTGAATAAGGTCACAGTCCGGGCGGAGTTTTTGTTCAGCGCCGAGACTGAGTTGTTCGAGCCCACATGGTGCTTCGTGAACGAGGCTGGCGACCCGATCACAACACCAAGGGCGCGCTCCACGAACCTGATTAATTTTTTTGACTACGTCCCGGTATTCAGTCTTTCAGCTCTACGAGACGCCGAATACGAGTTTTCGAACAAATCTCAGTTCTGGGGCAAGCTCATAAAATCCATCAATATCAAAGACGACGAGTGGAAACAGATCTCAAAACAACTGGAAGAATTAAATAAGAAGTTGCTCAAGGCGGACCCGAAATTCACATCCATCAAGGAAGAAATAGAGAAGCTGATAAAGATTATGCCTCCAGGCTCCGTGGATGCAATCGATCTGCGTGCCCTGCCATTGAGGATCTGGGATCTGATTGCAAAGACCGAACTCCTGTTAAAGTCTTCTACCGAGGATCCTTGGCTGCCGCTGAGCCATTTCGGCCAGGGAGTGCAGTCGCTTGCAGTAATAAATGTGTTCCGCGCGTTCGTGAATGACCTGCTTGCCGAAGATAAGGAGCAGCGCACTCCGATCCTCCTACTTGAGGAGCCGGAGTCACACCTGCACCCGCAGGCGATCCGTGCTCTCTACCAGGAACTGGTATCGGTGCGAGGCCAGAAGGTCATAACCACACACTCACCGTATTTCCTGCAGAATGTCCCATTCGAGCAGATACGGCTACTCAGAAAAGTAGGTGGTCTCACCGTCCCGTTCTTCGTGCGTCGAGAGGTCCGAGAACCACTCGAGAATAATGAAGCACTGAAAGTCTTTGTGAAGAAACACAAAGCCTCCTGGTCTTATGACGAAGGCACGAAGGAAATTGTTGTGCGTGCCCGCATCGATGAAGACAAGTACCGGGAACTGCTGACGTGTTACACCACGCAGGCCGACCGTGCAACCATGCACCCGCGCATCAAGACATTACGTGAGCAGTCGCTCGATCACATCGCGCAGGATGATCTGCTTCGTTTGGAGGACAGCGCAAAGCGAATCCGCGGAGACATCTTCTTCGCCAGAAAATGGCTGTTCACAGAGGGCCAGTCTGATTACGTGGTACTGACAGCAATGGCACCGCTTGTTATAGGCGATCTAGATAACCACGCCATCGCGGTAATTGATTGCCAGAACAATGGTCCGGTGGGGGCGTTTGTTTCCCTGGCCAGAACGTTTGGCTTTCCCTGGGCTGTACTATGTGATGGTGACCAAGGTGGGGATGACTACCTTGAAAACATCAAAAAACAGCGTTTCAGCCAGGCTTTTTTGGACGCGGCCGTGACGCGGTTCGGCGAGGGCAAGGATCTGGAGAAAGCTCTTGCTAAGTCCCTGCCGGATGAGGTCACCGAGGAATTGTTGAAACGCATGTTGGTTTATCCGAATTCCGGGAAACCCTCGCAAGAGCAAGTTGCGGAATTACTAGCGAAGAACAACAGCAAATTAATGACAGCCCTAAAGATCCGTGAAATGATTAAGGAAGGGAAAATCGTCAAGGCACATATCCCGGCCGAGGTCGTTAGGGTGCTTGAGTACATAAAAACGGCGACGGCCTACAAATGACTTCTAGCACCTTCGAGAAGTACTATGCAGAGTTAAGCGGCCCGCAAAGGGTCGCTGTGGATTGGGGTGACGGCGCATTCCTACTGCTCGCGGGTCCTGGTTCGGGCAAGACTCGGGTATTGACTGCGCGGATCGCCAGACTTTTAAGCGCCACGCCAGATGCGAAGTTTAGGGTCATGGCGTTAACCTTTACGAATCAAGCCGCCTCAGAGATGCGAGAAAGACTCGAGAAGATCGCTCCGGAGTTCAGCGAGCGCGTGTTCGTCGGGACCTTCCACTCCTTCTGCACGGAACTGCTCCGACAGTATGGCTCGCATGTCGGCGTGAAACCAGACTTCTCAATACTATCCAATGACGAAGATCGTCGCCGATTTCTCGCTCGCGCTATTGGTCCTGTTCCGGGTTTAAAAACCGCGGTTCGCGAATACAACGAACAGGATATCGGCATAATCCCATTGATCGACCGATTGAAGGCGCAACTTGTGCCGCCAGAACAGGCACGTCATCGATTCAAGGATCAGGAGTTGGCGAACGTCGTCGAGCAGGTCTATCGGGTCTATGACGAAGCATTGATCGCGCAAAACTCCCTCGACTTCGCTTCCATTCTGCATAAAACACACACATTGGCGACGAAGTTCCCAGGTGTTTCCAGGAACATTCGCGTTGCCTATAAATATTGGTCCTTGGATGAATTCCAGGACACAAATGACACTCAGTACCGGATTGTTACGGCGTTGGCCGGAGACGAGTTTAAGAATATCTTCGCTGTCGCCGATGATGACCAGATCATCTATCAGTGGAACGGCGCCAGTTTTGCTCGTATTGAAGAGTATTCAAACAAGTTCTTGCCAAAAATCTATCAGTTGCCGACCAACTACAGGTGCCCAGGTGAAATAGTCGAAATCGCTAATAGACTTATCATCCACAATCAGAACCGGCACCAAGGGAAAGCACTTACTGTTTCGGGAAAGCCGAAAGGAGCGGCGACAGTGGACGATGTAGTCAAGGTAATGCACTATTCCTCGGATGAGCGTGAATTCGAGGGAGTAGCACAAGAGATCAAGGTCTCACGAATCCCAGGCAAGTCTGTCGCGGTACTGGCGCGGAATAAATACATCCTCGAACCGATAAAGGCCAAACTCGAACAACTTGGCGTTCCGGCAAAGATTGTACAAAGACGGGTGGATTTTATCTCTAGGGAATATGGACTTGCTTATAATATTCTGAAGCTGTGCGTTCGCAACCGTGATGAGAATGTGCTCTTAGAAGTGACGGAGGGCATCAGTAAGATTGTGAACTTGCCCATTAAAGTCGAAGATATTAAAGCGCGGGCTGAGTCCACTCAGTCGGACTACTTTTTTAATTTGATAGCTGAAATCGAGCGGTTGGGCGGCAGTTTCCAGGACCGCCCTACAGAGATCATTGAACTGCTGAGTGCATTGAAGGAACGAAAGAGCATCCCCTCGGATTTCGTCAAGAAGGCGATCAAATTGATCTCTAGCGCAGAGAAACTGGTTGAGTCGACCCCTGATATGAAGGAGGACGAGAGTGCCTGGCAAGGCCTTCTGTCCGACATCAGACGCGCTAACGGCACCAGAATCTCGCTTGACCGTTTCCTTCAAGAATTGGATATGCGGTCGAAGGAGCCACCATTGAAAGCAGACGAGGTCGCGCTCATGACAATTCATGGGTCAAAAGGAGCTGAATTCGATGCGGTCTTCCTCGCTGGCGTAGTGGAAGGGATTCTTCCTTCTTGGCAAAGCACTAATGCAGGGGATCAGTCCGTGGAAATGGAGGAGGAGAGACGAAATTGCTTTGTAGCGGTTACACGGGCACGCGAATGCCTTGTTTTCAGCTATGCTGACCAATATAGAAACAATCATCGTGACCCATCACGGTTCCTGATCGAGATGGAATTGGTAGAAGCCCGAAATTGAATACTCGCTCCGTCACGCGGAAGTCGTCACGTTCCAACCACTTATTGCACAATACGGAACTATTCCCTGCCCAGTGAACTCAACCATAAATTGCACAAAACGGGCCACTCAGCGGTGTGACTCAAACACTTGGAATTCAACCGCCTTTTGCAAATAGCCAAAAATTGAAGCTAACAGGAAACGCGACCTCCACAACATTAGACGATTGCGGAGCGACGGATGGCGTGTGATTCGAATATGGGAACACGAGATTGTTCGGAATCTTGGCCGCTGTGCTGACCGTGTGGAGCAGCTGCACAGGATGCAATGGAAGAATATTGCATAGTTTGTTGAATTCCGCCCCAGATGCGTATTCCGGTGAAAACCGCCACCGGTTACGGTCAAATGCCACCAGCTTGCCGCAGGCGATCCCGTATCGTAGGACCCAGATCGGCCGAGGCTGTGTGAATGCTTGGAAATTTCGACTGACTGGGATACAACAACATAACAATGCACAAAATATCGTTGTTTTTGTTTCATTCTCACACTTGAATGAGTGAATGCCTAAATATAGTGACGGCATTTACCACCAACTGTTTTCTTCTTGCGTTTTGACACAATCTGGGCCAAAAGCAGACACTGGAAAACGATCATCACAACTCGACAGGGCCTTACTCGGCTCCCCGTCCTGGGCAAATCTGGGCACCATTGGCAAGCCACGGTAAGACTGGATTAACGTTGGCGGTCAACGGCGCATTCTAGCGGGAGTCCGCTGAAATAGGGGGGTGCCATAGTGCGGCGTTAACTGCGGCCATTATCGGTTGCCCGCAGAATGCGCAACCCAGCTGCTTGGGGCGCATGACTCGCCTGCGGCCAAGGGGCGGAAACCACGGACTCAGCCGCCAGTAGTTGAAGTCCCTTTTGGCTGTTTCGTCCCCCAAGCGTCGTACCACCTCAAGCGCCAGTAATGTACCCGCTAGTACCGACACGAAAGCAAACGGAGCGATCGTTCTTTTGTCCACGATCACGCTAAGCTGTCCTTCTGCGCACAGTCTCTTGAAAAATGAATCGTAGGCCATGCCCTCGATCTCGGAGGCCTGCACCTTCGGGAATCGGGTAACGATCGCCAAGGCCGCGGCGCAAGAAATTCTCTCGGTCCGCACCTCATCGATCGTAACGCCCAAGTGCTCCGCAATATGTTGCTCACGCGTGAACTCCTCGTCGTCCGGCTCGTAGATGCAACTTAGGCAGGCATGCTTGGTCGGCTGGCGATGGTAGTGCAGAACGATCTCGCGGATATCGGTCGTCGACGCGTCAAAGACCTCACCGGGAAATTCGTTCTGCAGCTCTCGTCGCGCGCGCCGGCTGTCGACGGCGACAATCAATCTGCGTAACCAAGGGCCATCCGTCCTTTCGGGAAGGTTCTGAAGGCGGCCGCGGCGAGGAACAATTTCGAGGTTCGGGA